>Ga0209992_10002719_pt1 | contig 15774 bp, 23 predicted proteins | sample 2SBtaG_2_FD_182564 | JGI IMG/M metagenome (GOLD analysis project Ga0209992, IMG submission 182564) | Deep subsurface microbial communities from Kolumbo volcano to uncover new lineages of life (NeLLi) - 2SBTROV12_ACTIVE470 metaG (SPAdes)... | ecosystem: Environmental > Aquatic > Marine >... | reverse complement strand
CGACACCGAATTGGCCGAAACGCGTATGCAGTTGGTCGAGATGTTGGACGGCGTGACCGCTGACGGTCTACGCGACGATGCCTACTTACGGCGGGAGACCAAGCGTAAGGTCGATGACCTTATCAACAACCTTCCATCATTAATGTAGAACGAAATCGGTAGGGGTGGGGTAAGACCCACCCCGTATACCGGCGGAAAGTCACCCACCGGTACCAACAACCCAGTAACAGGAGAAAGAAGTTATGTCGTTAAGTGATAAGAACTTTTTAGGCGACAGTACGGAACGTGAAGGAATGAGCTATCAGACCGCCTTAAAGATCATGGACATGGTGGTCAGTGCTTACCTCAAAAGTGAGTTCGTTAATCCAGACGAGAAGGAAGTCACGGAAGCCTACAATAAAATTCGCAACGGTTAGTCCTAGGACTAACAAAATAACTGGTATCAAGGAGAAAGAAATTGGCAAATTCAGCAACAAGTATGTACGCGATGGGCATTGATGAGGTCGTAAATGCGATAATAGAAAACGGCCACGAACAGACGGTCATCGTGGAAGGCGACATAGGGAGCGGCAAGAGTTCTATGTTAGATATACTTGCCAAAACACTACCGACACACACCCCCTGTGAATTCGACTGCACCACCAAGGACCTTGGTGATATGCAGTTGCCCAAGATGAAAGACATAGAAGGCAACGACTACGTACGGTTCGCGCCGAATGAGGAGTTGGGTATACACCTCAACAAGCCGGTCATAGTAATGTTTGACGAGATCGGTAAAGCTAACCCCGCCGTTAAGAACGCCGCCAACGGTATCATGTTGGGGCGGCGGCTGGGTACGAAACATCTACACCCTGACAGTATAGTGTTCGCAACCACCAATCTAGGCGCGGAAGGTGTGGGAGACTTGTTACAGCCACATTCGCGTAATCGGGTTACGGTGGTGCGTATGCGTAAGCCGGATAATATGGAGTGGATAGAATGGGGGATTGAGAATGGCATCGACCACACGCTCTTGGGTTGGGCGAAAGATAACCCGCAAATATTCGCAAGTTTCGAAAATATCGAAGACCCCGATGAGAACCCCTACATCTTTCATCCCAGAGCAGTTGGAAGGGCAGCGTTTGTTACACCCCGGTCGCTGGAAGCGGCGTCCGGTTGGCTCAAAAAAGGGGAAAAGATAAACAGTCACTCTATGACCGCGCTGCTGATGGGTACTATAGGCGACCGTGCGGCAATGGACCTGATGGCGTTTGTCAATCTGGCGGATCAGTTACCGTCACTCGACAGCATCAAGAATGATCCCATGAACGCAAAGGTTCCCGATAGTGCAGCCGCCGTGTGCATGGTGGTCTACCGCACGCTCGTAAACATTGAGCGTGGTTGGGTATCGGCGTGGATGAAATACCTTGGGCGTCTTAATACCGAGGCTCAGGGCATGTTCGCTAATGGTGTTCGTGCCAAGAAATACTCGAAACAGTCGATGGTCATGACGAACCGCGACTTCACCGAGTGGGCGCGGGTGAACAACTATATGTTCGCCGCGGACAAGGTTTAACTAGTTAGTCTTAGGACTAACTTCTTATGGGGTGGGGTAAGACCCACCCCAAAACTGAGGAAAATCAATATGTTAGCACTTGGTAATAACAAGTTATCTCCGCAACAACGGCTTGATAAGGCTGTGGTTGCCATAATGGGTAATGAAAAGTACCGCGCGCTAGCCGGTATTCTTATGATCGGAGGCCGGTCGATTAAGGGTGATGTACCCACAGCGTGTACCAATGGGCGTGATGAGATGTACGGCCATGACTTCGTGGATACGCTGACCGACGCCGAATTACGTTTCGTGGTACTGCACGAAAGTTTCCACAAACTATACCGACACCTGACTACGTGGGAGTGGATGTGGAAAGAAGACGCGGACCGCGCAAACAGGGCGTGCGACTACGTTATCAACCTACAGATACGGGATGAAAATAAAGACGGCTTCGCGGTCATGCCCGAATGCGGTCTTATAGATGACAAGTACAAGGGCATGAACGCCGCGCAGGTATACAAATCACTGGAAGGTGAACCACCCGGCGGCGGAAGCGGTGGAGGTAGCGGCTTCGATGAGCATGATTGGGAAGGTGCCAAGGAACTGACCGACGCCGAACAGCGTGACCTAGAACGTGACATTGATGAGGCTATACGGCAAGGCGCATTGATGGCGGGTAAATTAGGCACGGGTGCAGAACGTGACTTGTCGGATCTTCTCAAGCCTCAAGTAAACTGGAGAGAAGTAATGCGTGAGTTCGTTACGTCTACGTGCTCGGGTAGCGACTATTCCACATACCGACGACTTAACCGGCGTTACGTAGCGTTAGACTTACCCATGCCCACCGGCATAACCGAGACTGTCGAAGGTATCGTGGTCGCGGGTGATACATCTGGTTCGATTGGTCAACGGGAAATGTCGGTAGTAACCAGCGAGGCCAAGCACTGCTTCGATGCCGTTAAACCGGATTGGGTACGTATGCTGTACTGGGATACCGAAATCGCAGCCGATGAAAAGTACGCCAACGCCGAATTGGATAATTTTGTTAACACCACCAAGCCGCGTGGTGGAGGTGGTACCGATGTTAGCTGTGTCCCGCCCTACATGCAGGAACATGGCATCAACCCGCAAGCCGTAATCATAATAACTGACGGACATCTTTACCGTGGGTGGAGTCAGTGGTCGCATCCAGTCCTGTGGGTAATCATCGATAATGAAAATGCCAAGCCTGACTGCGGCAAATACATTCACGTAACCAGCGAAGAACTTAGGAGGTAGAGCTATGGGTAGAAATACGAGTAGGACGGATCGTCTGTGCATCCCCTTTATGGGTCAAATACACATACCATCAGATAAAAAGCTGCCGAAGGCAGACCTACCGTGCAGGGTGTGCGGTAGGATTTTCAAAACCGATGACGGTTTGACCCATCACATGAAAAACAAACATGGAGATAAGTTATGAGTAATAGCGAGGTGGTTGTTTTTCAGTCGCACTACAAATTAAAGAACGGCAACTTCGCAATGGTGTGGAGTTGCCCTAACTGCTACGCGGATATCTACCAAGGGTTTGATTGCGGGTATGAGTCCGCCGTGGAGTGCGGTACTTGCCCCGCCTGTTGGAAAAAGGTTGGAGATAACTCGTGACGGTAGCTGTCATCAAGATAACCGTAATCGTGGCGTTCGTATTGTGGTTATGCACCATGATCGCGCTAGTCGATATGTTCCTGTGGATTTTAAATAGTTAGTCCTAAGACTAACAAGACAACTGGTATCAAGGAGAACCCGGTTATGAAACTCAACATCTTTAATGATGTAGCAAAACGGTACAGTGAAATCAAACCGTTGGTTAGTAAGTACCACACGCTAAAAGATGACATTCGTCCGATAGCTGATCGTCGCAGAAAGCACCAACGGATAGAACGTGTTAGTAGCAATAAGTATATTCTGCGCGATACATTACCAATGAAAAAACCTAACAACTATGGCCCGTGGTACGAAAACTACCTAGAACTCGCCGTAGAACGCCCACCGATTACGTGGGAGACATTACATGATGAAAAGGGAAACCTAACATACGAACAAATTACCGTACGTGGCGGCATAACCCACAGTCACGATACATCTAGATATAACTTCTTACGTGAATACCTACCTTACGGCATGTGCTTCAACTCAGGATCAAGACATTTCATTCGTCACAATGTGGTTGGTGTCGAGAGAGGTGTTACAGTTGGCAGCGAAGAACTTAGGAGGTCGTCCACTGACAAATACGTGGATAGATATATACCACGCCCAGAATACCGGTGGCGTAGTTTTGGTAGTACCACCACCGAACCCGAACCCGACTACCTACTTTACTTCCGTCGCAAAGATAAATGGCCGGTTGGGGTTTGGGATTTCGCCGGTCCGTTCTGGCCCGAACCCAAAATACGTATAGATAAACGCAAGAAGAAATCCCTCAAGCCGCACATAGACGCATTCTATGAGTGGATGTGCATCGTTGGCCCGATGATGCCGTATGACGATTGGGATTACCGGGAACGTATGATTACCGAAATAAACGAGTATAAGCGTGGCGGGAGCTACCCTGGAGCCTTACAGGACCTCAGTATGTTACCCGCAAGGCTTGCAACAGAGATTGTTATGGATTACAATCATAAACTAAGAACACACCTCGCATGGCACTTCTTAGCACAAACAGACATAAGGGGGGTTGATACTCAAGAAGCCAAGCGTAAATTCCGAAATGATTTTAACCGTAGAGCAAACAACACGTTTGATCTGCAATACACAGAGATGGTCCAAGGAGAACTAAAATGACATTCGCTCAATTAGTTGAAGATTGCGAAAGTATGCCCGAAGATAGCATACGCACCCATGCCGAATTGCCGATGGAACTCAAAATGTTCGCTGCACGGGTGAGGAAACTTTACCCTCGTGTTGAGTTCAGTGTTTATGCTAAACACGGATATAAGAACTTATTGGTGTACCACCCGAATAAACCACTGTGCATGGGGTGGATCGGTTTTGGCGACTACACCAACTCAGATAGAGATTCTGGGCGTAAGTATGTTGTGTTTTCCGAAAATATAGCAAACTACCAATACGCGTCACACTCATGGCAACGGCACATTACGTCATCAGGCAATTTAGATCAGGCAGTTAAGAACGTCAGTAGGTATCTGCGAGACTACTCTATGGAGGGTGTAGCTCAAGTACTGTCGAGGGAAGCAATCAGCGAATGGCATAAGGAGAAAAACGACAGTAAGAATGAGATATCTTCCGCGTTTGGCGCCCTACGTTATGACGATGATTTGCGTGATGAACTTATTCGGCTACATGCCGCGGACCATATGTTCATTACTGAAAAGCTGCAACGTAAGGTAGATGAACTCGCCGCCGCTTATGATATGGAACGTGACGCCTCTAAATATAGACTAAATCGTGTGTCAATGGTCTGTGTTACCTCTACCTTACGTGGCGAACAAGTTTTCGAGGTATGTACGGTGCCAGATATCACAGGGTTCAAAGGTGGATGTAAATTCATAGCGGAACAAACATACACCGAAAACGAATTACCAGAAGATTTGAGGGATAAGCTGAGCGTTCTAAATATTACCGAGAAGGAACAGTTCGTGCCGGGCGTGGGATATAAGCTCACAGATGGTATACTGTTTGTAGCACGGGGAGAAGTTGCTCAGTGACCGAATACTTCGATCATAAGATATGCAGGGTGTTAGTTCGCAATGACGGCACCGTGTGTATCTTATGTGTCGGGGGCATCGACGCTCCTGATATTAGTGGCGCTTATTCGGGGGTCAACGAACTACCCGGTTGGGTGCAGGATAAACTCGCGGTGCTTATGATTTGTGACCCTACACCACCGACAAAACAAGTAAATGGTGTGGGCAGACGCATAAATAACAATACATTCTGGATAGATGTTGATGGGACAATACCGCCCGATGTCAGGGTTGGTATTGGTAACTTAAATAACCTACAGAAACTAACTTTATAGTCGATACCAGTTTTTACGAAACACTGGAGGTAGCTATGAACCAAAAGACCAAACCACTTTCGGATTTTACAGTCTGCCCTTGGTGTGGGGCGCACACAAGATTGGAATTTGTACATAGTCACTATGAGTGTACGGCTTGTCATAGACCGGTAATGGATTGCTGCGATGGAGAAGCAGCGTGTAATACGGAGGAACAAGAATGAAACTACACACAACCGATGAGGCTTTCGATAAGGCTCACGAATTGGTTTCTGGTAGGAAATCCAACATCACTGTAAAGCGGTCTATGTTTATGAACCTACTGATGGATCATTCCTCAATGGTAGGGAAGCTACAGGACCACGGAGAAAAGCTAGAAAAAGGGCGGCGTGCTAAATGAACGATTACAACATCAAGGCTATTCCGACGCGCTACAGCGGTATCATGTTTCGGTCGCGCCTAGAGGCGCGATGGGCTGCGTTCTTCGATCTCATGGGTTGGCAGTGGCACTATGAACCGTTCGACCTTGGTGGTTGGTTCCCTGATTTTTTAATTGAGGGCAACCGTCAAACCTTGGTCGAGGTCAAACCTTTTTTGCAGTACGACCAGCCGACAATTGACCGCATTTGTTCCGCAGTAAAACAGGCGCGTTTAGACAAAGAAGTACTGCTTCTCGGCCCCGGCCTATGCGAGAAAAAAGCAGAAAACGATTATGGTTTTGTATCGCTGGGGCTTTTGGGGTCCGATGATCCTGATTATTTTGTGCCAGCCGTCTTAGTTGCCGCCGATAGATTGAAAGACCCCGTGAGCAATAAATCATACTCACCGGGACTGAACGGCGACTTCTACCATGAAATTGATTATTGGGGTTGCCGTGTCAGCGGATTTTATCATGGCGATGAGGTCTGGAACCATTTAATGCAAATGCACGCAGCACGCGATTACTGGGGCAAGGCGTCAGCGGCAGTGCAGTACAAGCCTCGCGATTACAGAGCGACGGCTACGGAAGTTCTGGCCAACCCCCACACAGTCCCTAGACGAAAGAAGCGACGAAAGTCCAACGTAGCATTACTTGAAAGGAACAAACAGGCGCTTGCTGAACACAATCAGTTTATGGGGCAGTTGAGCGAAAAGGAAAAATTGCTGTGGATGGAACACGCAGACAAATTCACAAAGATGATAATGGATCAGGACCACGGAGAAAAGCTAGAAAAAGGAAAGGTAAAGTAACGCATGGCACAGAAAGTTGTTCACACGTATTCAAAGAAGACGCCCGCACGACGCCGAAAGAAAGTCAGACCGTTGAACCACCGTAAAAGTTTAGGGGCTAGGTCGGCATTTGCCGGGATCAACAAACGCAAAAGAGGTCAAGGATGAAGAAGCGATGGCAGAAATGGACAAGCTCAGAATTGGAGAACTTTTTAGACGACTACAAATCAGGGGAGCCTATCGAAGTTTTGGCTACGAAGTATGACAGGTCGCCGAATGCTCTCAGACAACAATCCGCTAAAGCGCACGTATACCGGACTGTCGAAGCGTTATCGCGAGTACGTAATGAAGCGCGGCTGGGCGATGGGTCAAAGACCGGACCAAAAAAATTGGAATTCCGAGATGGCTAACACGCCAGAAGGTAGGGTTAAACGGGTAGTCACCAAGCAGCTAAAAGAACTTGGTGCATACTACTTTTTTCCTATGACCGGGGGCTATGGTAAAAGTGGTGTTCCAGATATAATAGCCTGTTACAACGGTCATTTTTTTGGGATAGAATGTAAAGCTGGTAAGAATAAACCCACAGCCCTACAGGAAAAGAACTTACGTGACATAAAGGAAGCAGGGGGGCGTTCGTTTGTTGTAAACGAGGAGAATATGTATGCGATCACCGCGGTAATGAAGAACGCCACAGCATGATAACATCTATTTCGCGCGGGCTTTGGGTGTGTTTCCCTGCGCGACGACTAAGCGGATGAGAGGTCGTAAAAAAATCCTTCCGCAGTGTTAGGTCGGCGGGTTTCAAGTCTACAGGTTTCGTTTGTCACTTGTAGACGGACCTCCCCCGCGATGCTGACACCGGAGAAACACGTTACGTTAGACCCCGCTGTAGACCATGATAATGTTCCTAATGAGGGGTACTGTTCTTGGTCTACAGCGGGGCATCTCCGAGTTAGTCCTAGGACTAACAAACATAACAAAATAAGGAATTCACAGGATGTCCGATAATATATTAAAGTTCCCAGAACGTAAGAAAGACCCTTTTGGGATAGTTCGTACTAAGGAAGATATAAAAAAGCTGAATAAGGCTATCGAAGAAAAATGCAGGTTCATAGAGCAGGAAGCGGAGAGGGAAAGTACCACGGTATTAGCCTTACCTTGCGGCCACAGAGAAGCACATATCATGGAGAGCGGAGATATAAAGTGTGCGGAGTGCGGTAAGAGCCCCATCAAAATAGTTTACGAGAAGACCGAAGACGGCGGGAAAGAGTGGTATGAGGTTCCTATTGTTATATGGGGTGTTGTGGACCCTGACGATGTTGATATAGAGAACACAACCCTCGTTAATCCTAACCCAGAGGTTAGTTAGATGGCAGAACAATTGGAGTTACCTTTATGGGATACGCCGGATAAAGAACCGCGTGTTCGCGAGCGGTCAGTCATACTACGTACGGCAGAAGAATACATCACGAAGCAGCGCGCTCAAGACTATGGTGACATGAGTACAAATTTTGCTGTCATAGGTAAGTACTGGTCAACACACTTAGGTGTAGAGGTAAGCAGCGAAGATGTTGCTGTTATGATGGCGTTGTTAAAGATAGCTCGTGTAAAGGCTAATTCTTCTACCAAAGATAGTTTCGTAGATGGGTGCGGGTATCTGGCATTGGCGGGGGAATTAGCCGAACTCAAAAACAGGTAGGGATGAATGGACCTGATAACATTAGATTTCGAGACGTATTACGATAAAAAATATTCACTGTTAAAGATGACCACAGAGGAGTACATCAGGGACCCCCTCTTTGAAGTTATAGGAGTGGGGGTCAAGGTCAACAACAACCAAACGGAGTGGGCTAGTGGAACGAACGAGCAGATCAGACAATTCTTACAAACATTCAACTTCCAAACGTCTTGTGTACTTGCTCATAACACCATGTTTGATGGTGCTATTCTTGCTTGGCATTATAATATTAATCCTAGGTTTTATACCGATACTCTGTGCATTGCCCGTGCTGTGGACGGGGTGGAAGTTAGCGGAAGTCTTCGGGCGTTGGCTGAAAGGTATCAGCTTGGTGCTAAGGGAACAGAAGTCACCGCCGCAATCGGTAAACGTAGGGATGATTTCACCGAAGAAGAATTGTCATATTACGGAGACTACTGCATAAACGATGTAGACTTAACTTATGACCTATTCAGAAAAATAGGTAGGGGTTTCCCCAAACAGGAGCTTCGGCTTATTGATCTAACGCTGCGAATGTTTATAGACGCAACATTGTTGTTAGAACGTGCCCTGTTAGAAGAACGTCTTGTGGAAATACGTAACCACAAAGATAGTTTATTAAACTCCGCCGGAGTGGACAAAGACGACCTTATGAGTAACCCTAAGTTTGCTGCGTTACTTGAAGGTGTAGGTGTTGATCCGCCTATGAAGATAAGTCTGACCACTGGCAAAGAAACCTTCGCTTTCGCTAAATCTGACGAAGATTTTATGGCTTTACGAGACCACGAAGACGTTAAGGTTAAGAACCTCGTAGAAGCCCGACTAGGTAATAAAAGTACGCTAGAGGAAACTAGGACGCAGCGATTTATAGATATATCGAAGCGTGGTCCGTTACCCGTACCGGTGAGATACTACGCTGCACATACAGGTAGATGGGGTGGAGATGATAAGATCAATCTGCAGAACCTACCAAGTAGGGGGTCTTCTGGTAAGAAGTTAAAGCGTAGTATATTAGCTCCCCCATCGTGCTCCCTAATCGACGCCGATTCCTCCCAAATTGAAGCGCGTATACTTGCATGGCTGGCTGGACAGACTGATCTTACACAGGCTTTTGCCGCTGGTGAAGACGTATACAAAAGTATGGCCGCACGTATTTACGGTGTAGCTGAAACCGATGTGTCTTCCGAACAACGATTTGTCGGAAAAACTACAATATTGGGGGCTGGTTACGGCATGGGCGCGGTGCGCTTTAAGGATCAATTAGGTAGTTTTGATCCCCCCGTAAATATAAGTATATCAGAAGCACGCAAGGCTATTAATACCTACCGTGATACTAACTGGCAGATCACTAGGTTATGGCGCGATGCCCAACAAACCCTAGTCAGTATGTACAACGGTGATGCCGGTTCGTTGGGCGTTAACGACCTTATAAATATTGCGGGGCGTAAATTCCTGACCCTCCCATCTGGGTTACGTCTACGATATGACGGGCTTGTGAACTATAAAACGGATATGGGGGAACAATTTGAGTATAGAACACGGCGAGGCATGACGAGAATTTACGGTGGGAAGGTCATAGAGAATGTATGCCAAGCACTAGCACGTTGCGTTATTGGTGAACAAATGTTAAGAATAGCCAAGAAATATAAAGTTGTGCTAACCGTTCATGACTCTGTGGTTTGCGCTGTTCCAGATAGTGAAGTCGCTGAAGCCAAAAAATACATGGAGGAATGTATGCGTATCATACCTGATTGGGCGGAAGGATTACCTCTGGATTGCGAGGTGGGTGTGGGCAAATCATATGGAGATTGTGAATGACAAGAGAAATAGATGTAAAAGAAGAAATCAACGATGAGTGGGTTAAACTACTAAATCACATAGAAAAAAATTTTCCCGATGATTATAAGACCCTGCGACAATTGATTGAAATATCAGGTGAAACCCCGAAACAATTATTTGAGCAGGGGTATCGTAGCGGATGGAATGGCGCAACTGCTATTATTAAGGAGTCAGTACAACCAGCGCAGCAAGTTCACTAATGAGTATAACCCCGTGGTCATACAGCCGTATCAAAGCGTTTGAACAATGCCCGAAACAATTCTACCACATGAAAGTGGTTAAGGATTATGAGGATCGTGTTACTGACGCGATGCTTTATGGTACATCGTTCCACACCGCTGCCGAAGAATATGTTCGTGACGGCACCCCTATGCCAGAAAGATTTGATTACGCGGTGTCTGCCATAAATAGCCTTATAGATAAAGAAGGCGATAAGTTATGCGAATATAAATTAGGTCTCGACGAAGAGCTGGAGCCTTGTACCTTTTCTGATAAAGATGTTTGGTTTAGAGGTATAGCTGACCTGATAATAGTAGATGACGATCTGGCGTGGGTGGTAGACTACAAAACAGGTAAGTCTGCGCGGTACGCGGATACAGGTCAGTTAGAGCTTATGGCTTTAGCAGTATTTAAACACTTCCCCGAAGTTAATAATGTTAGAGCCGGGTTGTTGTTTGTGGTATCTAAAGACTTGATTAAGAGTTCATATACGCGAGACCAAGAAAGTACTTTATGGGATAAATGGCTTACTTCATTTAACCGTATGAAAGAAGCGTATACGAATGATTACTGGAATGCCAAGCCGAGTGGCTTATGTAGGCGACACTGCGCTGTAGTCGAATGCGCGTATAACGGTAGGAATTAAATTATGGCATACACCAAATCAAAACGTCCCTACAAAAAAGAATACCAGAAGCAGAAAGCTAGAGGCGAACATCCTGACAGGATGGAACGGCAACGGGCTAGAAGGGCGCTCGACAAGAAAGGTGTATCCCGTAAGGGTAAGGATGTTAGCCATAATAAATTGTTGAGCAGAGGTGGCTCCAATAAGGATGGTTACAAACTAGAAAGCCCCGGCAAGAACCGTAGTCGAAACGGTAAGAGGAAAAAAAGTGTCAAACGTAAAACCTAAGAAGAAGAACAAATTCACTAAAAAACTATCTGACACAGACGAGAAAACCCAAACCCACACACCAAACACCCGTAAATGCCTATCGTGCCTAAAAAAATTTGAAAGTTCGTGGATTGGCGAACGGATTTGCAAAAGGTGTAAGAACACAGATATGTGGAGGAGCGGTGCGCTCTAACCTACGAACAGAATAAAGCGCGTTTAACAGAAAGGAAATTTCCCGGCCTCGCGCTTTAGCTGGGGTGGGACTTCCCATCTCACCCCAGCACCCCCATTATTCACCAGTACAGGAGAACTCAGTGCAAATAATAAAAGATAAAGCACTCCTACTTAAACTAAAGAACCCCGAGACTGTAACAAATAACATACCAAAAAGTAGTATAGTGGGAGACAATGGAGTTCTTGTGAGCTGGGGTTTACAAGAAGCACACGCACTTAACAGCCTTAATATAAAAGCGCCCTCACCGATAACCGCGCAGTATAATTGGCCGGGGCAACACAAACCGTTTGACCACCAAAAAACAACATCAGCCTTTCTCACTCTTAATCAACGAGCGTTCTGCTTCAACGAACAGGGAACAGGTAAAACGGCATCCGCCATATGGGCGTCTGATTACCTTCTAAATAAGGGTGTAATAAATAGAGTTCTGGTGATCTGCCCACTGTCGATTATGGACAGCGCGTGGCGTGCAGATTTATTCACGTTTGCTATGCACAGGTCTGTGGATGTTGCGTACGGCCCCGCCGAAAAACGTAAACGTATAATAGCGAATGGTTCTGACTACGTGATAATAAATTATGACGGTGTTGATATAGTGTCCGACGTGATTAAGGAAGGTAATTTTGACCTTATAATCGTGGATGAAGCAACACACTATAAGAACGCGCAGACTAAGCGGTGGAAAACTCTCAATAAACTTATTAACCCTAATACATGGGTGTGGATGATGACGGGTACACCCGCTGCACAAAGTCCCGTTGATGCCTACGGTTTAGCCAAGATAGTAAACCCTACAAAGACACCACGGTTTTTTGGTTCGTTCCGCGATATGGTTATGTACAAGGTATCTAATTTTAAATGGATACCGAAAGAAAGCGCAACGGACACAGTATTTAACATGCTCCAACCCGCCATCCGGTTCACCAAAGCGGATTGTTTAGACCTGCCAGATATGGTGTACGCAAAACGTGAAGTGGAGATGACCAAGCAACAAAAGAAATATTACGGAGAACTAAAAAAATACATGGTCTTGCAAGCAGCGGGCGAGGAGATAACCGCCGTAAACGCCGCTGCCAATATGAACAAACTATTGCAGATATCCTGCGGGGCCATATACACCGACAAAGGTGACGCGTTAGAATTCGACGTAAAGCATAGGTACAAAGTTCTTCGTGAAGTGATAGACGAGTCAAGCCAAAAAGTTCTTGTGTTTGTCCCATTCCGCCACGCCATTAGTATTCTGTCGAACAAATTAACCGCCGATAATATTAGTAACGAAATTATTCAAGGTAATGTATCCGCACCGCGCCGAACCGAGATTTTTAAAGCATTCCAAGAACAGCAACACCCCCAAGTTCTGATAATTCAGCCAGCCGCCGCTGCACATGGGGTTACCCTGACCGCTGCGAATACTGTGGTGTGGTGGGGTCCGACTAGTTCACTGGAAACTTATTCTCAGGCTAATGCCCGTGTTCATAGGTCTGGACAGGCGCACAAGTGTACAGTGATACAACTGCAAGGTTCTACCGTTGAAAAGCACGTTTACAATTTATTAGACAGTAAAATTGATGTTCACACACAAATACTAGATTTATACAACGAATTGCTTGACTAGCCTATTCTATGATACTAGAATGCCCTTCCCATAACGAAGGAGGGTTTAGATGGGCGTAGATAGGATAGAGTTGGAGAAACTCACCAAGGTTTACTTAAAAATAAAAGACCGTCGAAACGAACTATCTAAGCAGTTCAAAGATGAAGACGGTGAGTTAAAGGCACAGCAAGAGACTATTAAACGGGCGCTACTCGACCATTGTAAAGAACATGGGGTAGAGAGTGTACGTACATCAGAAGGACTTTTCTATCGGAGCGTCAGAACACGTTATTGGACATCCGATTGGGAAAGTATGTACCGGTTCGTACAGGAGAATAACGTACCGGAATTTCTTGAAAAACGATTGAACCAAGGGAATGTGAAACAGTTCTTGGAAGAAAACCCAGAATGCGTACCCCAAGGTTTAAATGTCGATAGTGAGTATGTAATCTCTGTAAGGAAAAAATAATGAACGATCCGGCGTATGTGCCAATAGAGGATGTGTCTAAACATTTTAGTGTTAGCATATCCACAATCCGCGGTTGGATAAGGCGTAAGCATATCCCCCCATCTACGTATATCAAGGTTGGGAATACGTATCGTTTTTCCATCCCGGCAGTCGTATCTGCGCTGTCTTCTGTAGATGATACTCCCACACCAGAAGAAGTTAGTCCTAGGACTAACTTTGATCTCGATCCTGACGAGGACTTTTAGTGCTACGTTTAGATATTCACGACAAACTCTTTCGGGATGCGGCAACTATTAAATCTACATACTTCGGCGTGCTAGTGAATGCTGCACCTATCTCTAGGTCTTATTATGAGGAGGAATACGATCCAGACAGATTAAATACTCCTACGTGTTGGTCCGCTAACACACAAACGCCATCGCCAGATGTACCCTCACACCAACGCCAATCGGTAAGGTGTATGGACTGTAAGCACAACATAAGGGGTTCTGGTTATGGAAGTAGCCGTGCGTGTAGGTTTTCACAGCGGCTAGCTATATTACCCGAAGAAGATTTCGGTACAGTTTACCAGTTACGTTTGCCAGCTACCTCTATCTTTGGTGAGGCTCGTGACGGTAATCTGCCTATGCAAGCCTACGCTCGTTTTCTCAAAGAACACGACACACCGGCTGTAGCAGTTATCACACAGATGTATTTTGATGATGATAGCCCTACACCGAAACTCTTTTTCAAACCCAAAAGACCTCTGACAGAGGATGAACTGCGCGAAGCTGGTGAAATGATAAACCATGCCGATACAATTCGTGCTATAACATTAGAATTCACACCTTTCGAGAATTCTAAAATATCCCCGTTTGCTGAAACAGACGGTTTTCAATCCACTAAAATCTAGGAGAATAAGTATGGCTGAAGCCAGCCCAATATTTCGTATTGATGATGTTGAAGCCCTGTGGCCTCGAATTAATCGTTGCTATAGGTTCGACAACAAGAAGAAAAAGTCGGTCCCTTGTGATGCCTTTGATGACGGAGCCAAGTACGAAACAAGTTTCCGTATGAACAAGGTCCAAGCTAAAAAATTGTGGACCGCTATGCTTACGGCATATAAGGAGAAGGCAGCTACTCAAGACGGTTGGCCGGATAAGTTTGATAACCCCTTCACCAAGGGTGAGGACGGCACGTTTACTTTTAAAGCGTCTCTCAAGGGCGCTTACGGTAAAGATGCCACACGTAAACCTACGCAATACGACGCTAGGAATACCGTACTTGATGAAGATTTCATGCTGACAACGGGTAGTACGGTTAATATAGCCGTGTCATTCACGCCCTATAATGGTAGTATCGGCACCGGAGTATCATTACGTCTACGTGCCGTACAGGTTATCAAGTACGCTGTCATGGAAAGTCGTTCCCCCTTCGATACCACTGAAGGGTTTGCAGTTACAGCAGAGGTTGAAAATCCTTTCGATACCGCCTCTGAAGCTACCGAAAGTGGTGACGAAGTAGTTATTGAGGAACCGGTGAAGGTCAGTAAAAAGGCCACACCAGCCAAGGCTACGAACAAGGACTTGGATGCGTTGGTAGACGCTTGGGACGACTAAAGTAAACACATATAACTACGACCATACATTTTTTCGGGTTAGCCGGTGGGTGACTTTCCGCGGGTGTAAACACCTCCATAAAGTGTATGGTCGTAGTATCTCTTCAAAGGAAATGGGATGGATATAAATGATTTTCTTGGGAGGGCGTTAGGAGATGACGGGTTTTATTGTGTGTTCGCTTCGCACGCTACGGAGAACAAGCGTGTACAAAACTTCTATACCTCTAAAGACGCTCTCATAACCGCAACCGAACAATTAGACAGAGATGGGTTCGATACATATTTTGCACTAGCTACCTTCCAGACCGATAACTCCCGAAAAGCTGATAACGCGCACCAACTTAAATCTTTCTTTCTGGATTTGGATTGCGGTCCCGATAAGGAATACGCAGATCAATCCGCCGCCTTATCCGCGCTACAGAAATTCTGTGAGACACTAGATATACCTAAACCCACGCTGGTTAGTTCC
>Ga0209992_10002718_pt1 | contig 15774 bp, 15 predicted proteins | sample 2SBtaG_2_FD_182564 | JGI IMG/M metagenome (GOLD analysis project Ga0209992, IMG submission 182564) | Deep subsurface microbial communities from Kolumbo volcano to uncover new lineages of life (NeLLi) - 2SBTROV12_ACTIVE470 metaG (SPAdes)... | ecosystem: Environmental > Aquatic > Marine >... | reverse complement strand
TGCGCCAAAGCTTCGCCTCGGCGCAGGTGCTCGTTGTTTGCAAGGGGGCTGAAACAGCCCCCTCGACCGAAAAAAGTGTCATTTTTCCGGCCTCACCCCAAATTCGCGCTCCGCGCGGCAGACTGCAATTGCGTCCCCCACGATGACCGACACGATTTACGGCGCAGTCTGCTAGACGGACTCGACCGGATTAGAACGGATCACACCGCCGCAGCGACCCAGTCGCGGGCCAGGTGGGCGAGGCCGTAGATGCTGAGGCTGGGGTTGACGCCCAATGCCGTCGGGAAGACCGAGCCGTCCACGACGAACAGGTTGGCGACCTCGTGGTGGCGCAGCTGGCTGTTGACCACGGAGGTCTCCGCTGACCCGCCCATCGCGCAGCCGCCCATCTGGTGCGCGGTGTAGATCATGTGCTTGAGGCTGCCGTACGGCGCTGCAGCGAGCTTGGGGATGTCGGCCGCGCTGGTCAGCTGCACGGGGTCGGTGTGGGTGCTCATCATCTCTACGGCGCCGGCGGCGAAGCTGATCTTGGCGATGGTCTCGTGCATCGTCGCAAACGCTTCCTTGAGCGCGTCGCCGATCGGGTAGTCGAGGCGGATTCGGCCGTCTGACCGCAGCGTCACCGTGCCGCCCTCTTCGCCCGGCAACAGGCCGTCGACGGCCAGCGCGAGGACGGCGCCAATGTTCTTCAACTTGCCCATAAACGCTTGCTGCTGGGCGCCAAATATCCCGCCGCCACCGAGGGCTGCCAACATGGGCTGAAGCGGCGTGGTCTCGAGGAAAAAGCCGATCTTGCCCGGGCCACGCTCGACGAACTGGTGGCTGCCGGCGGCTTGCGGGGCGCCTGCCCACGCGGCGATTTCATGCGGGTAGATCGCCGGGATCGCGACGACGGGGTGCAGCATTGTCCTCTTGCCGACCCGCCCGTTGCCGTTGAGCCCGCTTCGCAACAGCAACGCCGGACCGTTGATGGCGCCACAGCTGGACACGGCGACCTTGCATTTCACGGTGACTTTGCGACCGGTGGGCACGCCGTTGCCCTGGTTGAGGACCACCGCGTCGATCCGCTTGACCCGTCCGCCTTCGACAACGAATCGCTCGGCTCGCGTGTCGGCGTACAGGTTCATGCCGCCGGCCACGGCGTCGGGCAGATAGGTCATGTGCATCGCCTGCTTGGCATTGAGCGGGCAGCCCACGCCGCAGTAGCCCGTGTTGCCGCAGCCTTTGACGTTGCGACGCAGCGGCGCGACCTCCCAGCCCAGCTTGCGGCACCCGTCGTACAGCACCTTGTTGTTCGCGTTGGCGTTGTCTTCGTGCCACGGAGCGATCGACAGCCGCTTTTCGACCGCGTCGTAGTGCGGGGCCAGGGTCTTGCTGTCGAGGCCTTGCACGCCGTGATGCTCAGCCCAATGCGCCAGGATCCGGTCGGGCGTTCGAAAGCACGTCGTCCAGTTGACGGTCGTGCTGCCGCCTACGGAGCGGCCCTGCAAGACGGTGATGCTTTGGTCGGCGGTCGCTCGGCCGCCGCGCCCCTGGTAGAGCATTGGGAACGCGTGCGCTTCCTCGAGATCGAAGTCCTCGCGCGTGAAATAGCCGCCCTCTTCGAGCATCACGACGCGCAGGCCTTTTTCCACCAACCCAGCGGCGAGCACGGCGCCGCCAGCGCCTGACCCCACGATGCACACGTCGCATTCGACGCGGACGTCCGCGGTGATGTCCTCGCCCTTGAAGATCTGCCCTGCTGTCATGCTGGAGCGCCCTTTTTTGTGATCCACGGAAACGCTGGCGGGCCGCCATAACCCACACGCGCGTAGATCTCAGGCGAGGACCAATACGCGGCCGAACAAGCCTTGTGCAGCGCGGTAAAAGCGGTGCGCTTGACGTCCATTTCGCTGCCACGCCAGCTGCGCATCGTCTCGTCCTGGACGGCCGATGATGAGGCTGAAAAGGGGGTCGCGCGACCATCGAGCAGGCCCGCCGCGGCGTTTTCGAGCAGCGCGAGGGCTTGTTTGAAGTCATTGGCATCGCCGGGATGCACCGTCGCCAAGGACGCGTCGACCTTCTCAGGCACGCGCAACTCCCATGCGGATGGCCAACCGCCTTGTCCCGGCGACACGCGATCGGCGAACGCGGCGAGCACCGAAAACTCAGCCTCGTCGAGCACCTTCAGAGCGGTCCGCGGCTTGCGAATCCGGGTGCCCATCAAGCTCAACCCAACACCCCCGGCGGCCACGATGACCCCGCCCCCGAGCCCCAGCTTCAGCAGCGTTCGTCGGGAGATCTTCATGGTCCGGTCCTCGTGGGCGGTAAGCGCGGTGCGGTTCCAAGGGTGAGAGTCTAAGGTAAGCTGCAACGCGGTGAGCATGAGAGTTGGACCAGCCCGATGACAAGTAACCTTCCCAACCCCAAGCGTGAGTTCGCGCTGCGTTTTGTCTACATCGGCGACCCGATGTGCTCGTGGTGTTGGGGGTTCGCGCCGGTCCTCGATGAGCTGCAGCGCACGTTCAACATCCCGATCGACGTGATGGTGGGCGGGTTGCGTCCCGGTCCTGTCGCCGAACCGCTCGACAAGCACATGCGCGACTTCCTGGCCCATCACTGGGAGCAGGTCGCGGCGACGTCGGGGCAAGCTTTTGACCACGCCGGCCTGCAACGACCCGACGGCTGGCGCTACGACACCGAGCTGCCGTGCGTCGCTGTGGTCACGATGCGCGAGCTCGCGCAGGCCGAGACATTGCGTTTTTTCGCGCGCCTCAAGCGGGCATTTTACGCCGAGAACATCGACATCACGACCGTCGACGCCTACCCGCAGCTGCTCGCCGGGTTCGATGTCAGCGAGGACGTGTTCGTCGACCTGTTGCAGTCCGATGCGATGAAGAAAGCGGCGTGGCAGGACTTCGCGACGGCGCGCAAGCTCGGTGTGTCGGGGTTTCCGACGCTCCTCATCCAAGACGGCGAGCGCTGGACGCTGGCGAGCGCGGGGTACACGGGGGCCGAAATCCTCATCCCGTCGCTGCGACGCTGGGTCGAGGACCACAAGCCGATCTCGGCGGGCAAGCTGATCTGCACGGTCGACGGTGAGTGCGCCGAACCTGTTGTGCATTGAGGTCCCGCTCTAGCCGATGATACCGGCACGTTTGCGCCATCGCAGCCAGCCGACGACGGGGATGACGACGCTGGCGAACAGGAACATGGCGATGGCCTGGACGATCGCGTCGTTCTCCCCGAAGGCCGTCGCGATGTTGGCAAACCCCGGGTCGCGGATGGTCTCGACATGGGCGCGCAGGCGGCTGATTCGAACGGCGGTCCACACGGCGATGCCAAGGCCCACGACCGCGAGTGTGATGATCTCGGGCAGCCACCCGTGCCATGCAGGGCGAAGGTCCGGCGGACGCCAGTCGTCGTCGGGGGCGATGTCGTTCACGGGCTACAAGGAATAGAGGCCAAAGACGTAGCCGGCTGTGCGCAGCTCACGCACCTGGTCGAAACGCGCGCTCAGTTCGGCGGCAAAATCGGCGGGGCGATCGCCGCCCATTTCGGTCCAGAACGCCTCGTAGTCGGCGACGGTTTCCGTGGACGGGTAGTTGTCGGCCCACTTGTCTTCCATGTCGGCGTAGTAGCCGTTGTCGGTCGGAGATTTGGTCGTCTCGCTCATGGCCCCTTTCTACGCTATCGATCCCGCCGAGGGCTACCGCGTCGGTCCGTCCCGGATAAGGGCGCCTCAAGTGGCGAACACCACAGCGCTGCTCAGCCATGTCTCAGCAGCCAATCCACATCCGCGATGTCCTGTGGCCGCGCGCACCGCTGTTTGTTTGTGATGAGGTGTTCGCGCGACAGCACTGCAACAGAAACTTGATCGAGCGACGTCTTCACCCTTGCCGCCCACGCGTCGGCGAACTCGACTCCTGTGATCGAGGTCAGCACGTCGATGCGCACCGGCGGTACACCGATTTGGAACACCGTGCCGGGCTGAGCCAGGTCCGCTTCTTGCAGCTCGTGCATAGGTGCGCCAAACGCCGCCAACGCCGCATAGACCTTTGGTGCATGGTCGGCGTCCGCGCGAACCCACACGTCAAGGTCCTTGGTGGCTCGAATGTGGCCGTGTGCCGCGAGGGCGTGCGCTCCTACAACGATGAAGTCAACGTCGTGCTCGTTGAACTCGGCCAACAGATCGCTGAAGTCGGGGTTCAGGATCGCCATTGGTACTCCACATTGCGCAACGCAGCGTCACTTCCCGAACGGCCGCGATGCGCTCTTCAATGGTCATCGTCCGCCAGGTCTCGTCAGCCGGCTCCGACAACAGGCTGGTCTTACGCCCGGTGGCAACGCCGCGTCGGGCGGCTGCACGCGCCTCGCGGGCGCTTGTTTGGACGCTGATCATTTCGGTCGTTTGGCCGGCCACGCTCGCCTCCTGCGTACGTGATTTTACCATATCTTGCGAGGGGTCCTTGGATCCGCGTCGGCGGCCCAACGCGTTACCCGACGAGTTTGCGCCGTAGAGCCCAAGCGGTCGTCCCAGCCGACGGATTGGCCGCAAGCATCGATCCCTTCACGGTCTGGCGGCTCAATCGCGCGGAGGCTACTTGCACTTCCCAACGACGCACTTGCCCGACTTTCCGCAGACCGTTCCGTCCGGTAGCGAGGCGTGCCAGCAGCCGGTCGTGGCGGTGCACAAGTCCGAGCTGCACGGGTTCTTGTCGTTGCACTGCGATGGCTTGAGCGCGTGGCAATTGCCGCTCTCCGTCGGAGACAGATTGGCTGAAGCGCGCTGCCCAAACGTTGTAGTGTTGGTGGACAGTCGACACACCGGACCCGATGCCGGCGAGATAGAAGCCGTTCTTCCCGCGCACTCCGGCGAGAGGGGTGCCGGATTTCAAGCCCGCGAGCGTCACCGAATGTGAGCCCAACGGAGGCCCCGTCCATTTCACGCACTTCCCAGTTTTGCAGACTCCGGCATTGCCGCACGCCGCCCACGGCGTTCCCGGCGTCGAAACACAGCCCTTCTTTGCGTCACAAACGTCTGTCGTACATGCGTTTCCATCGCCGCAAGGCAGCAACTTATTGCCCGCTCTGCATTTCCACTTCCAAGACAGGGTCGTGCAGTAGTCGCCGACAGTGCACTTGTTGCCGTCGTCGCATGCGCCGGTCTTCTTGGTGTGTTTGCAGTGCCCTGTCGGACCGCAAGCGTCCTTGGTGCAGCTATTGCTGTCGTCACAAGCCGCCATACACACGCCGCCGCAACCGTCGGCTTTGCACGTCTTGCCGTCGCAATCGGGCTTGCACACCTTGCTGAGCGAAATGAGCGCACTCGCGACCTGCAGCGTGCTCGTTCCATCGCTCGCCCACAGCGCGATTCGATACATTCCATTGGGCCAACTCTTTACATCGACGAGCGGCGTCTGCAGCGACGTGGACGGCTTGTTGGGCACGAAGGACATCGGCGCCAACATCTGCTTGCCTGCGGCGTCTGCGACGAGCACGGTCGCCTTCGTCACGGCCTTGTCATCCTTGACACTGAACAAGACCTTGAAACTGCCGCTTACCGTCGCGCCGTTTTTGGGCGCCGTGAACGATCCTGTCGGCGCGCTGTTGGCGGCCTTGATGCAGGTTCGAGCACAGCGGAGACCTCTTTTGCATTCGTGCCGTCGCTGGCCCAGAGGGCGATCCTGTAGGAGCCCGCGGGCCAGTTCTTGATCGAAATGGTCGACGTCTTCAACGAGACGCTGGCCTTGTTGGGCACGAACGAGATGGGGGTGATCATCTGCGTGCCGGATCCGTCCGACACCATCACCGTGGCTTTCTCGACGTTCTTGTTGTCTTTCACGGTGAACGACACCTCGAAGTCCTTGCTCAGCGTCGTGCCCTCGATTGGGGCCGTGATTTTGCCCGTTGGCGCCGGGTCGCTCACCTTGTTGCACGTGCCAGCCGTGGCGTTGCACTGCTTCCCAGGGGCGCAACCGGGGCCGCATTGGCCATTGCACCCGTCGGGTCCGCAGGTCTTCCCTGCGCATTTAGGCACGCATATCGACGAACCGGACAGCCAGCCATCAATGACGTCCAGCACGCCATTGGTGAGCGAGTCCGCATGGATCTTCGAGTGGCCGAATTGCTGGCCCGGTGCTCCAGTCCACGGCGGATTCCCCGCGGTGAAAACCGCCTTCGGTTTGCCGGCGACGAGCGTCATGTAGGCCTCGTGGCCTGCCGGCAGGTCAAGCGCTAGCACCGAGCTGATTTCCACCAGTCCATCCTCGGCCTCCGCGCCCTTCTTGGCGGCCCATCCGCCCAGCGCGAAGTAACGATCGCGTAACGGCAACACTTTCGAAGTCTTGGCGAGCACTTTTGTGGCCGGGCTGTTCTTGAAGACGTCGGCCAGACCGGGGAGTTTCTCGTCGGAGTGGAACCCATTCTTCGCCAGCCAGCCGGACAGATTAACGCTGCAGCCGGAGTTGGGCGTCGCGAGCATCACGACGCGCCCGAGATGGTCCGCGCCGCCGTGGTCTTGGGCGATCGATCGCAAGCCGATCTCGGCGGGCAAGCTGATCTGCACGATCGACGGTGAGTGCGCCGAACCTGTTGTGCATTGAGGTCCGAAAGATGAAGCACTGGCAGTGTTTTCCCGAACGCTGCTACAGGACGTACAGGCCAAAGACGTATCCGGCTGTGCGTAGCTCGCGAACCTGGTCGAACCGCGCGCTCAGTTCGGCGGCGAAATCGGCGGGGCGATCGCCGCCCATTTCGGTCCAGAACGCCTCGTAGTCGGCGACGGTTTCCGTGGACGGGTAGCTGTCGGCCCACTTGTCTTCCATGTCGGCGTGGTAGCCGTTGTCGGCAGCGGGTTTGGTCGGATCGTTCATGGCCTCTGTATGCCATAGCGCGCGCGGTCCGTAGCGGTCATGGCGTCAATCGTCGCGGGTTGGCGGGAAGAGCTCGACGACATCGTTGGTCTTTTCTTTGCCGCGAAAGCGGATGGCTCCACGCGGTTGGGCCCTGGCGGTGAGGACGGCGCGTTCTTCGGCGAGGGTGAGCGTCCCGACGGTTGTCAGGACTCGGCCCGGCGACGCGCTCCCTTCGAGGCGTGCTGCGAGGTTCACCGTGTCGCCGATGACTGTATATTCGAGCCGTTCGGCCGACCCCATGTTGCCGCGGATAAGGGGACCGTGTTCGACGCCGATGCGGATCTGAAAGGGTGGTGCGCCTTCCTGGGTCAGCTGCTCGTTGCACGCGTCGACGGCCGACATCGCGTCGAGGGCTGCGGTCAACGCACGATGGCAGGTGTGCGCATCGGTCTGCCCGGCGCGGCAACCTGGACGACGCCGCTGCACGACCGAGGCGCAAGGACGCGCCCGGTCACCATGGGAACATGAGAGTGTAGCCCACGCTGAGAACGTGCTCATTCTCAACGAAGCCGGACCATCCTCGGTCGGTGAGACCACGGATCTGTCTGCCGAACGTGTAGCCGACCGCCCAGTTGTCGATTTCGTAGCGCACGCCGACGTCGAGCGCATCGACCCGACCGCCAAGTGGGATTCCGTCGACTGTTTGCGGCGGCAGTGACGGCTCCCATGGCCGCCAGTATCGCCCCCAGAGGCCGATGCCGTGACCCTTGGAAAACGTCACATGGGCTGACCCTTTGGCTGCATACATGACCCGGCCGACTTCCGAACCGACGCCAAGCGCGAGCGTCGGGGTCTGTAGGGTCATCACCACATTGGCGGTGCCGAGTTCTCGGTCGTCCAGTGCCCGCTGGTTACCCGCGATTGCGAGCGATAAACCCGCGACCACTCCGACGTGGTCGGTCAATTTCGTCGTGATCCCGCCAGCGAATTCCCCAACGAATCCCAACTCGGCACCGGACGGCGACGTGATCTCGCACGCCTGGATGCAGTTGGCCATGTCCCCTGTGGCCATGCCGATCCCCGACCCCATCGAGACGTAGAACGCGTTTTCATCGACCCGAAGCGGATGTGTGGGAGGCATCAAGGGCATCAAGCAACCCGCGCAGAAAAGCGCCGCGATCCCGCCGATTGCGTTTGCCGCTAGCCGAAGGCGCCCGCGGCGTTGCCGGGACGACGATCGAGCGAGGATTGGATGCACATGCACATGGTGCCGATTGCCGATCGCGCGATCCAACAGCTGTGTCGGTGTGGCGGCTGGCAAGTCACCTGTGCCGGCCGCGTGCGAACAGGAACACATCGATGCATTTTTCATCTTGCGCCGCGCGCAGGACGTGCTTATATACCGAACGGTAGGTACAGGCCGCCGACGGACTTCTGTCGCTCGTCCTGGCCTCCGACTTCTCAGCGCCGGCCCCGTCCTGGGACCGGCAGACGGTACGACCATGACTGAACAACAGCTTTCTCCGTCGCCTCCGGGCGGCGGTGCCGCGCCGTCCATCGCGCCGCCGGTGGGTCCGTTCGACTGCGTCACGGATACGCGCGCTCGGATTCTTCACGAGGCGGCGCAGCTTTTCTCGGAGCGGGGCTTCGACGCGCCCAGTGTGCGGGAGATCTGTGAGGCGTCCGGTGTTTCCAAGCCGACGCTCTACTACCACTTCGGCAACCGCGACGGGGTGGTCGAGGCGGTGTTGGCGCAGATCGAGAGCGGCTTTTCGGCGATGTGCAGCTGGCACCTGGCGCAGACTCAACCGAGCGTCGCGGGCCTGACCGGGCTGTTCACGGCGTTTTTCGAAGTCGGCGCCCAACAGCGGTGGCTGATCAAGCTGCTGTCGCGCTTTCCGACCGTGCCGACCCGGTTCATGAGCGGGATGCCTCACCCCAAGCAGGCCGAGGCGGCCTTGGTGAGCTACGTGGCGGCGGCTGCGGAAGACGCCGCGCTCGACGTTGACGCCGAAGCGACGGTTTGGCTGCTCATCGGTGCTTTCACCCGCTTGTCGATGCTGCGGCTGCACTTCGACTTCGATGAGACCAGCGACGTACTCGCGCGGCGACTCGTCCACCAGGCGCTCGGTCTCGCCAGCTCGGACATTGCGACGGCCAAGGAGATGACACGATGAACAACAGCATGATCGCACCGGTGCTGATGCTCGGGCTCGCCCTCGGCGTCTTCGGTTGCAACAAACCAGCGGACGGCGATGGCGCCAAGGACCCTGCTGGGGCCCAGGCTGGCGATAAAAAAGCGGCTGCGGGCGATGGCAAACATGCCACGGCTGTCGAGGTGCAGACGGTTTCGCGCGCGCCATTTGCACGGACACTGCAGGTCCCCGGCAAGTTCACGCCGACGCGTACCGTTCGCGTGGGTGTCGAGGTGCCCGGGCGCCTGTTGGAGCTCTTTGGCGAGGCCGGCTCCACGGTCAAGAAGGGCGACCTGCTCTTGCGGCTCGACGACACGATGGCGCGCGCGCAGCTGGCGCAGGCAGACGCAGCGATTTCACAAGCCGACGCCGCTGTCGCGATGGCCCTGAACACGGCCCGCAGGTCCGAGAAGCTGTTCGCTGCCAAGGTCATCGACCGCGCCCGCATCGACCAGGCCCGGATGGCGCTCAAGCAGGCGCAGGCCGCCCGGAAAGTCGCTGCCGCGGGGCGCAAGGTCGCCGTCGCGTCGATGCTCAAGCTGCGGGTCGAATCGCCCGTCAGCGGCGTGGTCATGAAGCGCAGCGCCGAGCTGGGCGAGATCGTCGGCCCCGGCGCGCCGCTGTTCGTCGTCGGCCAGTTCGACAAGATGAAGCTGGTGCTCGACGTGCCCGAGCGCGATATCGGCTCGGTGATGGTCGGCGCGCCCGTGGACTTGACCGTCGCGTCGTTGGGCGACCGCCAGCTGACCGGCAGCGTGACCCGCGTGCCGCGCCAGGCCCACACCAAGACGCGGACGTTTCCCGTCGAGGTCACTGTCGACAACACCGTCGGCAAGACGGGCGGCAAGCTACGCGCCGGGATGATGGCGCGCGCCGCGCTGGTGCTCGAGAAGCTGCCCGACCAGGTCGTGGTGCCGGTGGACGCCCTCGTCGATGAACCGACCGCGACGCTGAGCGCCGTCACCACCGTCGTCTTCCTCGCAAAGGACGGAAAAGCCCAGCGGCGGGTCGTCGTGTCCGCCGCCACGCAGGGCGATCGGGTCGTCATCACCCAAGGACTGCGCGGCGGCGAGAAGCTGATCGTGGTCGGCCAACGCCGCGTGGTTCACGGAGACAGGATCCGCGTCGTCGAGCCGAAGCTGGCGCCCGCAAAGAAGAAACCGAGCGCCGTTCAAGCGCCCGACCTGGCCAACGCCCGCAAGCCAACCGACGGCAAACCCGCCAAGTCCAAGAAGGACACCAAGCCGGTCGCCCTCGTCAACTGACCCGCACTCTCAGGCAAACACCGCGCAGCCCCGCTTGCCGACACCCACAGCTTGCGCCCCAACGCCGCTTTACGGAGCAACGCCATGGTCATCACCCGCTATGCCATCCGCTTTCGCACCGCCGTCTTCGTGCTCATGGCCAACCTCGTGCTGGCCGGACTTGTCGCGTTCACCGCGATGCCGCGCGAGATGACTCCGGACATCCAGATTCCCGTGGTGGTGGTTTCGATCCCCTACCCGGGCGCGTCCCCCGTCGACGTCGAACAGCTCATCCTCACGCCGGTTGAAAAGGAGCTCAAAGACCTCAAGGACGTCAACAAGATGATGGGCGCCGCGTACGAAGGTGCGGCCGTTGTCACCATCGAATTCGCGCCCGAAGCCAACATCGACGAGTCGCTGCAATCGGTGCGCGATCGCGTCTCGCGTGTGCGGCCAAAGCTGCCCGCCGACATCAAGGACCCCGACGTCCGCGAGGTCTCGTTTTCGGACTTCCCGATCATCATCGTCAACGTCAGCGGCGACTACTCCCTCGAGCGCCTCAAGCGCTTCGCCGAGGACCTGCAAGAAGACGTCGAAGCGCTGCCCGGGGTGCTTGCGGCCAACCTCTCCGGCGGGCTCGAGCAGCAGTTCCGCATCTCGATCGACCCCGAAGCCGCCGTCGCCAGCGGGATCAGCCTGAGCGACGTCGTGCGGGCCATTCAGTCCGAGAATATCAACCTGCCCGGCGGCATCGTCGACGCGCAACACAGCTCGTATCTGCTGCGCACCCCGGCCGACTTCCGCACCGAATCCGACCTCGCCCAGGTCATCGTCAAGGCCCCCGGCGGGCGCCCCGTGCGGCTCACCGACGTCGCCCGCATCGAGCGCGCTTTCGTCAAGCCGACAAGCTACGCGCGCATCAACGGCACCACCTGCGTCTCGCTGCAAATCACCAAGCGCACCGGCGCCAACATCATCGAGGTGGTCGACCGCGTGAAGGAGACGGTGGACGCCTACGAGAAGAAGGCCCCGACCGGCACCGACCTCAAGCTGCTCAACGACCAGAGCGTCGTCATCCGCGACATGGTCGACGACCTGGTCAACAACATCATCACGGGGCTGGTGCTGGTGATCCTCGTCATCTTCTTCTTCATGGGGGCACGCAACGCGGCGCTTGTGTCGGTCGCCGTCCCGCTGTCGATGCTGCTCACCTTCATCGTGCTCGACGCGATGGGGGTCACGCTCAACATGGTGACGCTGTTCTCGCTGATCCTGGCGCTCGGGATGCTTGTCGATAACGCCATCGTCATCGTCGAAAACATCTACCGCCACCTCGGCGAAGCGCTCAAAGAGGGGGATGACACGTCCACGTTTCAGCGGTTGCGGGTCGTCGCCGCGTTCACGGGCACATCCGAGGTCGCCTGGCCGGTCATCGCATCGACCGCGACCACCGTCGCCGCGTTCGGTCCGCTGCTCTTTTGGCCCGGAATCATGGGCAAGTTCATGGGCTACCTGCCGATGGTGGTCATCATCACGCTCGTCTCGTCGCTTGTTGTGGGCCTCATCATCAACCCGGTCACCGCAGCTGTGTTCATGGCGCGTCCATCGACGGAAGGCACCCCCGATGTGCTGTCGGACAACTGGGAAGACGCCTACCCCGGCTTGCTTGTGCGAGGCTACGCGTGGGTGTTGCGGGTCGCGATCGACGCCAAGAACGGCAAGCTGTGGCGGCCCATCGGGGTGATGGTCATGGCCAGCGCGTTGCTGGTCGGTTCGATGATGGCCTTTGGCGCCAGCGGCAATGGTGTCGAGTTCTTCCCCGAGACGACGCCGAAGCGAGCCAGCGTCAAGATCCAAGCGCCCAACGGCACGCATCTCGACGCGTCTGATCGCATTGTCCGGCAGGTCGAAGGCGTGCTGGGCGGCCTCGACAACATCAAGGACTACGTGGCCACCCCCGGTGCATCGGCAGCCGGCTTCAAGATGGGCGGCGGCGCGGCCAACTCGCACGTCTCCGGGGTCAGCATCGACTTCCGCGACGAGGGCGACCGCACCGAAAACACGATGGTCACGATCGCGAAGATGCGCGAGCAGTTCACGGGCATCGCGGGCGCACGCCTCGAGGTTGAACGGGAAAAGCAGGGACCGCCCTCGGGCATGCCCATCAACGTGCGGCTGTCCGGCGACGACTACGGCGAGCTGGGCAAACAATCGGCCCGCGTGTTGCGGATGCTCGAGTCGATGGCGACCGACGGCGTGCGCGACCCCAAGACCGACTACGTCACCGGGCGCCCCGAGCTGCAGATTGTCGTCGATCGGCAAGCCATCAAGGAGGTCGGCGCCTCGACCAGCGGTGTGGCCATGGCGATCCGCAACGCGTTCAACGGAAACGAGAGCTCCGTGGTTCGCGACGGCACCGATGAGCAGGACATCGTGGTCCGATTCGCGCCGGGTCGACGGGACGCGATGGGCGATCTCGCGGGCGTTCGGGTGCCGGGCAAAGACGGCGTGCTCGTGCCCCTGAGTCAACTCGCCAAGGTCGTGCGCACCTCGGGTTCGGGCACCATCCGACACTTCGATACGACCCGCGTGGTGACGATCGAAGCGGACGTCGCCACCGGCGCCAACGCCAACAAGATCCGCAAGGCGCTCGCCAAGAAGCTTGACGCCGACTTGACCCTGCCACCGGGCTACGCGTGGACGTTCGGCGGCGAAAACGAGGAGCAGAAGAAGGCCCAGGCGTTCCTCGGCCGGGCGCTGATGATGGGGCTGTTCATCATCCTCTTGATCCTGGTGACGCAGTTCAACTCGATCCTGACGCCGATCATCATCCTCAGCTCCGTCGTGCTGTCTCTCATCGGCGTATTCGGCGGGCTGGTCATCACCGGGACACCGTTTGGCGTGGTCATGACGGGCCTCGGTGTCATCAGCCTCGCGGGCGTGGTCGTCAACAACGCGATCGTGCTCATCGACTACATCGAGCAGCTGCGTCGCGCGGGTCTCAGCGCCCGGGAAGCCGTCTTGCGGGCCGGACTCACGCGTTTTCGGCCGGTCATCCTCACCGCCACGACCACCGTGCTCGGGCTCGTGCCGATGGCCGCGGGGTGGAGCATCGACTTCATCAACCTCACGGTGCGCAGCGCCGGGTCCAGCGGCGAATTCTGGGGCGCGATGGCCGTCGCCGTCATCTTCGGCCTGGTGTTCGCGACGGTCCTGACGCTCGTAGCCGTGCCCGCCCTGTACATCATCCTCGATCGCGTCGGCTCGTTTGCGCGGCGGGTCACGGGCGGCGGCGAATCGGTGGACCTGGAAAAAGAGCTCGCCGCGACCCGTGGCACCGGGCCCTTGTCCGGCCTGGCCTCGATCTTGCTGACCGTCGGCATCTCCCTCGCCGGGCTCGGGACGCTCGCCGCGGTGACGTTGTCGCCCTCAACCGCGAGCGCGCAGTCGGCCATGGCGCTCAAGAAGCACGACAACCCGGCCAACACGCCCAAGCTCGACCTCGCGGCGTTGCTCAAGCGCCTCGACAAACGCGGCCCGGACCTGCAAGTCGCCCGCAGCCGCACCCGCGCCGCCGCGCTCATCGTCGACCGGGCATGGGGCGCGCTGCATCCGCAGGTCTCCGCCAACGGGCAGTACACGCTCAACGACCCGGTTATCGAGCTGCAGTTCGCCGACCCGGAGCAGACGCGGTCACAAGCTCAACGCGGGCTCGACGCGCGCATCGCCGACCTGAACGCGGTCAAGAAACAGATGGCCGCCAACGGCCAGGACACCAAGGTCATCGACCAGGAGATCGCGGGACAACAGCAGGCGCGCGACAACATGCCGCTGCCCGTCATCGAGCCGGTCCAGATCAACCGACGCCATGGGCTAGCCGCGAACATCCGGCTGCAGATGAGCGTGTACGACGCGCGCACCTTCGACGGCCTCAAGATCGCCCGGGCATCGGCCCACATGGCCCGCGACCAGCTCAAGCTCACCCACCACGCCTTGCGCCACGCCGTCGCGCGGGCCTACGCCGGAGCCGTTCTCCAACGCGATGCGCTCACCGTGGTGAAGACCCGTTTGACGAGCGCCAAGCGCGAGCTCGAAGCGACCCAGAAACGCTTGACCGCCGGTGTCGGAACGCGGCTGGGCGAACGCATGGCGCAGATCCAGGTCATCCAGGCGCAACGAGGCGTGGCACGGGCGCTGCTGGCCTATGACTCGTCGGTAGCCGCCTTGGGCCTGATGGTCGGCGAGACCCACCGCTTCGAAGTCACCGGCAACCTCACGACAACCCGTCCGGACGGCACCGTCGAGGCGCTGGTCAGCAAGGCGCGCACAGGTCGGCTCGAGATGCGCGTGCTCGGCCAGCAAAAACGACTCGCCAAGCTGCGCGTGGACGAAACCCTCAAGCGTTGGCTGCCGCGTCTTTCGCTTGTCGGTCAGAGCCAGTGGAGCAACGCCGCCGGTTTCGCCGGCACAAACGTCACGTCGATGCTGATGGTGCAACTCAGCCAGCAGCTATGGGACGGCGGCATGTCGAGCCTCGACCGCAAGGCGATGCGCGAACAGGTCCGCCAGGTCACCGTCGAGGCCGCCAGGGCGCGCGCGCGGATCGAAGCCCAGGTGCGGGGATGCAACGCCCGAATCGCCCAACAGCGTCACGACGTGGACGCCGCGGTCAAGGCGCTGCAAGTCAGCAAGCTCGCGTTGGCAGATGCCCGCGCCGGGGCCAGCGCAGGGGCCGCAACCGAATACGAGGTGCGCGCGCTCGAAGACCGCGTGCTCGAAGCCGAGATCAGCCTGCTTCAATCACGCACCCAACACGCGCTGGCGATCCTCGACCTGCGCGAAGCCGTCGGCTTGGCGCCGATGTAATAGCCCGGGCGAAAGCCAGACCTTGAATCGAGCTTGATCCGCGGTGAGCAGCCGCCGCCACGGCTTCGGGTTCGGAAACGGCTTCCGCTCCGGCCACCGCCGTGGCGACCTGTCTCGACGGGACACTCGTGCGCCGGCAAGACGGGGAGCCGGTTGGAGGCGTCTGCGACGCCGCTGGTCGCCCTGGGGTCGCAGCATCACGGCTGGCGCCTCGAGGCGCGCCGTTTCCGTGACGGTGGCCGGAGCGGAAGCCGGGTCCGAAGCCGAAGCCGTGGCGGCCTGTCTCGACGGGACACTCGCGCGCCGGCAAGACGGGGAGCCGGTTGGAGGCGTCTGCGACGCCGCTGGTCGCCCTGGGGTCGCAGCATCGCGGCTGGCGCCTCGAGGCGCTCCGTTTCCGTGACGGTGGCCGGCGCGGAAGCCGTCTCCGAATCCGAAGCCGTGGCGGCACTTGCCGACCGGACGCTCGGGCGCCGCGAAGACGGGAAGACGGGGATCCGGGAGGACGCTCTGCTGGCCGAAGAAACCGAAGGCCTGCCACCGCCCGCTGCACTGGTCAAGGTCGCAGCGGCTTCGCCGTCGCCCGTTTTTGGCGGCTGCGCCGCGGAGTTGGCCGAACCCTGACAAGTCCAG
>Ga0209992_10002716_pt1 | contig 15779 bp, 11 predicted proteins | sample 2SBtaG_2_FD_182564 | JGI IMG/M metagenome (GOLD analysis project Ga0209992, IMG submission 182564) | Deep subsurface microbial communities from Kolumbo volcano to uncover new lineages of life (NeLLi) - 2SBTROV12_ACTIVE470 metaG (SPAdes)... | ecosystem: Environmental > Aquatic > Marine >... | reverse complement strand
CCCTGGGCTGTGCTGTGGGGCTACGCGGTACCGGCGCTCGTCGCCGGCTCGGTCGCGACCGTGCGCCTGCTCGGCGAACACCCCGACGTGCGTGCCGCCGACCACAGCTTGGAGGCCGTGCTCGCGACCACCCGGGACCAGGGTCTGGGCGTGCTGGGGACCGTGCTGCTTGCCCCCCACCACATCGGGTTCCACGTGGCACACCACCTGCATCCCACCGCGGGCATGGCCCACCTGCCGGCTCTGCGGACCTGGTACCGCGACCGCCATCCGCGCCACTACGGCGATAGAGCGCCAATCAGGTAAACGGTCCGTTTACCTGATCGGCGCTCTACTCGGCCCGGGTCAGGTACCTCTGGATCGCCGCGGGACTGAGCGGGTGCAGCAGGTCACGGATCGGGGTGGCATACCCGGTCAAGCGGTGCCGCAGCCAGTGGAAGAACGAGAAGGCCCGCACCACCGGGTACATCGACGCACCGGTCAGGACCGGCTGGTTCGACCACGAGGGGGACGCCCGGAGCGGTGGGGGAATGTGACGGACCGCGCAGCCGACGGTGAAGTCGTCCAGGTTCTCCACCTCGTGCCACCACCAAGGGCCGTTGTAGAGGAGGTCGCCCGGCTCCAGGGTGACTTCCATGCGCGGCAGGCGCAGCAGCGGATCGTCGGGTCCCAGGCCGCGCCGGGCCTGGGCGCGGAACCCGCCATAGGCAGAGCGGAAGTACTGGAAGGGCGGCTTGCTGGCCGGGTGGACCCAGGCGGAGAGGCGCGGATCCAGCATCGTCCAGCGCTTGCGACCGACCAGGTTCAGGAAGAAGTTCCCACCGGGTGCAGCGTGGAGCTCCGAGTGTACGTGCCGGGCCCCGATGAAGAAGTTGAGGAAGTAGAACTCGTCCCACGTGGCGCCCGGCGTGCTGACCAGGGACGCCAGCCGCGGCAGGTCCAGGTCATCGGTCAGGTCCGGACAGGCGGTCACCAGCTCGGGGCTGGTGTTCAGGTACATGCGCTCGCTGGCCATCCGGTCGAAGAACTCGGAGAACGCGAGCTCCTGGTACTTGGCCCCCAGGTCCCACTCCCGGCTGTCCGTGTCCTGGTCCCACCGGAGCACGGTGCACCGGTGCCCCTCCAGGCGGGCCCGCAGGGATGCTCGGGTCCAGCGCTGGACCGCCGGCACGTCCCGGGCGAAGCCGCGGATCACCACCGAGCGGCGCAGACCGTCGGTGGCGTCGAGCAAGGACGCCCGGGTCAGGCCCTCGGCGTCCAGGGACGGCAATTGCTCCGGGGTGCAGGGGCGGTCGAAGCCACGGGCGGCGTGCAGAGCGTCGACGCAGGCTTGCTTGCGCCCCAGCCGGGGCGACTGCGAAGGCAGGCCACGCCACAGGAGCCGGTCCTGGAGCAACAGGCGGTAGAAGTGTCGCTCGAGCTTGCGGGCCGCGGGTGGCACGTCTGGTCCCTCAGAGGTCGTAGCGCCACTCCTCCAGCGCCAGGCGGCCCGCGCTGCGGGCCAGTCTGCCCAGCTGCTCCTGAGGGTCCTGGCTGAAGGACGCGCCCGCCGCGACCTCGATCTGGACGCTGCCTTCCGTGGTCGGGTAGTCCCCCTGGATGTCGGTGGCCAGGCGGCGGGCGAGTCGCACGGCCTGCATGTGGTTCCGCACGGACTCGCAGACGATCAGAAAGGTGCTGGGCCCGACACGGTGGGGGTGATCCACTCGGCGCACACTCTCCCGGAGCCCGTCCCCGATGCCTTGGAGCACCTGGTCGCCGACATCGATCCCGTGGCGAATGACCACGTCGTCGAAGTGCAGAACGCGCAGGAGCACGCAGGCCACGCCCTTGCCAGGGCGCCGTCGCATCCGATCCCTGGCTGCTGTGAACGTGGACTCCGCGGCGTCCCGGGTCGGCAGGCGGGTGATCGGATCGCCTTCCGGGGTCGGCACACTGGGGGAGCGTCGCCAGGACACGTCCCGGTACAGAGCCACCGCGTGGGTGGGCACACCCGAGTCATCCAGCAAGGGTCCGGCGTGCACCTCGAGGGTGCGTTCCTTGCCCGCGGCGCTCCACGCGACGTCGTCGACCAGGGCCTCTTCGCCCAGGAGCGCCCGAGGCACGGGCCAGCGCTCGCTGGGGTACTGGAAGTCCGTGCCCGCGACCTTGAAGCCGGTTCCTCGGGTGAGGGCTCGAATCGGGGGCCCGACTGTGCGGAGACGGCTCAGCAAGTCCCGCATGCTCTGGTTGACGAACACCGGCCGCTGGTCGTGCGTGAACACGACGACGGGCACGGGCGTCCCCTCCAACGCGCGCTGGTAGAGGTAGCTGTCCATGGCGGTGGCTCCGGAAGACGGGAAACCGGATGACCCTCCGGGTCCCACTGTACAGGCTGATCCCTCACTCCCCAAACTCGGACTCTCCCCGTCAGCACGGGCGGACCCAGAGGCGGACCCCGCCCTTGAATTGGCTCGGCATGGCGGATTAGGCTGCCGCTGCTGCGATCTCGACAGCACGAAGGGGGAGACGCGTCATGCGGCCCTTGATTCTGGCCCTCACGATGACCCTCGTCGCTTGTGGCGACGACACCACCACCACCACCAGCGACAGCGGCGGGGGCGAATACGAAGGCGACGAAGCCGGCGAGTGCCTGGACGGTGCCGACAACGACCGCGACGGCCTGTTCGACTGCGACGACGAAGGCTGCATCGGCTCGCCCGACTGCGCCGACGCCGACGCCGACACCGACACAGACACGGACACCGACACAGACACCGACACAGACACAGACACAGACACCGACGCGGATGCCGATGCTGACGCGGACACCGACACCGACACAGACACCGACACCGAGGTGCCGAACACCCCGCCGACCGAGCCGGTGATCAGCCTGTCGCCGACCGAGCCGACAACGTCCGACGACCTGACCTGTCACGTGGTCATCGAGAGCAGTGACGCCGACGGTGACCCGGTCTCCTACGTCTTCACCTGGCTGATCGACGAAGCGCCGGTGCTGACGACCACCAGCGACACCTTCAGCGCCAGCCTCACCCTCAAGGGCGATGCCGTGCGCTGCCTGGCCACGCCCAACGACGGCACCGACGATGGCCCCAGCGCCACCACCGACGTGGTCACGGTGCTCAACACGGCGCCGTCGCTCGACACCGTGGCGATCTCGCCGGACCCGGCTGCGTCAGGGGACACGCTGACCTGTTCCTGGGCAGGCTTCGCCGACCCCGACGGAGACAGTGACCTGTCCACGATCTCCTGGACGGTCGAAGGCGTCGAGGTCTCCACCACAGCCACTCTGGCCAGTGGCTTCACCGGCCACGATCGGGTCACCTGCACCGTCACGCCCTACGACGGCGAGCAGACCGGCACGCCGGTCTCGGCCGAGCTCGCCATCGACAACAGCCCGCCGTCGCTGTCCAGCGCCACGCTGACGCCGACCACGGCGACCGTCGAGGACACCCTGACCTGTACAGCCGGCACGACCAACGACCTGGACGGCGACGCGGTCACGCTGACCTGGAGCTGGACCGCAGATGGTGTGGACCTGGGCCACAGCGACACCACCTACGACCTCTCGGTCGACGACGACGGCGCGGTCTTCCAGTGCACGATCACCCCGTCCGACGCCGACGGCGACGGCACCGCCGTCACCAGCAATGAGGTGACCGTGCAGCCCGGGCCCGAAGGCAGCCTGGACGTGACCCTGCACGACTTTGGCACCGTCGACGCCGGCTGTGTCGACACCCTCACCCTGACCCTGTCCAACCCGGGCAGCGAGGCCCTGGTCGTGAGCTCCGCGGCCCTGGCTGGCGACGCCGAGTTCTCCCACGAGCTGATCACCCCGACCAGCATCGCGGCCGGGGACAGCGTCTCGATCGACGTGGACTTCGCCCCCGAGTCCGAGGCAAGCTTCGCGTCGCTGGTGACCTTTGCCACCAACGACCCGCGGGGCGACCTGGAGCTGGTGCTCATCGGCGATGGGGTCTGGGTGAGCGAGTCCGAGATCCACACGGCGACCGTCACCACGCCTGACGTCGACGTGCTCTTCGCCGTGGACCTGTCCTGCTCGATGTACGACGACGTGCTCGACCTGGGCACCTACGTCGCCGACTTCGCGGACTACCTGGGCTCCGGCGGCTCCGACTACCAGGTCGCCGGCATCGTCACCGACGACGGCTGCGTCCAGGGCAGCGAGCCCTGGATCGACAGCAGCACGGCCGAGGCCGACATCGAGACCGCCTTCAACGAGATGACCGATCTGTCCCTGATGGGCAGCAACACCGAGCGTGCCTTCATGCTCTGGGAGGCGGCGCTGGCCGAGACCGGCTCCGGGGGCTGCAACGAGGGCCTGGTCCGGGCGGGCGGCACCCAGCTCCACCTGGTCGGCTTCTCCGACGAGCCCGAGCAGTCGACCAATGCCTACACCGACTACGTGAGCGACTTCGAGGCCTACGTCGACGATCCCTCGGACTTGATCGTGCACGGCATCGGCGGCGACTACCCGAGCGGTTGTTCGACGGCGAGCGCCTACACCGGCATCTACGAGGCGACCGTGCTCACCGGCGGCACGCTGCTGAGCATCTGCACCACCGACATGGCCGCCACCCTCGAGGACCTGGGCGACGCCATCCTGGGCGGACGACCGACCTTCGACTTCGCCCTGAGCGGCACACCCTGGGACAGCTCGGTCATCACCGTGCTGGTCAACGGCAGCGACGTCTCTGGCTCCTGGAGCTGGGACGCCACCACCAACACCATCTCCGTCGACGGCAGCGTGCTGGAAGACGGCGACACCGTCGTCATCCAGTACGACGGCATCGGCACCTGCTGAGCGAGGACTGATCATGCGCACCATCACCCTGCTCGCCCTGCTGGCCCCGCTGCTGCTCAGCTGCGGCGACGACACCACCACGACCAGCGACACCGCCGGCACCGTGACCGACGCCGACGCCGACACCGACGCCGACGGGGACAGCGACGCCGACGCCGACGGCGACAGCGACTCCGATGCCGATGCCGATGCCGATGCCGACAGCGACGCCGACACGGACACCGACCCGGCCACCGACGCGGACAACGACGGCTACGACGCCGGCAGCGACTGCGACGACGACGACGCCTCGGTGAACCCCGGGGCTGAAGAGACCCCCTACGACGGGGTCGACAACGACTGCGACGAGTCCACCAGCGACGACGATGTCGACGGCGACGGCTACCCCTCCGACGTGGTCGGCGGCACCGACTGCGACGACGACGACCCCGACGTCTCCCCGGCCGCGACCGAGATCTGCAACGGCGAGGACGAGGACTGCAGCGGCGTGGCCGACGACAACACCGGGCTGCTCTGGTACCTGGACAGCGACCAGGATGGCTATGGCTCTGCCGACCACGCCGAGACCAGCTGCGACGGCGCGACCGGGTACGTGGCCAACAGCAGTGACTGCGACGACGGCGACGACGCGGTCCACCCTGGGGCGACGGAGCTCTGCGACGGGCTGGACCAGGACTGCGACACGACCGTCGACGAAGGCGCGGCCACCGACGCTCCATGGTGGTTCGACGACGACGACGAGGACGGCTTCGGCGATCCCAACCAGGGCAGCCAGGCCTGCAGCCAGCCATCGGGCACGGTCGAGGACAGCACGGACTGCGACGACCACAACGACCAGGTCCACCCGGACGCCGACGAGGTCTGTGACGGCAGCGACAACGACTGCGATGGATTCTCCGACGAGGAGGACGCCATCGACGCCGACACCTGGACCCTCGACGACGACGGCGACGGGTACGGCAACGACGACAGCGTGATCACCGGGTGTTCCGAGCCATCCGGGGCCGCGGCCGAAGGCGGAGACTGCGACGATCGCGACGCCTCGGTGCACCCGGGCGCCACCGAGGTCTGGTACGACGCGGTCGACCAGGACTGCGCAGGCGACGACGACTTCGACGCCGACGTGGACGGCGAGCAGCACGACAGCTACGGCGGGGTGGACTGCGACGACAGCGACGCGACCATTCACACCGGCGCCACCGAGGTCTGGTACGACGGCGTCGACCAGGACTGTGCCGCCGACGACGACTACGATGCCGACGGTGACACCTACCAGTCGGCCGCGGACTGGACCGGCGACGACTGCGACGACACCGATCCCGACGCCTACCCCGGGGCCCCCGAGATCGACGCCGCCGCCGACAACAACTGCGACGGCGACGTGGAGCTCATGCCCACTGCGGTCGCCGCAGTGGACGCGTCGTCCACGCTCAAGACCTGCACCGAGCTCACCCTGGACGGCAGCGGATCGTCCGACGACAGCAGCATCGTGGCCTGGGACTGGGAACTCACGTCGGCCCCGGGCTCGTCTGCCCTGACCACGTCGGACATCGAGGACCGCGACCAGGAGACCGCCACGGTCTGGCCGGATGCGACGGGGACCTATGTCTTCACCCTGTCGGTGACCGACGACGGCGACGAGCTCTCGACCCCTGACTCGGTCTCCGCCACCATCACCCCGCGCGCGACCAACAGCGCCCCTGTGGCCGATGCCGGCGGGGATCAGACCGTCGAGGCCGCCATCTGGTGCGCCCCGATCTCCTATGGCGACGAAGGCTACGACTGCTCGGTGTGCGACGACTCCGAGCTGCCCCTGGACGGCACGGCCACCGCCGACGCAGACGGAGAACCGCTGACCTACACCTGGACGGTGCTGACGGGTGACGCCTCGCTGGCCGATGACGACACGTCGACCCCCACGGCCACGATGGTGGGCACCACCACCGCCGAGTATGGCGTGGTCGTCAGCGACAGCTACGAGTTCCAGCTCGACGTGACCGACTGCTACGGCGACACCAGCAGTGACACCGTGACGGTCGTGGTGGAGTGCACCGGAGAGTAGCCATGGTCGCTTCACGCGCTCTGATGGTGCTCCTGGTGGCGTGGCCGGTTCAGGCCCATGCCCAGGAGCCCTTTGCCGCTTGCACCGTGGCGGCGGCCGGAATCGCCACCGAGCTCTCCTGTGGCCTGGAGACCCTCACGGTGACCGAGGGAGGGGAGACCGAGCTCTCGGCGCGACTCGCCTCGCACCTGAGCGAGCTGGGGTCCCGGGGAGCGATCGAGAGCCAGCAGACGGCTCTGCAGTCCCAGGACGGGCTGCTCCCGGCGGCTCGGACCCAGGTCACACCGAGCGGATCGGCGGCGCCGGAGTCCTCGTGGCTGGCCACGGCGGTGCCGTCCCCGATGGGCAGCCTGTTGGTGGCCTGTCGCTCTCCCGGGACCTCGACCGAAGGGGTGGAGCGCTGCGACGCCCTGGTCCAGGCGGTGGTCCGCGCCGGGCTGCCCCAGGCGCTGAGGGGGCTCACCGGCTCCAACGGTGGGGACTGGGCGGGGGTCGAAGCCAAGGTAGGCCGGCCCATCCCCCGTTCCCTGGGGTGTGAGACCCAGGCCCGGAGCTCGTCGCTCGTTCACCTGTGCGACGACGGCGTGTTGGCGATCGCTCTGATCCCCGCCCCGCGATCCGGCGGCGCCACCTGGCAGCGGCAGTTCCTGGACGGCGTGCTCGGGGGACTTCCTTCGGACCAGGACGTAGGTGCCGAGGACACCCTGCCATGCCAGCTGGCCAGCCAGGAGACCACCTGTACCCGGGTGGCAGTGACCCATGGGGACGGCGGGAGATCCTGGGTGATCAGCGCGGGCGCCCAGGGGGCCGAGTCCTACTTCACCGGGGTGTGTGCCTATCCGGACCTGGGCTTCGCCTTGCCCCTCTACTGCCGTTCGCTCTTCGGCGACGTGCCGCCCAGCCCGCCGGTGGCGGAGTCATCGGGCCGGGGGCGGCGCCGGAACAAGGACTGATCAGAGCGCGTCCAGCACCGCGGCTTCGATGGCCTCGACGTCGGGCTCGTTGTTGGCGTAGATGACCCGTCCGTCGACGTCGATGACGTAGTCCTTGGGAAAAGCCCCCGTCGGGAACGCGAATTGCTGGTCGTACAGCCGGCTGACCTCGCCGTCCTCGTCCAGGAGGATCGGGTAGGTCAGACCCAGGGCGTCGGCATAGCTCTCGACCACGTCCTCGGGCTCCTGGTTGACCATGCCCCAGACCACCACGCCTTGGTCGGCGTATTGCTCGTGGATGCGCACCTGCAGGTCGGAGACCTCCGACTGGCACTGGGGTCACCAGGTGGCGAAGTAGGCCAGCACGACCGGGTGGCCCCGCTGCTCGGACAGTCGGTGGGTGTTGCCGTCCAGGTCCTGGAGGGTGAAGTCCGGGGCCTGCTGGCCGACGGCCTTGCCTTCCCCAGAGAGGCCCGACGTGAGCTCCAGGGACACGGTCGGACGCCCGGGGTCATCGCTGGCGATGCAGGCGGTCTTGTCGACCAGGTTGCCGGTCCCCTCCCAGCTCAACGCCAGGCGGGCCTGCTTGCCCGGTTCGATGGCCACGCGGGACACCTGGCCAGTCACCCCGTCGGGCAACTCGATCCCGGCTAGCGTCAGGGTGGCCGCGCCGCGGTTCGTGATCGTCAGCTCCCGGGTCTCGCCGCCGTCCAGGAAGGCGATCGTGTCCAGGGATGGATCGATGGCCGGCGCCAGACCGGTGCCGGCCCGCCAGAGCCCCAGGATGTTCCAGTCCCCGACGGTCCACAGGCCGTCGGCGGCGTCCAGGGTCATCGCGTACTGCTCGGTCTCCTGGTAGGCAAAGGGCGTCGGCCCCAGGGGGTCGGCCAGGTCCAGCAGCACAACGGCCTCCTGGGTCGCGACCCCCAGCAGTGTGCCGTCGACCGCCACGTCCTGGGCACCGCCCCCGACATCGACCGCGCCCATGCGCACCGGGGCCAGCGGATCCGAGATGTCGTAGACCTCGACACCGCCAGCGCCCGACGCCACGTACAGCGCTTCCCCGCCGTTGCTGGTCAGGCGGATGGGGATGCCTTCGGTGTCGGCCTCGCCGGCGATCACGGGCGAGCCCGGGTCCGAGAGGTCCAGGGCCACCACGCCGCGGCCACCGTCGGCCACGTAAGCCACGCTGCCCACCACGTGCAGGTCCCAGGGCCGATCGAGGCCCGGGACGCTTCGGTGGTGCGTCAGGTTCTCTGGCGTCTGGGCGTCGTACACCTCCACCGTGCCTTCGGTGCTGGCGACGTAGAGCCACGAGCCGGCCTGGGCCATGCCCTCGAACCCGCTTCCTGGAGCCTCGACGACCAGCGCCGGCTCCTTGGGATCCGCGGTGGAGAACAGGCTCAGCCCCTTGTCCCGGTGGCTCACCCACACGGTGGCGTCGTCGGCGGGCAACAGGTTGTAGTACCGCTCGGACCCTGAGCTGTCGGGCCCGGAGTGGCCCTCGAGTTCCGGGTCCGTGCCTCCGGTGGCCGCGTAGACCACCAGCCCGCCCTGGCCCACGGCCAGGACCTGGTCGGCGTCGGCCAGGTAGGCGATGTCCAGGAGTTCGACGAACCACCCGCTGGAGCCCGGCTCCTGGGTCAGGTTCAGGTCGCCTTCCAGCTGGAATGGGTCCACGCCGTTGGCGGTCGGGGGTGTGCAGTTGTTGGGCAGGCTCTGCCACTCCACGGGACCGGTGTCGGTGTCCGTGTCCGTGTCGCTGTCCGTGTCGCTGTCGGTGTCGGTGTCTGCGTCGGTGTCTGTCGGTGGCGTGCTGTCCGTGGGCGCGGCGCTGTCCACAGTGGGCGTGCCCGGTGGGTCCGGGGTGTCCGTGGCGGGGCAGCCGAGCAGTGGGGCGAACAGGATCCACACGGCAGCACCTCCTGGGTCGCCGAGCCGAGGAGATGATGTCACCTGGGCCCGCCGGTTGCGTCACTCCGTGGCCCAGACCCCGGGGCTCGCGACCTGGACCACCCCCTGCAGTGCTTCGGGGCCTAGTTCGATGGCCACCAAGGCACTGTCGTCGAGCTTCTCGGTCAGGGAGTCCACCGCGGCAAAGGTGATCTCGGACAGCTCGCCCCCGCGGTCCGACGTCAGGTACAGCCAGTACTGCTGGTCCTCTGGGACCCAGATCGCCGCCGGAACGCCGCCGCTGCCGGCGTTGAGTTCCTTGTCCGAGGCCGGGGCGAAGGCGCCGCGCAGCTCGGTGCTCTCGTAGACCTGGACGTTCTGGCCTCTGGAGATGAGCATCTTGAAGCCGTCGGGGTCCGCCAGGATGTCCGGGTCCGAGACCCGGGACGCTGTGTTGTCCTCGACCAGGATCTCCACGCGGGCGCCGTCGTCCAGGGTGAACTGGTGCCCGCCTGCGCCGACCACCTCGGTGGCCGACAGGATGCGCTTGGTACAGGGCGGCTGTTCGTCTGGGCAGCTGGCCGGATCCTGGCCCTCCAGGCCTTCCAGGAAGAACACGACCAGCCGGCCTTCGTCGTCCAGGATCAGCGACGGATCGGCCTGGAAGATGGGCTCATCGCCCAGGATCTCCAGGTTGTTGCGGGCGATGAGCTCACGGGTTGCCAGGTCATAGGTGCGCAGGGTGACCACGTCGTAGAGGTAGAGCACGCCGTCCCGCACGAACACGTCGGGCACCGAGCCGTTGAAGGGCTCGACCCAGTCGACGACGGTCCAGGAGAAGCCGTCGTGGGACCCCGCCAGGTGCACCTCGTGGATCGACGGATCACCGCAAGGGCCGTCGTCGGTGTCACAGGTGTGGAAGCTCATCAGGTAGGGGGTGTCGGGCTGGGCCGGGGGAGCGCCCGTGTCGGTGGCTGTGTCGGTGGCTGTGTCGGTTCCAGTGTCCGTGCCGGTGTCCAGGCCGCTCTCCCCTGTGGTCCAAGGGTCCGTCGTCGACGTGTCGTCGATCGGGGGACAGCCTCCCAGGACCATCAATAGCCAGCTCATCGTGCCTTCCCCTTGCAGGTTCGTAGGATAGACCCCCGCTGTCGTCCCCCACTGGACCGAGAGGAACCCATGGCCACCACCAAGACCCCGTCCAAGACCGCGACCGCCGCCGCAGACGTGCAGACCGACGCCACCGCCCTGGTCGCCACCCGCGAGCTCGACAGCCTGGAGAGCCTGCTCCGCAAGCTCCCCGAGGCCGACCAGCGCGAAGCCTTCCGCATCCTCTACGGCGACCTGCCGGACGCGCTGCCCATCTCCGACGAGCTCCAGGCCTACGCCGATGAGCACGACTTCGAGGTCGCCGCGTACAAGATCCACGCGGCCCTGGAGCAGCGCCGGCCGCCCCGCGTGGTGCGGGTGGCTGTCATCCAGAACCAGATCGTGGTGCCGACCGACCTGCCGGTGGTCGAGCAGTACCAGGCGCTGGCTGATCGCATCGAGACCATCATCCACGCCGCCGCCGAGCTCGGCGTGAACGTCCTGGGCCTCCAGGAGGCGTGGACCATGCCGTTCGCGTTCTGCACCCGCGAGAAGCACCCCTGGCTGGAGTTCGCCGAGACCATCGACGGCCCCTCCACCCAGTTCCTCCAGCGGCTCGCCAAGCGCTACAACATGGTCATCGTGAGCCCCATCCTGGAGCGCGACGAGGCCCACGGCGACACGATCCACAACACGGCGGTGGTCATCGGCAACCGCGGCAACATCGTGGGCAGCCACCGCAAGAACCACATCCCGCGGGTCGGCGACTTCAACGAGTCCACCTACTACATGGAGGGCGAGGACGGTCACCCGGTCTTCGAGACCGAGTTCGGGCGCGTGGCCATCAACATCTGCTACGGCCGCCACCACCCCCTGAACTGGCTGATGTTCGGCATCAACGGCGCCGAGATCGTGTTCAATCCCTCCGCCACCGTCGGCGCCCTGTCCGAGCCCCTGTGGCCGGTCGAGGCCCGCTGCGCCAGCATCGCCAACAACTACTTCGTGGCCGGCATCAACCGCATCGGCACCGAGTCCTTCCCCAACGCCTTCACGTCGGGCGACGGCAAGGCGTCCCACAACGACTTCGGCCACTTCTATGGCTCCAGCTACGTCGCGGCCCCGAACGGGTCCCGCACCCCAGGCCTCTCCCGCACCCGGGACGGCCTGCTGGTCTGCGAGATCGACCTGAACCATGGCCGCCAGGTCAAGGACAAGTGGGGCTTCCAGATGACCGGTCGCATCCCCGAGTACGCCGAGGCCCTCCTGAACGCGGCGGACCCGGACTTCGAGCCCCAGATCATCAAGGACACCGGCAAGTAGCCCCGTGAACCTGTACCGAGCCCGCACCGCGGTGGACGGCCTGCGGCGTCTCGCAGCGCTGCCCGCCGACGACAAGCAGGCCTGCATCGACGCCTACAAGTTCTTCCAGCGCATGCAGGCCGGCGAACAGACCGAGACCGCCGACGAGACCGCTGCGGTCGCCGCCTACTACAAGGTGCTGAACAACCTGCTCTCGGTCTTCGACCTGGAGAAGCTCTACATCCCGCCCCAGCTCGACGACAGCCTGGGGCTCTACGGCAACCAGCTGTTGTGCGAGCAGGCGGTCCTGGACGCTCTGGCACTGTCGGATCCGGCCTGCTCTCACCTGCTCGACATGGGCTGTGGTCGCGGCCGGATCTCCCACCACTTCGCCACGCTGACCGGCGGCCAGGTCTCGGGCTACAACATCGACCCCGACCAGATCGGCAACGCCCGGGACTGGGCCACCGAGTGCGACATGACCGACCGTCTGCACTTCCGGGTCGGCAACCACCACGATCCGCTGGACTACCCGGACCAGGCCTTCGACGGGTGCTTCTCCTTCCAGGCCGTGTGGCCCTTCTTCAAGAAGCACGAGCTCGACGCCCACGCAGCCGAGATGTTCCGCGTGCTCAAGCCCGGCGCCCGCTACGCCTGCTCCGAGTACCTGCTCACGCCGTTCTTCGACTGGGACGACCCTGAGCACGTGGCGCTGCATCGGCTGTTCCTGCCGACCCTCGCCGCGACCCAGTCGATGTACCCGGCCGATGTCTGCGCCGCGCTGGAGCGAGCGGGCTTCCGGGTCATCCTGTCGGCGCCCTCCAAGAGCGAGGCCTGGCCCATCTGCGAGCAGAAGCGGGACCTGATCCTGCGGGGTCGGGCCCTGGTACGTGCCCTCGAAGCCGTGCGCCTGATGCCGCCCTGGGTCGAGGAGACCCTGGCGCTCCTGCAGACGGGCGGCCAGGCGTGGACCGACGCCGAGAAGGCCAAGCTCGCCGACCTGAACTGGCGCATCGTGGCCGAGCGGCCTGCGGCGGTGGCACCGGTCCGATAGCCGCTGTGCATGGCCTACGACCCCGCCCTCGCCGACCGCATCCGTGACCTCCTGGCCGACACCCCCGGACTCGTCGAGAAGAAGATGTTCGGCGGCATCGGCTGGACCATCGGGGGGCACATGGCCTGTGGGGCCCACAACGACGGCCAGCTGATGATCCGCTGCGGCCCCGACGACTTCCAGGCCTTCATGGAGGCCGACGGCGCCGACGCCATGCGGCGCGGGGGCAAGCCCATGAGCGGCTGGATCCTGGTCCAGAACCAGGCGGTGCTCGACGATTCTGCGCTGTCCCTGTGGGTCGGGCGGGGCCGGGACCACGCCAGCGGGTTGCCCCCCAAGAAGAAGTAGCGTCGGGCACAGCGTCGGCGCTGTTCAGGCCAGCGCAGCCCCCACGCGCTCCGCGGCTCTCGTGGCCAGGGCCATGATCGTGATCTGGGGGTTCACGCCCAGCGATGTCGGCACGCAGCCGCCGTCGACCACGTACAGGTTGTCCGTGCCGAAGACCCGGTGGTCGAAGTCGACCACGCCGTGCGCCGGGTCTCGCCCCAAGGCCGTCGTGCCCAGGGGGTGACAGGCGGTCAGTCGGAAGTGGCGCGGCTTCAGTCGAGCCTTGGCGATGGCGCGGGCCTGATCCACGGTCGTGACGCTGTGGATGGGTCCCAGGCCCGCCAGGACCTCTTCGCCGCCGCCGCGGATCAGCAGCTCGGCCAGCGCGGCTGCACCCAGCTTGAGTCGACGCAGGGTGGGCTTGTCCAGGTCGTAGTGGACCCAGGTGCGACCACCGAGCCCGCGGCGGACCCGTCCGACGTTGTCGTCCCGCACCATGAAGCCGAACTGGCCCACGTGTTCCTGGGCGTCCATCCAGCGGGTCAGCTCGGCGCCCTCGGCGGGGAGCAGCGGTCCGGTGAGCTGGGGCGGCAGGTAGAAGCCTTCGAAGCGCACCCGCTGGTCGACCACGCCCTCGACGGCGTAGCTCTGGGGGATGGCGGACCAGGGGCCCAGGACCTGGGCCGTGCGGACCCACATGCCCAGGGCCGGGTGGATCGACAGGTTGCGGCCCAGCCGCGGCAGGTCCAGGCCCGAGTCCCACAGGAGTCTCGGGGTCTGCAGGGAGCCACAGGCCAGCACGACCGCACGGGCGCGCACCCGCAGGACGTGCCGCACGCCCTGGGCGTCGCAGCCGCGGGCCTCGACAGCCACCGCCCGGCGGCCTCGGCGCAGGACGCGGGTGACGGGCAGGCCGGTGAAGAGCTCTGCACCGGCCTGGAGTGCCCGGGGCACGTAGCTCACGTTGGTGGAGCGCTTGGCGTCGGTGGGACAGCCCACGATGCAGGTGCCCTGGCCGTCGCAGCTGGGGGCGTTGCGGTCCAGGGGGTAGTGGGTGTGGCCCATCTGGTCTGCGCCGCGGGCGACCACGTCGGCGATGCCCCCGAGATGCCGGCGATCCCCGGGCGTGACCTGGAGCTCGGCTTCCACCGACGAGAAGTGGCGGCCCATGGCCTGGGGCCCGAAGTCGCTGGGGAAGCCCAGCCGCCGCTGCCAGTCCGAGAGCACGTCGTCCGGGGTGCGGTAGCAGGTACCCGAGTTGATGGCGGTGGTTCCGCCGACCGTCTTGCCCAGCGGGATCGAGATCGGCACGTTGCCCAGGCTGAAGGTCAGGCCCGCGTCGCGCCACAGCTTGCGCATCCGCGCCTGGGGCGAGCCGCTGAAGGCCTGGCGCTCGTGGAAGCGGCCCTCCTCGAGCACCGCCACCGCCAGGTTTTGCTCGGCCAGCAGCGCTGCGATGGCGCCTCCGCCGGCCCCGGTGCCGACCACCACGACGTCGCACTCCAGCTCGCACTCCGGGGGCAGCTCCTCGGCCGCGGTGACCTGGGTCATGTACCGGGGCGGGGGCTCCCGCACCGTGTGCGCGAAGTCCGGTACGCCCACCGCCGCCAGGTAGTCGGGCCGCTCGAAGTGGGCGGACTTGAGGGGCATGCCCACGAAGAAGGCCAGTCCGGAGGCGGCGGCCGGACCGTCGGCGAGGCCCTGCACGAACGCCCGCTGGCGCTTCAGCGTCAGGTGCTCGAAGCGGTGGCCGGTGCGCAACAGGGCGAGCCAGTCCACCAGGTGCAGGCAGGCGCGCCAGGTGCGGCGGGCCTGAGCCGGCAGGGCGGCGAGCATCTGCTCGGCCCCGTCCAGGGTGCGCCCGTCGGGGGCCGGCACCCGCTGACCCGGGATGATCGTGGCCTGGGCCCACGCCCCGAGGAGCCGCCGCTCGTCAGCGTCGAGCACCCGAGCCCGGGGGTCCAGGTCCAGGCTGCGGATCGACGACGACGGGTGCCACGAGCCCATGAACGGCACCAGGTCGTCCAGGTCGAAGCGCAGCACCGCCTCGGCCACACAGCGGCCATCCCGATGGAGCTGCGCCGCCAGCCGCGTCATGCCTTCCACCGGGTGCCGCAGGGACAGGTCCTTGCGACCGGTCAGGCGCCAGACAGTGCCCTCCGGGTCCGTGCCCGCCAGGTCGTAGGTGATGGTCCGGCGCCGGACGGGGCTGATGTGGATCGTGCCTTCGATGGCCAGGTCCGGGGCGTCCGGCAGGCCTTCGAGCACGCCGGTCACCCGGGCGCGTCCTGTCCGAGC
>Ga0209992_10002711_pt1 | contig 15799 bp, 13 predicted proteins | sample 2SBtaG_2_FD_182564 | JGI IMG/M metagenome (GOLD analysis project Ga0209992, IMG submission 182564) | Deep subsurface microbial communities from Kolumbo volcano to uncover new lineages of life (NeLLi) - 2SBTROV12_ACTIVE470 metaG (SPAdes)... | ecosystem: Environmental > Aquatic > Marine >... | reverse complement strand
TGAATCATGACAACATTGAAGTGCGCGGCTTTGTACCAGACATTCAGGATGTTTTTAATACCTGCCGGATTTCAGTTGCTCCGCTGCGCTATGGTGCTGGCCTGAAAGGTAAGGTAATTTCCAGTTTGAGTTTCGGCGTCCCTGTCGTTGCAACACCTGTTGCCGTAGAAGGGGGCGGATTCATACATGGACAAAATGTACTAGTAGCCGGCACACCTGAAGAATTCGCCGATGCTATCATTCGACTGTATAGCGATCAGGAAATATGGGAAAACCTATCGCGTAGCGGACTGGAGCATTGCAACCACAGCTTCTCCGTGTCGGCGGTATCTGCCAAGCTTAGTTGCTTGATCAATAACATCACACCCGATTTATTGCTTAGTTCAAACAACTAAGATGCCGAATTTACTTAATCGACTCTTTGGAATATTTAAAATGCCTTCAACATTGGATCATCAACGACTAGTTAAAAACCTCTATCAGGGTTTATTGCACCGCGCTCCAGAACCTGACGCAATAGAGCATTGGGTAACCAAATTAAATAATGGTACCGACATCAACAATATCATCGAACAATTCCTGAACGGCGAAGAATTCAACCGCCTCAAGAACAACACGAACCGGCTGTTCGTTCCTCCCGGTCACTTCTACTCACCTATCGTTAATGTGGAAGAGGTGCGCCCTTTACTCAGCCAAACTCAGATTTCAGACCAATTGCCCGCAATATCAATCGACAAGAAAGCTTTGCTCTCGCTATGGAAGCAACTCCTACCGCATCTGAAAGACACACCTTTTCCTGATAACCCAGCAGCAGGGCACCGCTACCACTTCAAGAACACCGCTTTCTCATACGGCGATGGCAGCATCCTCTCTGCCATGCTGCGTCATTTTAAGCCTCGCCGCCTAGTCGAAATTGGATCAGGCTATTCATCTGCATGCTCTATCGACACCATAGAGCGCTATCTTGAGGATAAAGTGGCAGTAAGCTTTGTCGAGCCCTATCCACAGCTACTTAAAGATTTACTGGGTGACGACGCACTAAAACGTGTTGATATCCATTCAACAGGTGTACAGAGCGCTGATATGAAATTGTTCACCGATCTGGAGGCGGGCGATTTCCTCTTCATCGATTCCACACACGTCATGAAAACAGGCAGCGACGTATGCCACGAGCTATTTAGCGTGTTGCCTGCGCTCAAACCTGGAGTATTCATACACTTTCACGACATATTCTGGCCGTTTGAATATGGAAAAAACTGGGTACTCGATGAGAACCGCTCTTGGAACGAGCTTTATGGCATACGTGCTTTCCTGATGTACAACAGCGCATTCGAAGTTGTATTTTTTAATGATTATTTTGCCAAAAACTGCCGCGACATAATAGAAGCCGATTACCCAACCATGCTGAAGAACAGCGGCGGAAGTATCTGGCTACGCAAAAAATAAATCGTGCTTACCCCCTCCACCATTATCAACAACCTTCATAAGGCAGAAAAATGAGGCACGTAATCGTCCACTATCATATCTTCAAGAACGCCGGATCGACGATAGACCATATCTTGGAAAGGAATTTTGGCAAGACATGGCTAACCTTTGACGGAGAAAAAGCCCAAAGCAGAATCCCCCCCGAAGATCTGGAAAAGTTTATTTCAAGTCATCCGGATATCCGTGCGCTTTCAAGCCATAATGCAATCCTGCCCGTCCCAACCATTCCCGGGAATTCCATATTTCCCATTATTTTTCTGCGTCACCCACTTGATCGGGTTCGATCCATATATGATTTCGAACGCCACCAAGGTCTGACTTCAGGGCCTATCAGCAGGGGTGCAGAGCACGCGGCAAAGCTGAGTTTTGAAGATTATATCCAATGGCGACTTAGTACTTCAAGGAATGGGGTTACACACAATTTTCACACTGCTTGGCTATTGCACCATCCACGCTTTAACCGTCTAGATATCCATCAGCAAGACTTTAATATGGCGCTGGAAACACTTGATGCTTTGCCATTCTTCGGACTTGTCGAAAGATTCGATGAAAGTATTAAGATGCTCGCCATATATCTAGAAAGTGTGGGAATTTCAATCAACAGTAGTTATCAAACCATGAATGCCAGCAAACATATTGAAAATCCCCTTGAAGATCGCCTTACATCCTTGCGCAGCTCCATCAGCGAAACGATGTTGACTACGCTTGAGGAGCGCAATCAGTGGGACATCAAGCTATACGAGATTGCACTAGAAAGATTTAAATCTCGTCGAGACAAAATGTTTAATGTTGCTGAATTATGCTCGCACGATTAATTTAGGTTGCAAACTTTACCCTGAATCTATTCTCCACTTCTGACAAAATTTCACTGTCGCTAGCCAACGGTGTGCGTACTGTTTCTGGAAACAACTTATAAGCTGCTTGATAAACTAGAACATCTTGCCAGGTTGCGCGATTGATAATCTCTAGAAACTCTTTACGGGTGCCTAAGTGGCCAAATTCAACGATTCCCTGACTTGGGTTCTTCCAAACCTCTTTTGCCTTTGGGATTAGACCGCGAAAATAAAGATCATCCAGAATCTCTTGATTTGAGCATGCGTAGATCACATTCAGGCGCCTTAAGCCGTCTTCGATGATTCGATTTAACTCTTGATCAGATATTGACCAATCTTTATTTTCGTAGAGCCGATTATATTCGGGAATATCGCGCAACAGCCTACCAGCCATTGAGTTTTCTGGTTTACGATAATCCATAAATTCAACGAATCCCATAGACGCGTATTTTTTGAGCGAAGGGAAGTTTCGGACGACTTTTTCAGAATTCCCCCGTTTAACTGCATATGTGTAAACCGAAATTATGCGTTTGCGTGGGTCTCTTAATGCAGCAAAGATGAAATTCCTCTTCAGCTTCTTGAAGTCACTATAACTGATATGTCCGGGGACATAGCTAGCATTGCATGCGAGCGCAAATGGCAAGCTTCCCTCCCAAATTGCAGTTCTTCGGTTTTTAATTACCTCTGTGGTATCGCGATTAAGCACTTTAGATACATGAAATGGCTGTTGATCGAGTGCATCAAATATGCTCTGATTTAATGCTGATCCGGCACACTTCGGTACATGCAGGAAACCGATTTTGTTCATCTTATTTTGCATTACAATTCCAGACAAAATTTAACCTGCAAAGCCAACCGAAACGAAACGAAACCTTATATTAAACTTAGTCCAAATTGACCTTGCAGGCCGCTCCATCCGATATGATGCCTGCAGTCACTTTTGATGAATAATCCGATATATTCCCGGCAAAGTCATATGCCTTGACAGTCAGATGATGTATCCCTGCTGCCACCTTGATAGGCAAAAAACTTGCTTGATAGGGTGGCTCCTCATCTTCCGACAACACCATTTCATCCAGCAGGAATTCCACTTTTTTAACGGAACCTGAGTTATCGCTCGCCACCGCATACACATCTGTTGCCCTGTCCAACTCAGAGCACTCCAGTGGCCAATTCAGTACCACACGTGGCGGCTGAGTGTCTTTATCTTTCATCTGCGCTTGCGTGTCATTCAAGTCACGCAGGTGCCCGATCAGAAAGTCGGTAAATCCGGGTTCAAGACTGAGCGCAGTATGCCGATTGTCGTGAGTGACATAGGTTTTATTTTGATAGAACTCCCACACCCAAATGGCACTGTAAGGGACTTCCAATTCGACGATCTTGCTCATCATACGCGCAATGTGTGAATTTTCATCCGCCTCACCAGTGTGATGATCACCAAATTCCCCCACGAACAAAGGCTTGCCGACTTCATCAGCTACACGTTTCGCTTCCACTAGAAGATCGACTGGATCTGCGGAGCCGAAGCGCTGGTTGCTCTTCCCCCCATAAAGGTGGATCGAGATAATATCTACTCCGGAATGTATCTCTTTCAGGTTTGTAGCGAACTGCTCTAGTGTATCGGATCGCCAGTCAGTTCTCTTAGTGGTCCACTCGGGACTCGCCCGAAGATGCTCAGCGGAACTGCGCGGAATGGTAAAACCCGAACTAATCAGCCGTGCATCATCTAAGCTGCGAATCAAGCTAGCAAATCGACGCGTATAGACAATCATATCATCAACTGTAAAGCGATCACCTTCCTCGCAAACTTCTTTCCTCTTACAACGGCGGACCAGATCCAGGTCGGCATAATTATTCAGCTCGTTGGATAGCTCATAGAATAGAACTGTATTGCGTTTGCGATATCGTGTCACGAACTCTGTTACGTAGCGTGATAACAGTCTCCAGGATTTCGATTCCGGATCCCGGAACATTTGGCCGAGGGGCTCACCAACCATTAATGGAAATTTTCCCGAGCTCCATACCAGCACAGGAATAATCTGAATACCACGAACATCAAGTTCATGCATCATTTCATCCACACGCATCCAAAACGACTCAGGAGCGGTGCGCCAGAGATCAAGACTATCACGACCATCGCCCGGCCTCGAAGAAGTCCGCCCGCTCATCGAGACGCGCATGTATCTCACCCCAGCATCCTTGGCATCATCCAGCGCTTTTTTTGCCATGGCGCGGGTCACACGAAGATATGCCTGGCTGCCATCACCACCGCTGGCCGTGCCTGTGAACTGCGTAAATAAATCAAACTTATTTACGCCAATTGAAACACCTGCACCAGTAGACTCACCCACTGCATTTGCATTATTCAATCCAATAGTTACTACAGCCCCAAGCAACAAAATGACCAAGATAGTCATACTATTATTCTTCACCATTTGTATTCACCCGGTTAAATTTTTCTATGCGATGCAGCTAACTTTTAAAAGTTGTAGACTTAGATTGAGTAATTACCCCAAATTTTTTTGATGAATACCTCCGTAAACTTGTCTGCACAGAACCTGTATACCGGTTCGTAATATATTCGCGCATCTCTAATCACCTGAAGGTCGGGCTCATGATCTAACTTCGGTGCGACGTTCACCCTTACATTAAAGTCAGCCTCAGTGAAATCAATTTCCAAAAAATCACAAAGCCTTTTTATCTCAGCAGACTCAAACAGCGTCTCGTAAAAGCCATAAAAGATGTCGTGGGGTTCGAATACTGACTCTAAATTTTTTATTGTTTTATCATAACGCGTCCTGATGGCGACGGTTTTATGCGTATAAAATGCCAAGTTATGCAAGTCTTGACCAAGAGGATTCTGAATGCCACCCTTTGCATTTCTTTTGGCAATCATTCTTTGCTGTGACTGAATTCTATTTATAGGATCACGCATTAAAAAAACAATCTTTAGATTAAAATTCTCAGTCAAAAGAGACTGGATAGTCCTAAAATGCTCCCTATCAAGAGCCGCATAAGTGGGTGATATTTCACCAACGGCTTGTATCCCCTTACGCATATTCGCATGCCTATATTCCTGAATATCATGGTAGATATTTAATCTGCTCAGCTCATGTTGCAGATCAGTGTTAAGTTTCGGATTGAACTGCTTCTCGTCTATCGCACGCGTTAACTTTCGATACACTCTTGACTGACTCTGCTTATAAAACAATCCAAACATTTCTGGCATAAATAAAGTGTCGAAGATATGCATCTCTTTTGTTGGCGACATCATCACATCCGGATGTGATTCAAGATATTTAAAAAGCCACGTTGTTCCACCTTTTTGACAGCCCACACCCAATATAAAATTCGGCTTCATTGTTTTAACTCTCCCGCTCATGGAACAATCTTGATTTATTGGAAATCCGCCCTAGATGCTAACCAGTAATTTCTGCCTAATTGCCATTCAGAATTTGTTGCTAACTCGTGTTCAGCAAAAAAATGTGTTTTTGCAAACCAATAGGTCACAATTTACACCTCACTTTCTCCACCAACGCGAACCTCCCAAGCCACGGCAGTTACTCTGCCTTGGTCGGGCCAATAGTAGATAAATATTCAGCCTCCAGTTTAAGCAGTGCTTGATCACGACTTCTTAGCCTTCGCACAGGGATGCCGGCGTAAACCCCCCATGGATCAAGTTTTTTTGTCACCAACGAGAGTGCACCTATAGCACTACCTTCCCCGATGGTCACACCCGGCAAAATAATGGCTCCCGAACCAACTATTACATGCTTACCAAGCACTACTGGTGCTCGCTCCACCCGCTTATAGATTTCCGGGACCATTGGGTTTGTCATAGTCTCGCCAGAATAATCATCCGAGACCGAATATATCGAGACCCTTGAAGATATATTGCAGAAATCATGCAATTCAATCTCCCCACCTCCATACAGTGCTGTATACGCCGCCACATGAATATGTGAACCAAAAGATATTGCACCGCTTAAGATACTGAAATCATCAACACGTACGTTATCACCAAATTTCATTTGTTCCGGCAAATAGATCGAACATTTTCGACTGATGCGAACATTGCTCCCGAAATGTGCAAAGCCAATTTGCACTAACTCGTCATGTGAGAAATAAGCTGATTGACCTCTCATCCCAATCACTCAATATCCCCGATTATCAAGCGTGATGAAGCCGCATGATCGTGTATCTCAAAGGGACTGAGCTCACTGGTTGAGATATTCGCATACTGCTTGTACCAACCTTGCTTCATTACCACCTCTGGGTCTGCAACATCCAGAACTCGGCCCAAATCAAAGAAATGGATAATCGAATCATTAGACTCATTACATTGGATTTCCTGCATGCTCAAGCCCAACACTGGCGCAAGTACCGCTGACTGGGTCAGAACTGTAACCCGCTCATGCTTTGCTAATATCTTTTGTATCAAGGCATGAAAAATCGGAAGACTTATTCTCCATGTTTCGTGTGCAAAACTTCCTGGAATTATCATTCTATAAACTGAACTATTGAGACCTTTTAGCGTGATATGTCTCAAATGGGGCGGCACAACGAACAGAACTGCGTCAGCATCAAAAATATATTTCTCTGCAAATATATTTATCTCTCGGTTGTCGATTAAACTCTTTGCCTCGGATCCGTCCCCTAAGGTAATAGGAGCAAGTTTGGAAATCGATTTAAAAAATGTCAGTGCACCGGCCATAGCTGCTCTCGATACTGGGACCAATGGCCTGTTTAAGGTAAACGCGCATGGCTTTTCTCCTGCACAGAAACTGATCGACAACCGCTTGGATAATTCTTGACTGAACACTCCAGTTTTTGGTGAATCAACTGTTTGTCGCAGCACATATGCCAGCATCCCATCGAACCCGCTCGCAGAGTATCGCATTACATATCCATCTCTATTCAATGCACGATATTCTCCGGCCGCAGATCTTTGCGAAAACGAAGTTGCATAAATAGACAAAAAATGTTCCCAATACCCATGATTTATCTTTGTGTATATAAAACTCTCGTCACACGGAATGGAAAGCAAATTATTATAAGAAATGGAAAATTGATTTGTCACGGCCGCCTTCAATTCGTCATCAGCAAGCATCGAGCAATACCCTCCCTCTGAAATGAAACAATCTCTCAATAGAGAATTATTTTCAAATCGAGAATAAGTCTCATCGAATAGATTCTTAGGATACTTGCCCGCCCCCAAGTGCTGTCGAATATTACTTATCGCTTCGCTACTACAATCAAAATTGTTTGCCAGTCCTGCATGCATCGCCCCAAAGAAATAATCTGGATTTGTCAGTGAGCGCATTGGCAACGCCTTAATGAATTTTTCAATTCTTCTAGGATCGTCAACAACTCTCCATTGATCAGATGACATACCAAAAGCCGCAACCATCTTTGAGGCGCCAGCTATGGATTTGAAGCCGCCACAGAATAGCTCCGAAAGAATTTGAATTACCTTTTCGCTTGCCATTCATTTGGCCTTTCGCCTTTTGTCTATCCCTTACGGAGCAATAGATCATCCTTAGTAAATTCCTGCCGCCTTTTATGAGTATGAACATTCATATTGAGTCCACCTCTATCTGGCAAAGTAAGCCATTCCGCAATTTCGCCCCAAATATTCTGATTATTGAGTTGCCCGACAAAGAGTGCGCTCGGGGCAAATTTATCAAAGAATGCTTTCACCTCATTCGTATGTCTTTCATACACACTTTTATAGTGGCTTGCCTTGTCGAATAAAGTCATCGCTTGGGGGGCTGTGCAATTAAAGCCTTCAATGTTATTTTGAAGCCATAAGAGATCGTCTTCTCGACGATATATTTTTGCGTGAATGTCTGTAAGACCCAATGAATATCCATTGGAATGCGAAATCATTGATTTGAACCATGCGTCAGAATCACGAGTTAGCAGAATGAATCTTGAATCAGGGATCTTGTGAAATGCATATTTGAAGAAGTCCGGGCACCACCACGGATCATCCTCAAAAATATCATAATCACGAAATAATGGGTCTTGGAAAATGGCGTCATAATTCCCACTCAACCAAAGTTTCGTCCAGTTCTTTGACCTACTCAAAGGGTGCCCCACACGCTTATACCCCCATTGCTCCAAGAAATCGCCTACCGATGTCGTGCCGCTACGTTGCATCGATAAGCAGAATATCTTTCCCTTGATCCCAATATCCACCAATCTTTTTGTTTCATCATTACTCATCTCTTCCTCACTCGAATTCTGGTTGCCAAAGTTCGAAAATATTTTCGTTAGCTTGCTCACTTCAACTCGTCGCCATTCGTTTATCGATCAATTCTCTCGGGAAGCTTTTATAAGCGTGCATATCTGCGCAACCTCATCCACTTTCAATTGCCCGTAGAAAGGCAAGCAAAGCACTTCATCGCTGGCTTGCTTGGCATTTACCAATGAGCCATCGTGCGCGGAGGGCAACTGGTGATAGCAGGGGTAATCGCTGGTAAGCGGGTAGAAATATTTGCGCGCATGGACATTATGTTCTCTCATGTGCGTATAGACATCATCGCGGGTAGCGCCAAATTCCTTGGCGTCGATACGTACGACCATGTACTGCTGACTGTTAGTAACATTTTCTGGCATTTCAATTATATCAATACCTAAAACGGGGCTCAATTCTTGAGTGTATTGCTCGCGGATTGCTTGGCGACGCACCCATTCATCTTTCACCATGTCCAGCACGATCAATCCAATGACAGCGGACAGTTCATTCATCTTCCCATTGATACCTGGCATGATAACCTCGAATTCATTGCGAATTCCAAAGTTTTTCAGGAGGTCAATACGTTGCTTCAGGTTCTGATCACTGTAGGTAAGCGCCCCTCCCTCGGCAGTATGGAACAGCTTCGTCGGATGAAAACTGAACATCGAGATGTCACCATAAGTCCCGATGCCCCGACCATTTATCTCGGCGCCAAAAGCATGGGCAGCATCGTAAATCACGCGCAGACCATGACGGTCCGCAATTTCCTGAATACGGTCAACATGGCAAGGTATACCATACACATGGACACCAAGAATGCCTGTCGTTCTATTTGTGATCAGGCTTTCTATACGCTCAGGGTCAATCGTTAAAGTGTTGGGATCGATATCACAAAAAACTGGAGTTATGTTATTCCAAGCTAGAACGTGTGTAGTTGCCGGAAAGGTAAAGGGTGTAGTGATGACCTCACCCTGAAGACGCAGGCTTTGCACCGCCACCATCAAAGCGATGGTCCCATTATTGAACAACGAGAGATGTGGCGCCTTTAGGAAAAGGCGAACTTGTTCTTCAAGCTTCTGATGCTGAGCCCCACCGTTGGAGAGCCATTGCGAATCCCATACCTCTTTCAGCTTTTCTGTTACGCGTTCAAGGTCTGGCATCAGTGGGCGCGTAACATAAATTGGATCGGGAAATTTTTTCATTATTATCGTTATTGACAATTGCTCATTATCCTTTTATTCGTTACGTACCTGCCCATAGGATAAGTCCAGACTGTTTTATGAAGACTGAAAATCATATCACACCTTCTCCGCCATCATAAAGGATGGCTAATTAACCATGCCATGCTCAACCGGCTTCCCTTGAAAGGTTATTTCGATTCTCGCGAGACTTCTAATCTCTCGCATTGAGTATTCAGGTCATAATATTCGATTGGTTGCCCGTCCGTTCTTTCTTGCAAAATCGGAACCATGCCTGATTTTATATGACAGCCATAATCAGCAATCTGATTTACAGTCAACAACTCCAAACCGTAATCCTTGGCAATCCTAACAAACCGAGAGATTTCTTTTTTGGGGACTTTAACCGATGAACCTTTCATTCCTCTGTTTATTACAGTTAGCAGGTTTTGCATTTTTTGTATTTTTGAATAAATCGGCTGCATCAACTCTGGTATCGTATGAGCCTGATGACCTACTCCTTCTTTCGGTGTTGCAGGTGGTTGACTTGCTCTGTGCGCCTCAATGGCATCATTAATGTCGTCAAACCATTTCGCCTGTCCTTCGCACAACCAGATACCTGCCTTGCAATAGCGCTTGAGAAAAGTCTCACCCAGCGCACCTTTTGCAGTCATGATGATGCCCGCCCGCTCGGTCAATTGTTCGAGCGCAGTGTCGGCTTCATCATTATTCTTGAATCCTGTTGGCCCGGAAAAATTAAACCCGTCAGATATATATATCTCGAAGTCGAAAGCTATTGAAAGAGCAAAACTTAGACTCATTCTCATCAGGGGGGTATATGTGCTAACCGGCTTGTTGAAACCCACACCCAGCCCCGCCAATTTTTCAATGCGCAACAGCCGATTTTCCAAGTCGTCAGAGTAGCCGTTAATACGGCAAACGAACTTGGCATTCTGTCTGCCCGAGAGTGGCGGCTGAAGACAATGATTGTATTTCGTGGGGGTAGCCACACGCCCATTACACTCGATCACCCCCGAAGTAGGTGTCTCTGAGCCAGAGATAAGTCTTAACAGTGTAGTTTTCCCAGTGCCTTTACTTCCAACTATGCCAACACAAGCTTTTGGCGGAATGACAAGCGATACACCTTTAAGCACCCATTTATCGGGAACATGATTTACAGTGTAGCGCTTACAAACTTCTTTAAGGAAGATCATTTTTTATCATCAATCGCTTGGCAAAGCGCACATGAAGCGCCAATCCAAAAAAGATAGTCACTAACGCCCATCCATACAGATATGAGATGCTCAATTCTGAAGACACGTGATAATAGGGAGCAAAACCTAACCGTGCTGCCTCTAGCCCATGTACTAATGGATTAAGCATCACCCAATCCAGATAGGGATAGGGAATCAGCGTGATAGGGAAAATGACACCCGAAAGAAAATACAATGGCCTCAATATAAAGCTCATCACTGCGCCTATTGGTGGAGCCAATTCATTCGCCACTGAACCGACAAGTCCAAACCCCACCCCAAATAACCACAACCCAAACAATGCCTCTATGACTGCAAGTGGATCGTCTGGTATAACTGCAAGTCCATACAACCATATTCCTGCAATCAGGATGATCGTAACGATGACCATCGTCAATCCCTCTAACCCTGCGGACACCAATACGGGATCAACTGGTCTTATTTGCGGATAGACGAACAGTTTCCTGCTCGCACCTACTACACCCATAGATTGCATCGCAGTGCGCCTGAACATGAGAAATGCCAGTATGCCCGCCATGATCCAGATTGACGTGTCGATTCCTCCTATCGTACGCACACGCAGTACAGTAAACACCCACATCAATACAACGATGAAGGCAATCGGCTCAGCTAGCATCCAGAACCATGCTGTTCGTTTACCTGAAAGACTATTTACAGCAGCGCGTAGGAATAACGCTTTCCAAGTTGTATATGTGATATTCGCCGATGAGCGCGTAGCTTCTATCATTTTGAATGAATCCCATTATTCGCACATTATATTTAGAGCATACTAGGGGAAATTTACAACCCGAATACTATCTTGGCACTTACGGCAATTTGATAGATTATTTGTGTCATTTCTTTCCATATTTGTCGAGACTTCACATCGACCTTAGGCAACACCATAATCTCATCACCGGCTTGTATTGCATCATTATCATCGCCAAAACTGCCATCACGGTGTGCGACTACAATACGCGAGGCATCAGCATTCTGAGTGTAACCGCCAGCACTTTGCAGATAATCATCCAACTCCAAATTGGCATCAAAGGCGGTGGCATTGGGGAATAGCACTTCACCACTTATCAACACCAAGCCATCCTTTGTAGGCACGTGAATGATATCGCCATTTTCTAGCAACAAATCATTAAAATTCTCCATTTTAGCAATCAGTACTTGGCCAGATGGTTCAATCTTCTTTGCTCGGTCTACCCATTGCAAAATCAAACCTGCTTCTTCAGCGCGCAAGCGTGCCTCATCACTCGTACCAGAGCGAGCATTAAGCGCTGCCGATTCCAAACCGCGCAGCGAAACTAGGAGACTCTGCTTTTGACGCTTCTTCACACTTAATCGATATAACTGAAAACTGGACGTATCAGACCTATCTGAGAACTGAATCTGTTGAAGGAGCTCCCCTAATCTTGCACCATATGGCAGAACATATTCCTGAGCACTTTGGTGCTCTCCCTCGACACGAATAGACATCGTTCCAGGCTTTTTGTCCGCAGTGAATTCAAGTTCGTCACCATTTTGCAGTGCGACAAGATTTGCATCAGCTAGTGGGTAATATTCGGTGTTTTTTACTGTGCCAGAGTTACGCACGACACGTACATGAGTGGCTTGTGCAAGTGGCTTAGCCATTTTTATAAGATCCGCCACCGTACGTGCATTATCGTTGAACTCGAAACGCTTGGCATTTTCTGCCAATCCGCTTACCTTCACCGTGTTTTGCCTTTGAGAAACAAAAATGACATCCCCATCTGCCAATTGGACCAGCGGCATTCTCCCTTCCAGAAGGAAGTCATAAAGGCTGATGGTAATGCGCGTTTGCTCTCCCCGCTTTACCTGAACATTCAGAAATGAGCCGCGCTCGGGATCGATACCGCCGGCCTGATCCAGATAATTTAGCAGGCTGTCCATGCTGGTGCCTGTATAGAGCCCGGGACGATTTACGAAACCGCTGACATAGATACGTACTGGTTGAGCGGCCGCAAGACTGGCATAGCTATTCACGTTTGAACGAAAGACCTTGCCCACGGCGGAATCCATCACTCTCTGCAGGTCGCGGTTAGAAATGCCCATCACCTGCACAGGCCCGACATGCGGCAGAAAAATATTTCCCTGGGGGTCAACCGTCAGCAGCGAGTCAAACTCAAACGCACCCCAAAAACGTACCTGAATATTGTCGCCGGTAGCAATCGCATAATCTGGATTGAATTGGGTCGCACCCTGTCGCGTAAAAGCACCCGTAAAAAGATTCGCCCCGAAAATATCGCTGTCCAAATTGGAAGAATAATCGTTGGACTGAGGGGGCGGGACCAATATTGTTGATGCCTGCGTTGCTTTTACAGCAGTCGGCTGATTCTGATCCATCTGAAAATTAAGCGCCTGATCCACACTAAACGGATTTCCGCTGGCCGCATACACAGAAAATGATATCGGTGTCATTACAAGCAGATAAAAAGCAACTCGGCATATTCGCTGCCTGATTGTCTTTACGGCACCGCTCATGTTGTGCAAGCACCTCGTTTGCAAAGGCTTAACTAAAGACAAAGAAGAAATTGATGATGGTCGTATCATAGGTTCAATCCTTGTGGTCTCGGATGATGGCAGCGAGCAGATGGACGATGCCCGTCAGCAACAGCGTTACCAGTATAAATACAATTATGTTGTACAGTCGGCGCGGCTCAAGAGGATATTGAGGTAGTGTGGGCTCTCGCAGGACCAAAACTTTCTTCAATGTACGCGAGGTTTCGACACGCCCGCTTTCTAGGGCAATCAGTGCCGTTTTGTAAATATCCTGGGTGAACTCAGCATTCATCTGCAGACGTTGATATTCTTCAACCGCACTGTTCAACATCTTTCCCCCGGACGAAACAAGTCTCGCTTGCTCATGTTTTATTTGCTTTTCGACGGCAGATATTTGCTGGTCAAGCTCAACGATGTTCGTGCTACCGGGCATTAAGTAACTAAGCAATGCAGCACGGCGGGTCTTAAGGTCGGTGAGTTGCGCCTCAAGGTTATTAATAATGGCGGCCAAATTTTCTGCAGTTCCCTGAGGTGAAACCATTCCCTTTGCATTTTGAAAATTCAAAATCGCCTGCCTGGCGACCGCAACTCGCTCACCCATATCAGCTACCTGTTCCTCAAGGAAAGCGACTTGGTTTTGAGCAAGACTATGAGCCATACTGTTCATGTGCCGTTCCCCCTCTTCCACCAACATGGCAGCAACGGCATGGGCAGTTTCAGGATCATAAGCTTGCGCCTTGATAACCAGAACTCCGGCATAACTGTCATATTCGACACTGATCCGCTTCAGGTAGTGGCTATGAAATAACTCGAAAGGGGTGTCTTCAAACCACATGCGTGAAAGAGGATCTCGCTCCCAATCGCTATAATGCGCCCGCAAATCAAGTTTTGCATCAAGCTTTTTCAGCACATCAATTGACAACAGGTAATCCCTTAACAGCATCTGGTCAGCATGGTTGCCGCCAGCATTTCCAAGCAAGCTTCCAAAATCCATGCTCTGGCCGCTGGATAAATTAGTTTTTTCTATAATAATATGCGCTTCTGAAACATAACGATCTGATGCAATCAATCCCCAATAGAAAGCTGCCAGCAAAGAAGCGACTATAGCCGCCCCAAAGGTCCTCCGACGCAACATGGTCGGGATCAACCATTCCTTAGCCCAGCCCGATGCTTGCTGGGCATATTTATTTTTTAAAAGTTTCTGAATCATTTGGATGATTATTATTTTAAGTGTGCCGGATATGCATCACTCTAGGTGCAGGGAAGAAATATCCTTAATATTGAGTGACCTGTATGGTCAAATTCAAGAATTCATTTGACGCCTAATATCAAACTCAAAAAAGGGCAGCGACTGAACATATCTCATTACGAACATTAAAAGCTCATTATTTATTGTTTTGAATGCAATATTTCCCCCAGCAGGTCGGTATTATGCTTAATTTTGGCACGCTCAGCAAACACTACCCGACCATATTTCAGCCTACCCCACTTTAATTTACCGCAGTCGGCTTATATTCAAACGTAAACCCCTTTTGTGAATTTGTCCGGGATGCCGTCGACGGATTGTTACTTGAAAAAAGTCCAGCGAAGGCAAGCCATGCAAGAAGCCATGAAAAAACGTGCCAATTAATGTTATAAATGCGCGCCCAAGTTAGTAACTAGTCAGTATATTCCTGATAATATTCCGAGGTATTAATCCAGATTAAAATGGAATTGGAGAACGAGATCAAATGAACAGCAGCACAGAAAAATCAACCAACGTCGTATGGCACAATGCCACGGTCACTCGCCAGCGACGCGAAGAAATGAATGGTCATGGCAGCGTGATCCTGTGGTTTACCGGCTTGTCAGGTGCAGGAAAATCTTCCCTTGCTCATGCAGTTGAAGAAAAGCTGCATCAGATAAACTGCCACACCTTCGTCTTCGATGGTGACAACGTGCGTCATGGCCTGTGCGCCGATCTCGGCTTCTCTGCTGATGATCGTGTCGAGAATATCCGCCGAGTCGGCGAAATGGCAAAATTATTCGTAGAAGCTGGGGTTATTGCACTTACAGCATTCATCTCTCCGTTCCGCAGTGATCGTGAACGCGTCCGCTCACTTGTTCCACATAGTGATTTTCTTGAAATTTATTGCCATTGCTCGCTGGAAGTGTGCGAGCAAAGAGATGTCAAAGGCCTTTATAAGCGTGCGCGTGCTGGCGAAATTAAGGATTTCACCGGCATCTCATCCCCTTACGAAGCCCCGACAGATCCGGAGTTGGTTGTTGAAACCGGAACAC
>Ga0209992_10002709_pt1 | contig 15808 bp, 22 predicted proteins | sample 2SBtaG_2_FD_182564 | JGI IMG/M metagenome (GOLD analysis project Ga0209992, IMG submission 182564) | Deep subsurface microbial communities from Kolumbo volcano to uncover new lineages of life (NeLLi) - 2SBTROV12_ACTIVE470 metaG (SPAdes)... | ecosystem: Environmental > Aquatic > Marine >... | reverse complement strand
TCTAAGTCTTCCATTATTTCTTCTTCTTTCCTTTTTTCTTAATTGGTTTACTGCCATACTTTTTAGTCCATTTTTTAGCAATAGCAGGTTCATTCTTAAATAAATAACGTCTTTGTTTTTCTGATCTAAACGGCATTAATTAAACTCCTTTAATACTTTTAATTTATCTTCTGCTTCTGCAATCTTATTTATAAGTTTATCTATTTCATCTAAATGCTGAGGATGTTCTCCAATACCTACAGAATTTTCTAAATAAATTTTAAGGGTTGCTTCTGCTGCAGAAATATCAGCTTCGTATTTATCTTCTAATGCTTGTAATAAAGCTTCTTTTAACATTTCCATCTTCTACGTGCCTGACGGATACGAGAATTTGGATCGTTACGAGTTTTTGCTGAAGATCTTCTAAGTTGGCCTGCGCTTCTTGCACAGTACGACTTACGTCGATTTGCAGCTTTTGATCCTGATTTTACTTTACCAGTCACGGCTGTTTTTAGTTTTGAGCCGGGATTTGCTCTTCTATAGGCAGCGACACCGGCTCGTGTCATACCTGCTCCAGACTTTGTAGGTCTGTAGTTTTTTTTATTTCGAGATATAGCTGTCTCAGCCATTATTTTTTCTTAGCTGTTTTTGCCGCTCGTTTAAATTGTTTTGCAGTTGGAGCACCTTTACTCCCAGGCTTACGCATTTTTTCTTTGCTACCTGCTTTAATTCTTTTACGCTTTGCGTGTATATTTGCATATAGACCACGTTTACTCATTACACTCACATCTCTTTCCAAATAGTTTAGTAACTATTTTTTTCCACCACTTTTTTAACATTATCTTACTTCTTTACCAAATCCTCTTTTAGCGCAGCCTCTAGACTTTACTCTACCGCCGTGTTTGTAACCTTTGTTTAGTTCGCCGACAACTCTTCTTTTTTCAGCTCTTCTATTAGGGTTCATTTTTTCAGCGTCAATTCTACCGACTTCTTCTAAAAGATTCATTCTTCCTGTGTTAGGCATATTATCCTCTTTTCTTAGCCATCTTTTTAAAAGTTTTGGCTAGGTTATATCTTTTTGATCCTGGGGGACAAGATTTGCTTCCAAATTTTTTGCCCGTGCAGGGTTTATCTTTTCTCATTCCTTTAACCGCTTTTTGAATCCACTTACCATCTTTAGCTGCAACTCTTCCACCACCTCTAAGAGCTACTCCCATTCCTCTACCACTTTTAACTACACCACCACCTCTATAAATACTTCTTCGTGTCTTCATTGGATGAGCTGATGTTGAATCAAAATATTCTGGCATTATCTATTTATCTTTCCAGATTTTTTAGCTTTAGAACCAAATTTTCCATAAGACTCATCTCTGCTAGCTTTTAACTGTGCAGGAGTTCTTTTCTTTCTGATTCTCATAGCGATAGATTCATCTTTTCTATCTTTGTAACCTTGTTTTTTCTTTTTTGTAGATCCACCTTTTCCGTATGGAAATCTAACATTTGATCTTACTCCGTTTTGTCTCATTTTTTTGCTCCGTTTCTAAATATTTGTGTTCCCTTTATACCATAAATACTTGCAACTACAAGTATCCATAAATTTGTAAACCAGCTCGGCAATGCTTGAAAATGCTCAAAGAAAACTTTTATTTTGTCCATAGCCTGGACGTCGTCTGAAAACACTCCATATGCGAGCACCAGGATGGGCAACGTGAGAATTATGAGAACGGCCTCGTCCTTGTAATCTGCTTGACGAGCTTCTAATAATTTGCCCTGGTATTGCTCTTCACCTCGGGCCATCTTAGCAGCGTGCATATGTTGTGCATCTGCCATTGCCATCTTCGTCTCTTGACGCTTCTTGAAAATATGCGTCCCAGCTTGCAAAGCAATCTTTGCTAAACCAAACCAAGCCATACTAGTACCAAGTAGCTTTAACGGGTTTCTTGTCAGCTCTCATAGCTTTTGTGCCTTTGACAGTTACCGTTTGAGATTCTTGGATATTAGGAACTTCTTTTGAGATATTAACGCCACCTGTTAGGTAACCGTCTTTACCAACGCCAATACATTTTTCAGTTTTAACGTCTTTGTTCATAAAAGTTTGTCCTCTTTGCCAATCTTTGCCCATAGTTTACTCCTTATGTTATTTATACCTATTTTTTTCTAAAATTTCTACCAAAATCGTGTCTTTTACTTTGGTCAGCCATTTGTTGTTTCGCTAATGACACTCCAGCACGTAATTGAGCTAATTCTTCGTTTTGTTCAAGCTTATCTTCGTGTTGTTCTTGATTCATCATTGCTTTCATCTTATCAAGATTGATTCTTTGCTCTCCTTCTTCCTCTTTTCGCTCATTTTCCATAGCTCTTAGGTCAACTTCTCTTGATTTGATCTTCAATAATGGATCACCAGCAAATTCTCCAGTAATTTGTTCTTCTTCTTTAGCATAATCTTCTTGCATTTCAGCAATTAGTTGCGCTTTTCTAGCTTCAATTTGATTTGTTATCTGTTGAACTCTTTGTTGTTGCTGTTGCATCTGTGGATTTTGCATCATTCCTTGTGCCATAGCCGGATTCATTCCACCCATTTGTTGCATTTGTTGTTGTATCATTTGTAATTCTTGTAATTCTTCTACAAATTCAATTTGAACTTGCTCTTGTGCCATCAAACTGATGTGTTCTAAAATATTTTTTTGTATGGCAGCCATAACCATAGGATTATTTTGCACCATATTCAATCTCATAAAGTTTAAGTGAGCATCAATGTGAGCTTTGTGGTCTTGACCTGGAAAAGCTTGGAATGGTTTTTGTGACATTGCCATAATATGCTCTAACGCAGGGTCCATTGGTATTGGTTGTGGAGGTGGTGGTAAAATTGCATTTACATTTTTCACCCCCAGCGCATCATACATAGATCTATATGCTTGATATAGGTTATGCATCCGAGGATTTGATTGCGCTAGTTGTAATTGACTTTGCGCTAAAGATATTCTCTGCGTTTGAGAGAATATATTAGGATCAGCAACTGGTAGAATATCTATTCTATCATCAAAGTCTTGCATTTTAACTTCTCTAGTCGCACCAGGTACATCGTAAGGATATACTGGTGGAAGATAAGTTTTAAATACTTCTGCTAATAATTTAAATTCTTGTTTAAGACCAACGTATAGTCTTTTGTGGATCGCTGACATTACTCTTGAGCCACGTTCTAATAATGCAACCGTAGTACCGACTGCAGCTTGTTGATTCATATCGCCCACTTGCATATCAGCGATGGCCGCGAAACGTTGACCTGCATCTACAACTATACCCATCAATTGTAATAAAGTTGCATCGGGTCCTTTGAAAGGTAAAGTCATAAACTGATCTTTAATATTTCCGCCAGGTGCATCTACATCTCTAAATTCACCAGGTTGTAATGGCTGTGCATCGTCTCTAACTCTGATACCTCTAGATTTAAATCCAGCTGGTAAGTTAGCTAAAGTTCCTGCATCTAGTAATTGTCTTAAAGCTGCTGTTGCAGTTCTAGTTAAACCACCAATCATATGAATTAAACCAAAACCATAAAAACCAGTTCCTGGTAAAAATTTAAATTGAACAAAATAATTAATTTTATTTTTTCTTGGATCTTGTTGATTGTAGTTTCTTCTAATAGATAAAACTTTTTGATTAGCTTGTGCAATCGTTACTACATAAGGTAATTTAATTCCTGTTTCTTCTCCATCGGCACCTACATCTTCATAGCCATCTAAATCTAAATTAGTATGAATTTCAAATAAAGTATATTGATCTTCTTGAGCGTCTTTAGAAATTCCTTCAAGACGTAATTTAGTATCTTCTAATTGATTTTCTGTAACAGGAGGTTCACCTAATTCTATATCTCTATAAAATCCACTTACTTGTTGTTTTCTTAATTCGTTTTCTGAAATTTTAATTACTTGGATTACTGCTTCTGCATCTTCTAAAGAATTTGCAGAGTAAGGTACAATTAAATCATCAGCTGGAACAAATTTTGAAACGGCTCTTCCTAAAAGAGCGTCATAATAAACTTTCTTAAAAGTTGAGCCGCTTAGAGGGAGGTAGAAAAGCATTTGGTCAAATTCTGGTTCATATTCTTTCATCTGATCCATAATTTGCCAGTTCATAAAATCTTTTACACGTTTAGCTTGTTCTTCCTTGGGAATGTTAACATCCCCTAAAATTTGTGTTCTTACTGGTCCATCAGCTGGGAGTAACTCTTTATAAGCCTGCGCTTGAAATTGCGTAACTGCTTCCGCAAGAACAGGGTGATTGACACCAGAAGCTCCCCGAAATGGTTCTGTTCGTCTTTCATATTTAAATCCTAATAGTTCTAGTCCGTTTCTATAAGTTTCTTCCCAATCACCTCTGGACTCTTTGTATTCGGTATATTGATCAAAAAGTTTGTGACCCAATGGCTCCAAAACATTGTCCGGCATTGTTTCAGCCAAGTTTGCAAAATGATCTTGTTGAGGGTCTATTTCAGTTTCATTTGGGGCAAAAGAAATTTCTGCGCCACCTTCTTCATCCATTGCAATTTCCACAGGACCTGTAGGAGTATCTACAACTTCTGCTTTTTCAACCGTTTCTACAATCTCTTCTTCTGGAATTGCTTTAGGATCTATATTGGGTAATGATTTGTCTATTTCAGCCATTTTGCTATTCTACCTTCTTTTAAATAATGATTCAACACCTGACTCACTGATATCAGGGATTTCTATTATTGTCAAACTTACATCAGCGTCATCTTTAATATGACCCCCTTTGGCGTTTTTCTTACGCCCTTTAGGATCAAAATTCATTAGCTCTACTGTTTGGTCTATTTTTTTAGCTCCTTCAGGATCAGCCTCTCTCATAAATCTTGCAAACTCTTCTGCCACATTTGGATCTGAGATATTTATAGTTCCTGTGTTTTTAATTCCTTCTAAAGTCTTTGTTGGTTTGGAAGCTCTTTTCATTCTTGCAACCATAAGCGCGTTCTGTTGAATGGGGCCGATAACTGCTCCATAAATTTTCATTTGAGTTCTTTGATCTAAATCCTCATAAAGCATATTATTAAAAGCTTGGGGATTGTTTTCAACCAATGCTTCTGCTGCCATTTGGGCATCATACTTATAATCTCCTGTTGGAAATATATCATCTACTGCTGCTTTAATTTTAACTGGGTCTTCCCAAATTTGAACAGTCTCGGTTACATTAACTGGGTTTCGTAAATTAAAATCTTTTATAGCTTGCGCTGTTTCTTCTGCTTCAACAACATTTTGCGGTCTTTTAATTTCATTGGCTGTTGTAATGGCGTCTTCTCCATACTTATTCCAAATAGATCTAATGGCTGACCATAATCCTTTCGGCATTCCACCTTTCCACATTCCAACTCTTCCACCCGCTGCATAACCTCTTTTCATTTTAATCCAGTCTTCTAAACTACCCACGCCACTTGTAATTTCTTCGTTAATATCTTTATAATAATTATCACCACCCATTCGATAAACTTCTTCAGATTCTATTAATTCTTTTCCAGCTCTAGGTATTTCGATATCCGTTGTAATTTCTGCTCCGGCTCTACTTCCCATATCAGTATCAAAATATACTGCTGTATCTCCTGTACCTACATTTAGCTCTACACTAATATCAGGTTTGTCGGGGTGTTTATAAGTTCTAAATCTATCGGCCTCGCCTGTAACGGTTCCTTCATCCATAACTCTTTTTATAACCGCTTCGTAAAACTCAATTCCTTTTGACATTGTGTTATCTGCGGCTTGTGTAATTCCTTCACGGACAGCGGAGGGTTTAAATACATTAATGTATTTAGATAGCATTGGCATTGAAGCCAGACCAATTAATCCTTGTATAAAAGCTCGTCTATTCATCTCTATTAAAAAAGTTGTATATCATACCTTCTTCGTTTTGATACTTTTGATATTGACTAAGAGCACCTAATCCTGCGCCTGCTAACATTCCATAAGGACCTAGTCTACTAATTGCGGCAATAACTCTAGGGCTCATTCCCATTCTTAAAATTTTACTTGTTAGTCCAGGTCTAGCTTTTCCTACATCTGCAAGGTCAAAAGGATTAAAAGCTCTTTTTATTCCCGACATAATACCTGGGGCAGCACCTCCTCTAATTACTCCAGCACGTCTTGATAAAGGTTCCATAAAAGTTAATCCTAAAGCTGGGCCTAATGGATCAGTTAAAACTTCAGTCATTGTTTCACCTTCTTCTAATCTTTTAGCACTAAAAGGTACTTCGAATAAAGCCGTCATTGCTGGTGTACCAAAAGTTGTTAGAACAGGTTTTAAAGCTCCGGTAATTCCTAAAGCAGATCTCGTTCTACCTCTACCCAACTCTCTCGCTTTTTTATAAGCTCCAGGAATTTCTTGTGCAGAAAAACCTATAGAAGTTCCCGCAACAGTCTTGACTGGGTTTTCTTTAATCCATTCTGTTAAAGTTCCTTGACCTGCTTTGTCATCATTTAAAGGATTAACAAATTCTCCTAATTCTCTATTGTAAGTTAAAGCTCCAATTGTTCCTACACCTGCCGCAACTCCTGCTGCAATTTTTCCTGGTGTCCCCAGTTTTGGAAAAAGACTTAAAGCTCTTTGAGCAAAAGTTTTTAATTTAGGACTGTTAGTTTGGGAAATTTGATTTAAAGTTTGTTCAGGAGCTTTATCAAATTCAAGTTCCATTTGTTTCGCACACCCACCTCCTGCTACTCCTCCTGTTGCTTTTCCAAATCCAAAAACTAACTCACATACATTATCTTCATTCTTAGTAGCCTTACTTAATAAGTTGTCTTTAATACCTTTTAAAAATTGTTGAGGAATAACTCCTTCACTAGGAGTTTTCAACTTTCTACCTTCCGGATAACGATCAGTGGGTACTAAAATATCTTCAGCTAATTTTACTTCATCAGCAAAAAGTTTGTCCATATCTTTCGGAAAATTATAGCCTATTTTTTTTATATATCTCTCTACTTTATCGGGTTGATATAGTTTTGTTTTTTCTTCTCCAAAAGCTCCCTGTAATGCTTGAAATTCTTTTTGTTTTAGAACACCTGCCGCCGAATTTAATCTTGCTGAAATAACTCTTAAATTAGTAAAGGGCTCCTCTTTAACTTGTTTAAAGTGATCAATTGCGAAGGGTGATCTATCATAAGAGTATCCGGCGCCTTTGTTGTAGGCTTCTTTCATTAAAGTTGAAAAATTAATTTTTTGTTTTGTTACAGGATGAATTACCGATCTGTTTAACAATTCATCCATATCATCAAAAGCTTTGTAAACTTCAGGGAAATTTGTTCTGCCTGCTTTTAACAAATCATCATAGGTATATTTTTTTCCTTTGTATATAAATTCAGCATCAGTTGTACTTATTAGTTTTCCTGTCTCATCTAAAGTTCCTGGCATTCTAGTAAATTCAACTTTAGTTCCTCCTTGATTGACGTGCTTTATAGCATTATCCATTATAAAATATTCTGGAGTGCTTCTTGCACCTCTAGGAACACCACCGCTTCCTGTTGGTTTTACATTTTCAACTTCTTCTATAAGATCAGCTAACACCATACCTTTACCAGTAAGTCTTGCTCTAGAAGAAGGTATAATTAATTTACTCATAATAGGTTTAAACTCTATATACTCTGGTGTGTCTTTTAAAATCATACTTACTTGACTTTGATTTGTTCCAGTTAACTCTGCTATTTTAGAATTAAAACTAAAAAGTTCCTCTACAGGTTTATTGGGATCGGAAGTTAAAAATTTAAAAGCTTTTCTTACTTTATCTTGAGCAGATTCTAGCTTTGGAATATTATATTTTTTAAAATTTTTTACATCACTTGGACTATATGAACCTCTTAACCCTACTTGTTCTAATAGATCTTTCATTTGAACATATTTAAAACCTTTGTTGGTTTCTTCAGCTAAGTTTTTTAATTTAAGAAATTTTTGTTTTATAGTATCTAATTGTGTTTTTTTAACTACGTCTAAACCTAAATCTTTTTTAATTCTTTTAACTGTGGTTACATTAGTTTTTAACGCAGTAGCTACTTGTTGATTAGTTTTTCCCTCCTCAAAAAGTTTTTTAATTTGAGCTATTTTAGTTTCATCTGCTCTAACAGGAGCTATAATTTTTGGTAAATCTTCTTTTATAAATCTTAAAGCGTCAGCCTTAGTATTAAAAACTGATCTCTCTCCAGCTTTTCCTAAAAAACCAGGAGTTCCTTCAGGAATATTGTACAATGTTCTAAAACCAAATTTATTTTTTAATAAAGGGTTTCTTGGATTTTTAATTAATTCTATTTTAGGTTGGTAACCTGATTTGGCAGACATTATCCCCTCCTAGTGAAGAGCGAAGCAAGACCTCCGTTAGCGTAACGTACTCTGCCTCCGTGGGCGTAATACGGATTGTCTCTACCCATTCCAGACTTACCTGCTCCTGTATAATTTCTTTCGGATCTAGGTCTAGATGCTCTATAATCAGACATCTTTTGACCTGTATAGGCTTCAATTTTAGCTGTGTTTCTAGCATCTTCTCGTCTCGCTTCTCTTTCAGCTTCTTTTATTGCCGCTGCTGTATTTCTTTTATCAATTCTAACTTTTTGATCTTCTTTTACTTTATCTAACCAATTTGTTGTTGGGCTCAGAAATTTATCAAAATATCTTTGTTTTTTTGCTGCTAAGTCTTCCTCACTTAAACTACTCCATTGATTACCAAGATTATCATAAGTTTTTTGTCTTTTAGCTAATGTTTTTTCTAATTGAGCTATAGGATCATTACTACCAAATATTGACATTACATTTTGTCCTGCTAGAGGAGTTCCTTGTGCATATTGTAAAAGACCACTGCTTGGATTATTAACCATCGATCCTGCATAATTTTCATTCATAAAATTTAATTGATCTGCTAGGTCAGGATTGTAATTAAAAGCATCAGGGTTTAAAGGATTGGTTGCATTTGCAAACATACTTGCAAGACCAAAAACAGGAGCTGCTCCTTCTTTAAATCGCGAACCTAATTGTTTTGTTGTGCCGTACACATTACTTAATTTATCTTTTACAAAACCTAAACCTTGACTTACATTATCTTGTAGAAAACCTAAACTCGATTCTACATTATCTTGAAGATTTTGAAAGTTAGATCCTATTATGTTTTTAATTCCTAATTCTTCAACAGGTTGTTGAGAACCCATAAAATTTCTATACTCATCAAAATTTCCGTACTTTGCTTGAAGAGCAGGATTATTAATATACTCTGCTAAAAATTCTGTATCTATAGCCATTACACTAATCCACCATATTCAAATCTTGGTATTTCCGGTGTCGTTAGTTGCATAATCTCATCGACGTAGTTTTCCCAAAATGTCATATCGTATTTAACATCATTAAATTCTAATTCTTCTTTTATCGCTTGGACAAAAGCATCAGGGTCATTCGCATATCCTCTTCGATTACCACTAAAGCTTCCTAAATCTTTTAAAATTTCATAACTTTTATCTTCACCTACTAGGTTATCTAAATCATCCATTACACCCATATAAACTTTATCATTAAGACGCTTCGTCATATCTCCTCTTGTATCCGCGCCCATCGGTCCTTCGATATTGTCATACTGGTCATCACCTTTCCACCATCTTGGTCCTTTATCTAATTTCATTTCATCTAGGTCTGACAATACTTCTTGTTTAACTTTGGTATCTGCTACCATCTCCGCGGCTCGCGCTATGGTAGTCGCGGATCGTTTGCCTTCTGCAATATCCCCACCTGAATCTTTTACAATGTTTCTAATAGTTGGATTTTCAAATTGTTCCCCTCTCATCTTTCTAATAAATTTTGCATAGTTATCTCTTTGTGACCAGTTTTTAATATTACTTTTATCAATAGGTCTTTCAGAAGCAAGAATGTCATCAAATTTTACAGGGGATGGAATTGGAGTAAATTCACCAGTCTTACGATTTCTATTATAGCCATAATATTCTTTTGGAACCATTGAACCAATTCCTTTATTTGTAGGAATGTTATCTAAAATTTCTTGAATTTCAGCAAAACTTTCATCACCTCTTAATTTAATTCCATATTTTTTTTCTATCTTCGCTGTAAAAGGGTTATCTCTTTCTCGAATGGTTTGTGTTATATCCTCTACATTGTCAGTAATATTAGGACTCGTAGAAGATTTGTTTACAATTTCCCCTTCGTCTAAAAAACCTTTTGCAAAGTCACCCACTGTTACATTGCTTGGTGCAAATTCTATAAATTCATTTTCAATAATAGTTCGCTCACCTGGGTCAAGTGTTTTTCCACCAGTTTGTTTAAAATATTCAGATACAATGTCTTGCATCTTTAACTTACCAGCTTGAATGCTAGGTCTTGCTGCTACTAAAATTCTTAATAAAGTTTTATTCGCCATTAGTAATATGTTCTCTCAGTTCGTGGCAATACTTCGTCTTTATAATCTTCAGGGTGAACTACAAATCCTCCCTGTCTAAAACGCATTACCGCTTGTGTTGTACTGTCCACCAAATCATCGTGATCTCCATAAGGAAATGATGCACACTCTTCTATAACCTCTTCTGCGAATTTTTCATCGGGCGCCCAAATGATTCCCGACTCAAAGAGCGGGGAAACGGCGTTTACTCTAGCGTGTTTGTCTTGTCCTTTGCTAGGTGTGTAATTTATAACAGGAATACCAGCTTTTCGCAACTCATATGTCAAAGGTAGTCCAGCAGCTTTAGCTTCTATGATAACCGTTTCCGGATTCCAATATCTATACTGTCTAAAGGCTTCTTTTCTTAATTCTGGAAACTCTACTCGTTCTTTATAAGAATCTAAAAGGATTAAGTTAGCAGGGCTATCCTCATTTGGATAAAACACACCCCAAGTCGTAATGGCTGTAAAGTCGGCTGTTTCTTTTTTTAAATAAGCCGTATCATAAGATTGTATGACGTGTTGCAGAGGAGGAATGTAAGGTTTGTCCCAAACTTTCCACCATTCCCTCTTAATCAACGATCCTTCTTCCGCTGTTGGGTTTTGCATCCACTGCGCGTTCCACTTTCCGATAGAAAGTGATGCTTTAACTGATTCTAACTCTTCCTTCTTCCAATATTCTGGCCAAACAGGTTTTCCTGATGGCATAATAGCTGGAAATTCTATTATTTCCCATTTATCTGATTTTAATTCTTTTTGAGACTTCACTAACATTCCAGTTAGGTCTTTCATATTCCATCTTGTCATTACGACGACAATTGCTCCACCTGGTTGAAGTCTTTGACGTGGTCCTGACGTATACCATTCATAAGCACGCTCCATCGCACTCATATTGAGTGCATCTTGCTCAGAATGTGGGTCATCGATAATAAGTAAATCCGCTCCACGGCCCGTTATCGCCGATCCGACACCGGCTGCGTAGTATTCACCACCCTGGGCTGTCTCCCATTTACCCGCGGCTTGCGAATCTTCTCTTAAACGCGTCTTAAAAATTTGTTGGTACTCCGGGGAGTCAATTAAAGTCTTCGCTTTACGTCCAAAGCGGATCGCGAGTTCAGTTGTGTGGGTCGTTTGGATAATTTTTAAATCTGGCTTACGACCAACCATCCAAGATGGTAATAAGAAAGATGCAAACTCAGATTTAGTATGCCTAGGTGGCATATTTATAATTAATCTTTTAATTTCTCCTTTTGCCAGTCGATTAAATTTTTCTGCAATTTTTTTGTGATGTTTACCTTCAATAAATTCAGGCCAGACGTGTTTTACAAAACCCAAGAAGTCATTATGAACTTTATCTTGTTTTGTTTTTTCATCTAGCTTCATTGCTAGCTTTAAAAATTCTTTTTGTGCGTCTGGTGGGAGTTTATCTATAATTTCTTGTTTCATAAAAATTTTTGCAGAATTTTTTCAACTCTGTTTTCCTCTCATAACGGTTTTATAGCACATCTATCTCTAAATCAAAGTCTAAAGGTCAAAACTTTGGGACCCCTTTTTCCTTAAAAGGGTGGGTGGGTGGGCCCAGAGTTCTCAAGCCCAAAAAAAATGGACCCCTATTTCTAGGGGTCCACGTTACTTGTTTAGAGTTCTGTGATTAGTCTAATAGTTTGAAATATGCATCGGTGAAATTCTTTTGAAACCAAGTCAATCCCTTTTGCATAGTGTCATAGTCCTCAGACATTTCTGAGCCAATGATTGTATCATAGATAGCTACTGCAAACGCTGGTAGTGTTGCTGATTGCTGATAGTATTCATCATTAAACCTATTGTGAATTGTCATTTCTTTAAGTGGATTACTACCAAAGAAACAATTAGTAAATGGTTTAGGAATTATATATTCCTTATCTTTATAGTTAATAATAAACTTATTGTCTTTTACATAGTGTTGTTTATTCATATGTTATCCTTTCTATGTATGGGATATTATCCCATACATAATTAAAGTCAAGTGTTTAATGTATAATTATCATCATTATATTGTTGTTCAGTTATATCCCTTTCTTCACCAGTACACATATTATAAAAATAGTGGCTCGCTTGATTGTTGTCGCTTTGCCAACTCCAACGATATTGTTTTCGCCACGCGTTGTTTTCTTGCAATACTATTGGTTGAGTTATTCTACCAAAATGATTTAAGGCTCGCTCGCCATATTGTTTAAACCAATCGCGTTCACATTGAGTATTACAGGCGTTGCCACCTAAATAATAAAACTTACTTCTTCTTCTAGTTTGATTTACTTTGTTGCCTTTTGGTCCTCGTTTCCTGTCCTTTGTATCGTAAGTATGGCACAAAGGACCTTGACAATATTTCATTATGCAGACCTCACTTTCCAACTTTTAGTTGCACATCTATAATTATGTGCGTCTAAATCATAATAAACATAATAAGGCTCGCCTTTTTTGTTTACTCCATATCTGCTTTTTTCGTCGTGCTTTCCAAGTCTAGTTATATGTTTCTTATGTTTCTTTGCATAATAAACTATATAAAAGTTTTTGTTTGTGTTCATAAATTATCCTTTCTTTTTATGTATGGGAATTTATATTAATTCCCATACATTGTCAATAGCTTAATTTATTTTATTTTGTTTTTCGTATTCCTTTCTAATCGCTATTTTTTGCTCTCTTGTCATTGTAGTATTTTTCATTCCTTTAATCATACTAGCCAGATTTTGTGGGTTGTAGATTGTTAAGCCTGTTGAATTACATCTTACAAGTTCTGCCTCGTCAATTTCAATGCCTAACTCTTTCATCAACTCAACACCCTCGCTTAAATATCTATAAGCTTTCAATCCTGTTTTCATAGCTTGCTTTTGTTTTTCAATACTATCAATCCATTTTTGATGACAAGTAATTACATTTGCTTTTGCTTGTTTTAACATTTTAAAAACTATAAACTCATCTTTACTACAAGCAATAGTTCTTGAACGACAATGTGATGTTCCAATAATATCTAAATACCATTGACTATCAAACTCTCTTGTCATTCCAACATTGTTATCATTGTCAGAATTGTAGCTTGAATAATTACTATATCCAAGTGCTTTGTTATTTGCGTCAATGTGTTTAGTTTTATGTGGGTTATCTTGCTTATCATTTTGTTGTGCAAGTATATCTGGGTTGCAATCTTTTGCTTTTAGTTCTTCTCTCTTATAAGAATAAGCAAATTGTTTTCCTGTTTCATCACTATACTCACTATTGCCACAACTACCAAATAAACCAAAGTCAAAATGTTCAGATACTTCTCTATCATTTTCACTTTCATCTTCTTCTAGTTTATCTTTTGCATAAGAGAAATAAAAACATTTATCTTTTGCAACAACATCAAGAGGACTACCATATTTTGATTTTAAACTTTGGCAAGTTATAACATCTTCTTGTGGATATGCTCTCTCAACAACTTTTGTTGCAAGTTCAAAAGCTTGTGGATATATTAAATCCACTTTTTCTCTTGCGTCAAGATATGCCTCTCGTTCTTGCGTGTTTTCTGTTTCTGCACTTTCAACATACCAATTTAAAATCTTATTTCTAAATTCAGTATTCATTCGTATTTTACTCATTTTATATCCTTTCTGTTAGAGTTATACATATCCCATAAACTAACAGAATAAATATCATTGTCAAATAAAAAGATTAAAAAATTTAATTTTTTTTAAGGGAGGGTGGGCCCAGAGTTCTCAAGCTTATATAAAAATAATACTTGTATTATTCCCAGATATCCCTATATTAGTTTTAGAAAGGATAAATTATGTTTGATGATGCACAATTAAAAAGAATAGCAGATGCTCTTGAAGAAATTTTAAGATTAGTTAAAAAAGATATGGAACCTAAAAAGAAATAGAAGGGGGATCAAAACTGATCCCTGATCCATTGGGCTATTGGTTTGATCCCGATGTTACCAATGGATCTGGGATCAGAACTAGAATTGGCGCCTGCTTCGGCGGGCTAGATCATAGGTCGCGGTGTAACCCTTGGTAACGTCCTTTCATATATATTGGAAGAGGATCGCCTACGAGCCACTAGTACTGATCCCTGGTTAAATACACATCCTTGTCTGACCGGTGTGCAAGGGTTATTGGTTACAGCGTCACTGTAAAGGTGTTTAACCTGGGATCAGTGAGACCTGGATACAGGCCTAAGCCCTGATGCATCGGTAAACAATTACTGTCGGGCTTCAACCTCACTGGTCAAATTATCCTTGAACCTTAGTCCTCGAGCACAAGCTCGGGGGTGGGGGGAGGGTGGGCCCGAAGGGCTCAAGCAGAAAAAAAATTAAAAAAGAAGTTGACAGGCACGTACAGCCTGATAGTATAGGATTTTATAACAAAGAAAGGATAATATGAAACTTGAAAAAAACAATTTTGTGGTAACATTTAAAACAGAGAAAGAAGTGGTTGAGTATTTTAAAATGCACATCCCTGAAGAGCAGCGCCTGTTGTGGCTAGGCTTCTTCATCGCGAATAATTTCATCGCGGAGCGCATAGAGCAGGACGGCCTGAAGCTGGAGAAGATCCAGAAAGATAAACAGGACCCAGCTTCCTGGAAGACGCGAAGATGAAAAGAATTAAACACAACGACTTAACACATTACTTCCTGCGGCCGCACTCAGAGCTGCCGCGGGCGTACCTGGCCAGCTGTCAGAAATTTTTTAATGGGCTCAGGCGCGCAAGCAAAAAAAAAGTTGACAAGCAGAGCGCAAGCGCTTATATAGGAAATTCTAAGAAAGGATAAAATGTTAATTAAAGAAGCAGACAAAATTATTATATCATTATCAAAGCCGGAAAAAATGCCCGGCTTTGCTTATGGGCTGCCAGCGTGGGAATGTAAAACAGGCGCGAAGCTCGCGAAGGTTCCCGGCTCTGTGTGTTCAGGCTGTTATGCAATGAAAGGAAATTATACAAGATTTCCGGACATTAAGCGCGCGCAATATCGAAGGCTCGCAGCGATCAGGCACCCGCTTTGGGTTAAAGCAATGACTGCAAAAATAAACAGCCAGGCCGTGAGTAAACATAAATATTTTAGATGGCACGACGCCGGCGATGTACAGGATCTGAAGCACTTAGCAAAAATTTTTGAAATTTGCAGGAGGACGCCGGACATTAAGCACTGGATGCCAACGCGCGAAGCGTGGACAAAGAAGTACATAGACCGCGCGCCTTCAAATTTGGTGATCAGGTTCTCTGGCACTATGATTGACCAGGCGCCAGTTAGCAGCTGGCCGCATACGTCGACAGTGTCAACGAAGCCTGGAGACAGGACGTGTCCAGCACCGGATCAGGGCGGCCAATGTAAAGATTGCAGAAATTGCTGGAATAAAGAAATTAAAAATATACAATACGGGAAACACTAAAAT
>Ga0209992_10002702_pt1 | contig 15839 bp, 12 predicted proteins | sample 2SBtaG_2_FD_182564 | JGI IMG/M metagenome (GOLD analysis project Ga0209992, IMG submission 182564) | Deep subsurface microbial communities from Kolumbo volcano to uncover new lineages of life (NeLLi) - 2SBTROV12_ACTIVE470 metaG (SPAdes)... | ecosystem: Environmental > Aquatic > Marine >... | reverse complement strand
TTGGCCGGGGGTGCTGAAGAAGACTTGAAAAGAGGAGTTCCGGCTTCACTACTTCAGGAAAAGGCAAACAAATACCCATTTTATTGGCTGGGACACCAAAATAATATCATCGATACCTTTGCGATTTCAGATATTGTTGTTCTCCCTTCTTATTATCGTGAGGGGGTTCCAAGATGCTTGATGGAGGGCATGGCCTTAAAAAAACCTCTTGTAACAACAGATAACGTTGGCTGCCGAGAGACAGTGGACGAAGGCGTCAATGGATTCTTGGTTCCCATCAAAGATGGCAAAAGCTTAACTGAAAAAATCGAACGATTAATTCAAGATCCAGATCTAAGATATAAAATGGGACTTGCAGGTTATGAAAAAGCCAAGCGTGAATTCGATGAAAAAATTATTGTCGCATCGTTACTCCAGAACCTTTATCAATTTAATGACAAAACCTGTTAACACCTAAGATATTTTTTTAGATAAAATGCCGACCTCTGTTGACTATTTAAAGATTACGGAAATTACGAACGACCTTGTTACTAATGAACAGGTTCAAAGATCCTGCGAACGATATTACTGGGCGAGTTCTTTTTGTGACGACAAAACAGTTTTAGAGGTGGCTTGTGGAACAGGGCAAGGACTGGGTTTCCTAAGCCAAGTAGCTAAGCGGTTTGTTGCAGGAGATCTTTCCAAGGATATTTTGAATGTAACTCAAGGCCATTATGGCTCACGAATAAATTTATTTCAATTCGATGCTCAATATCTGCCCTTCGCTAATTGTTCCCTGGATGCAATCATTTTATTTGAAGCTATCTATTACATTCCTAGCGCCGATCTCTTTATAAATGAATGCAAGAGAATGCTAAAACCAGGCGGCAAAGTCCTCATTGCCACTGCAAATAAAGACCTGTCGGATTTTAATCCCAGCCCCCACACTTATAAATATTTCGGGGTTCTAGAATTAAAAGATATCTTTAACCGAAACGGGTTTTCAGTTGAGTTTTTTGGGAATACCCGAATCAGTCAATTATCCCTGATTCAAAGAATGTCACGTCCCTTGAAGCAAGCCGCTGTAAAGTTTAATTTGATGCCAAAAACAGCAGACGGGAAAAAATGGCTTAAAAGAATAGTTTTTGGAGGAATGGTAAAAATGCCCGGAGAAATTACAGAAGATATGCTCTCCGTGGTTATTCCCACTGCATTACCAGACGACAAACCGGACAAAGATCACAAAGTAATTTTTTGTGCTGCAACCAAGAAACACTAAACTAAAATATTCCTCCCGATTTTAAGCAACTATTTAAACTGCACTGATACCTGGAGGAGTGTGGGGTTGCAGAGGTTCCATTCTTTTTGATATTTGTATAACGGTAGGATCAGCATCCAGCTTCGTTAAAAGGTGAGTCGCTCCTTTGAGTGCCTTTTCCCGCGAGACGATTCCCACGAGAGTTAAAGCCATTAACATAATATCGAGAATAAAAGATTGCTTTTCGATATAAAATAAACCCAAGCGACTTTTCCACGGGCGTATTAACAAGTCGTAATCCAAATCCGGATCCTTACTGTCTTTGAGGATTTCATTTTCATCGGCAAATACAATGGAAGAAAAATCAGTGATACCCGGTCGCACCTTTAACAATCCTTTTTCTTCCTGGGTATACTCATTTACCAAATGAGACACTTGTGGCCGAGGTCCTACGAAACTCATATCCCCATTAAAAACATGCCAGCCTTGAGGAAGTTCATCCAGCTTGAATTTTCTAATTATTTTTCCTGTGGGAGTAATTCGCGAATCATTACTTGATGTGGAGGATACACCAGAACTGTCGGCATTAACCCTCATTGACCGAAGTTTTACCATCTTATAAGGCATACCATTTTTTCCTACCCGGACGGCAATATAAAACGGGGAATGAAAATCCTGAAACCAGATCGCAAGAGTTGCGGGAATGAGAACTGGACTGATAACAGTCATCCCGATGAATGAAAAAACGATATCAAAAATCCGCTTCATAAATTAAGTGATCTGCTTAAACCTTTATAATAAACCTTGGCCTTCTTGAATCAGAAAAGTTTAATGGCTATAAAACTCTCTTATTTTTTTACAAATGTAATTCACATCATCATCAGTGATCATTGTATTGATGGGAAGTAAAAACGACCGTGCTATCATTTTTTCGGTATTTGGCAATTTGTGACAAAGTCCCAGCTTCTCAAATTGATGCACTGCACTGCCACCCCATTGAAGTATGGTTTTAACCCCAGACTGATCCAGGTGTTCGCGCAATTCATCCCGAGAATTGGCCTCGATTTCATAGTTTTGATAAATATCAAAATGGTCCGTGTCCGCATCGGGTGCTGGAGGAAGGACCACATCTGGCAGATCTTTTAATTGTTCATTATACAATCGAGCGACTGACCGTCGGTAATCTATGGCTTTTTTATAATGGCTAAATTTAAAATTTAATATAGCGGCCTGCAAATTATCCAGCCGCGAATTGAGCCCCCAACCTACGATCTCTCCATAGTCATCTCGACCATGGTCCCTGAGCATAAAAATGTTTTTAGCTACCTCTTCATCATTGGTAACAACAGCACCACCATCACCAAAACAACCCAATGTTTTTGCCGGATAAAAACTGAAGGCTGCAGCATCTCCAAACGACCCTGCCGAACGGTTTTTAAATTTAGAACCTAAAGCCTGTGCCGAATCTTCAACGATTCTTAATCCATGCTTGTCAGCAATTTTTTGTATGGCCTCCATATCACAGGTACGACCGTTGAGTTGCACGGGAAGAATCGCCTTGGTTTTACTGGTAATCGCTTTTTCAATTGCAGCGGTATCTATTAAATGGTCGGGCCCACACTCAACGGGGACGGGAGTTCCACCCGTAAAATGAATCGAGGCCGCAGAAGCTACAAAAGTATGGGAAGGAAAAATAACCTCATCTCCTGGCTTGATGCCTATAGCCCTCATAGCGATAATCATTCCATCTGTACAGTTTGCGACTCCAAAAGCATATTTAACGCCAAGGAATTTAGCCAGGTTTTCTTCAAATTCCGACAAATCACTTTGCTGGATAAATGCGCCGCGACGGAGAACATTTTGAAAGATTTCAACCAACTCTTCCTCAGTAGATGAAAACACCTCGGTATAATCAAAAAAAGGAATCACCCTTCGCTTTTTGATTACTAGAGTTCTTACATCCTCTGTTTTCAGCTTCAAATTGGAATTGATGATATTCATTTGCGGTGACTCTCCATTGTCAAATTGGCTATAAATATGTTTCCTGAATTTATTTAAAAATTCAAATTTTCTAGCTTATCAGAACCAAAAATTCAGGATTATTTCTAGTTTAGTCTTAAATTGATTCAAAAGTCGCCAAGATGTAAATTTATTGTCTCAGTGTAAATGATAATCAATTGTACCCTAAAAACCTCATTTAAGACATATTTTTCAGTCACATAAGTGTCACAATTGCGTCACCCTCCAATATTAGGTTTACATAAGTAATTTGAGGTGGAATACTTTTCTTTAGTGACTTGAAAGGGGAGAATATGGGGAAATTCAAATCTGACCTAGGGGACTTAGTAAATCCATCGTGTTTTCAAGAGCCTCTGGATGCAAGTGGTTGTTCTAAAGAAGTACTGATTTCTCAGTTAAAAATGATGCTAACCATTCGGATGGTTGAAGAGGTGGTTGCGGAATTAGTGATTGGGGGAGAAGCAAAATGTCCCTGCCACCTGGGAATAGGCCAAGAGGCCATTCCTGTTGGAGTTTCCAAACTTCTAAAAAATACAGATCATGTTTTTGGAGGTCATCGTTCGCATGCCCATTACTTATCGGTTGGAGGAGATGTGTATGGTTTGTTTTCCGAAATATTGGGCAAAGTCACCGGTTGCTCAAAAGGAATGGGGGGTTCCATGCACCTCTTTGCCGGTGACAAGGGGTTTAAAGGAGCGCTTCCAATAGTGGGCGGGACAACACCGATAGCCATGGGAGCCGGACTCGCCGCAAAAATGGATGGCAATGGAGATGTCGCCGTCAGTTATTTTGGAGATGGAGCTGTTGAGGGGGGAGTTGTACAAGAATCTCTAAATTTAGCGTCTGTTTTAGATCTGCCGGTATTGTTCGTCTGTGAGAACAACCTATATTCCAGCCATCTTGATATCCAACTCCGACAATCCAGCGATAAAGTATCCCGGTTTGCGGAGGCGCACCGAATGGAAAACCGTGTGGTCGATGGTAACGATGTCATTGCTGTTTCGAAAGCGACGGAAGAATTGTTGCAGTTAGCACGAGCAGGCAAGGGCCCGGGTTTTCTTGAAGCAATAACCTACAGATGGCGAGGACATGTAGGTCCGGATGAAAATATTGATGTTGGAGTAAGAAGAAAAAATGAAGACCTATTGGCCTGGAAAAAACGCGATCCCATTCAACGATTAGTAGAAGGAATGGAAAATGAAAAACTTATTGGTAATGGCGAATTGGAAAAAATAAAAAAAGATATAAGAGCTTCTATTATTAAAGCCAAAGACGAAGCTTTAGAAGCTCCCTACCCAGAGAAATCTGCCCTGCTTGATCTTGTTTACAGTGATAAAAAATGACAATTGAAAAAAAGGTCTCCTACGGGGAAGCTATTTGTTCTGGGTTTCAATATTTACTCGGAAAATATCCAAATGTTTTTACCATAGGTCAGGGGCTTTGGGCACCATGGTATGTGGGAAACTCGATGAAAGATCTGGACAAGGATTTTGGTATCGAACGAGTCATTGATTCTCCTGTATCTGAAGCTGCCTGCACGGGTGCAGCAATTGGAGCCTCACTTTGCGGTTACAGACCTGTCATAATTCATCCTCGTATGGATTTTATGCTTTTAACCATCGATCAGGTAGTAAATCAAGCCGCAAAATGGTCACATATGCTTGGTGGACAAGCACATCCCGCAGTAACTATTCGGAGTATTATCAATCGTGGAGGTGAACAGGGGGCTCAGCATTCACAAGCCTTACACGCCTGGTTTGCTCATGTCCCCGGATTGAGAGTTGTACTCCCAGCAACCGTAAAAGATGCCCGCGACCTACTCATATCCTCAGTGTTATCCGATGATCCAGTTTTATATATTGATGATCGATGGCTCTATGAGTTAGAGGATGTTCTGCCTCCGGTTGAAGAAATAGATTTGGTGAAAATAAAGCCTCAGGTTATGAAAGAAGGAAAAGATATAACTCTGGTGGGAACAAGTTTTTCAGCACATATGTGTTTGCAGGCAGCATCTAATTTAAATGAAAATGGAATTGACTGTGAAGTAATCGACCTGCGAGTCATCAATCCCTTGGATGTATCAGCAGTGGTTGAGTCTGTAAAAAAAACGGGAAGACTTTGCGCGATTGATGGAGGATGGCGAACTTGCGGACTGGCTGGTGAAGTGATTGTCCGAGTGATGGAAGAAATTGATCTGGGAACTCTAAAATCCAAGGCGAAACGGATTACTTTGCCCGATGCTCCTGCCCCTAGCAGCAAACCTCTGGAAGAAGCGTATTATCCTTCCATCAATGAAGTTTGTGCATCTATCATTGAGCAAGTGGGCTAATTATTTCCAGTGAGAAAACAGCCTCCTTTGCCTTTGTTTTACTTGGTCAAACCTTTTTCCCTACCTGATCAACGCCTGAATACTCTGCACCGTCATAATAACCGTAAGTTTTATTCTTATAGTATTCATATGCCTTATCCCTTTTGCTTTGGACCATATTGAGTACAACCCCAAGAATTTTATGGGGTGTTGCTGGTATATTCTGAGCTTCAATTTTCCTGCGATCCAAAGCATTTGATTGCATTTTCCCTCCCGTAGTGGAAGCAATCAGTTTTTTCAATGCTCTTTGTACCAACGGCAATTCGTTCCCACCTGCTTTAACAACAAAAATAATTCCATCGCATGATTTACTAACGGTTGTGGCATCTGAAAATGACAATACTGGCGGCACATCAATAATGACCAAACCATAATTATCACGCAAATAGGAAATCAGACTTTTAAATTTGAAAGAATTTAACAAATCACTCATATTTTCCGTTGGCTCACCTCGCGGGAGAATGGATATATTGTTGATTCCTGAAGAATGGATACATTCGGTCAGAGGATGCTTTCCTGAAATAGCCTCTGCCAACCCCGGTTCACCCGGGGTTTTAAAAATGGTATGAACTTTAGACCTTCTCAAGTCTGCATCCAGAATTAAAACTCGTTTTCCCAAATGAGCCATCGCTAAGCCTAGATTAGCCGCTAGAGTGGTTTTCCCCTCTTTTGGGGTAGCACTCGCCATCATCAATACCTTTTTCGGATTTTCTGAAGCCGAATTCAGGAGGTTCGTCCTTACCATTCGAAATTCTTCCACACGAGGAGAATCTTCATTTTGCCTCAACGGCAAATCACCTTCACTCCTGTCGAACTTGGAAATAGATCCCAGATTTAAAAATGGAATTTGGCCTTCCACATCATCTTCGGTGCGCAAAGTCCGATCTAAAGACTCCAGGAAAAAAGCGAGAAAAACTCCAAAGAAGGATCCCAAACCAAAAGACATAGCAATATTTAAAGTTATATTTGGCTCAATGTGAGCTATGGGCACCTCGGCGGCATCTACTATTCTCACATTACTATCAGTTTGTTTCGATTCGATATCTGTTTCCTTTTGTCTTTGTAATAGCACTTCATACATCTTCCGGTCACTTGCGACATCTCTTTTCAGGGAATTAAATCGAAGAACATTTTTGTCAAGAATAATGACACCCTTCCTTTGCTCAATCTGCCTGTCAATCAAAGATTTTTCTCTTGTTTTCAAGGATTGCAAATCGATTTCAAGAGACTTCAACATTCTTTCAATTGCCAATGGAATTCGCTCCTCAATGCTTTTTAGTTTTTGCGATAGAGAAGTGATTTTGGGGTGTTTCGGACCCAACTTTTTTGATTCTTCAGATAACTGCTTCTTAATATTCCTGTATTCTTGATCCAAAGTTTGTAAATTTGTGTTACGCGCTTGATCAGGGAGATCCAATAACAATTCAATCGGCTCATCTTGTCTCGACTCTAATTGGTTTTTAAGAGTCTCCTTTGAAACAATATCCGATTTTACTGTATTTAATTCGGAATTGGTCAGGGTTAGTTTTTGGTTGGCTATCACTCGCCTTTCATCAATGGAGGTCAGCTTTTTGCTCTCTTTAAATTCCGAAAGAATTTTTTCTGTGCGAGCCAACTGGCCTTTAGTTTCCTCAATTCTCGCATCCAACCAATCCCCAACACCCGCTTCCAATGAGCTTTTCATCTCAATTTTTTTCAATATAAAAATTTCAGCCACACTATTGGCAATTTCTGCTGCCCAACTTGGAGAGTGGTCCAGATAGCTGATCTTGACCAACCTACTCCCCCGAATGGGGTCGACTTTTAAATTTTCGAGGAATCTATTTACTAGAGAAGTATAAGGATCCTTTGCATCAATATCTTCGGGATTGAGTTTTTCTCGAATTCCAAATTCGATCATTTTTTTCTCAACCCATTTCCGAAAATGACTGAAACTGAATGCTTCAGGATCCTCTGCTTGAGGGCCAAGTCTGTCTTCCAATCCAAGGCGCTGGATTACATTTTTCACCAATGACCTGCTTTTTAAAAGTTCATACTGTGTTTTGTAGAAATCGAAATCAGCTGCTCCTCCCGTCGGGAATGAAGGTTGCAGTTCGACAGCCTTAGGAGCCTCCCGTTCAATGAGGATTTGAACCGTTGACTTGTAAACGGGTTTCATATGGTAGGAAACAAAGACGGTAGTCACAACAAAAGTTACGATACAAATAAGAATCGTGAACTTCCTTTTTGCCAAAACTTTCAAGAATTCTGAAATCTGGAAATCTTCTGTGTCTTTATTTAGGATCACAATAAAGGCCCTCGATTTAAAAAGGCTATCCGCTATAAATTTTGAAAGATCAAAAAGCTGCTGTTACAGACAGGGTAAGAACATTGCTTAAAAAACTGCGGGCTCCAAAGTTAGAACTATTTTCTCTACGATTATATTCTACCTCAGCATCCAACCATTTTTGAATGTTATAAATTAGGTCGATTCCCACCGATGTGAGATTATCATCCCTGTTTTTTACAGCACCCCCGCCATTGACCGTATCTGCCCGGGCTTCATTGAAATCAATATTTTGATACCCAAAAAATAACCGGGTTCCGAATTTGGGAAACAAAGGCCATTGTTGCTCCCAGGCTATGTTTATATTTGTCGTGATATTTAAATTTGTGGTAAGAAAAGTAGAATCCTGAATACTTCGTTCTCCCCTGAGAATAAATTTTGTTCTATCGGAATAATCGTATTTCAGGTTCATTTTATAACTGAAACCTCCTCGGGTACTTGCACCAGTAACAATTCTCTCTTGATATCCTATTCCCAAATCTCCTGAAATAAAAGCTGAAGGCTGGAATCTGGCAATAAAAAAAGCACCATAAAGATTCGAATCGTTATTGAAGGTTTGTGGCGCCGTATAAAGCGTATTGTCATAAAACAAATTCATTCCAAAACTTGTTAACTTTGTCCATGCCCAAAAAGCAGAAGTAGAAACCGTTATATTATTTCTATCTTCACCCTGCAGACTAGAGGCATCAAATCTTTGAAACCCAATTTTTCCATTCAGGTTGAACACGGTTCTAGGTGTAAGTTCCCACCGAAATCTCTCTCCCAACTCGGTCAAAGTGCGTATAGATCTTGGGTTAAAGTTACTCGCAAATTCAGAGTTTGAGGGTGTAACTGTTTTCAGAAAATTCCCGAACAAACTGACTTTAGTTCTGCCTCCCAAACCTGCCAGTGTCAATTCAGTATCTAAATCATGCCCTAAAAAATCTTCCGTTGTGGTTTTGACAAAGCTTTGATTCTGAGCCTCATAAAACATATTGAAGCCCCAGGAATCACCGAGCCTCAATTCCTTATTGGCAAGAAAAGAGCCCTTAAGAATTGCTACGCTATCTGAGGTGGGTGACTCAAAAGAACCATCAGAAAAACTTTGATCAGCTTCAAGAAATATATTGTCATCATATTTGTAGGTTAAAGAGGCACCGGGATGGATCTCGAATCGGCCTATTTTTATATCTCCCTTAGGCCTTTTTTTTCTTGCTGAAAATGGGATTTCAGGAAGTCCACTCTCTTTGGCAGCAACTTGAAACTCTTGTGTTTCTGCACTCTCTTTTTCCGTAGAGGCGAGCGCTAAACTCTCCGCCGTTGGAACAGGGTCCGCCTGAACCACAGAACACCAAAGTAAGACCAAAAATAAAAATAAGAACCTCGTCAATTTCACTTTTGACTTGTACAAACCCACCCCTTTAAAAACTAAAAATATATTTAGCCCGTTTTGAACAGTTTTAAAAATTATTAAACACTAGAAAACTATATTAAAACAAACCATTAAAAATTTGCCGCTCAATTAGAAAGATATCGGTGATTTTTTAATCAGCACACCTCATACCCTTCAACTCATTAGAGTTTTGACCACTGATGCGCGTAAAAATTTAATTTGCGGTCTTAAAAATATAGCTTAAATACTTAAAAAGTCAAGCCTTATTCAAAATCTTGGTTTCTTTCATTCTTTGAATTTCACAACCTTTAAGAACAAAATGAATTATCGGTTAATTGGCCAATAAGGGCAAATTTATTTTAAGGCAGGAGGTGGATACAGCCCGGCAAAAGAATTTTTTTTATAACTGAGGGGGGCGAAGAAAATTACAGGGGCGGAAATGGGGAAAAGCGCATGAATTAGGATTTTATCTATAAAACATCTGAAATATTTCCTCAAAAGAGGAAAATGCGGATGCCTTTATTGCAGACAGTTGTTTTTTTTCTATTTGGAGGAACTCAAGTATCTGGCCACCCAGTGGAGGAATATGCAGCTCGCCACTTCCGTTGATACCCATTTCATACGCAAGTATATCTGCAACATGAACTATGGAAGCATACTTAGGAAATTTGGGAGCCTCCAAAGGGTTATGATGATAGCTTGTTGATTCCACCATAAACTCAGGCAGTCGCCAGCTATTTAATAATTTGCCACCCACCTGTGCATGAGAAAACCCTAATTCTTCCTGCTCTACTTCATAAAGATGCCTTCCCTGATAATCCGCTCGACTCAAACAGGTTCTTGCTACTGCTACAGCCTCCTGACACAACACCAGACTTCCAATATCATGTAACAATCCCAATAAATAAAACTTCTCTGTATTGTTCTCACCAAATAACATTGCAATTTCTTTAACTATCAATCCACATACAACATTATGTTTCCAAAATTCATTAAGATTAACCAGGTTTTTTGGAATCCCTTCGAATTTGCTCATTACAATTGTTGCAAGAGCCAAGTCTCCCAATTTATCTATGCCAAGGATATTTATAGCGTGGGTAATGGAATCCACTTTCCCGGATAATCCATAAAATGAGCTATTCACAATTTTTAAAATTCTGCCTGAAAGTCCGGAGTCTGCTCGGATAATATCTGCAAATTCCTGGAAGTTAGTTTCAGGGTTTTGAGTCGCACCCTTAAGCTTGTGATATACAACGGGTGGCGAGGCCACTCCCTGGGTTAAGATATCTTGAATTTTCATCATAGCCCTTTTGAAATATCGGAAAAGAAATATATATTTTACACTATCTTATTGAGGACCCGGAAACAACTCAGAGGTTCTCCCCAACAACCTATAATAAACAAGTCCTATCCATTCATAGATTATATTTGAAACTGCCGCCGCCGAAGAAAGCCCGGGAATACGTAAATGAAATTCCAAATTTCCAGTGGTTTTAAAATCTACAGGATAAGGAATCACCTGCCAACCCAATTTCCTAAATATTCCTACAGACCTTGCCATATGCCAGGCCGAAGTAACCAATACCCAATTCTCACCTTTTTTAGGTGTCACCAGCTGCAAAGCATTTTGTGCATTCTCCATTGTGTTTCGGGATTGAGAATCAAACAGCACTCGGTCTGGATCAAGCCCCATCTGTTCAAAGAACAATCTTGCCGTAAAAGCAGCCTTATACTCTTGCGCAGTCAGGGCACCCTGCCCACCCGCATAAACAAGTTTTGCATCGGGAAACCTGCGCGCCAGACTTATAAAAGTCGTTAAACGCTCGGCAGCATCTGCAAGACTGGCTTGCCCTCTAATTTTGGTAAGCTTGGGTATTTCCGAACCTCCAAGAACAATCACTCCATCAATTTTTTCAGGAAGAGGTTCAGGAATCGGAAAACGGTTCTCAAGAGGTATCAGCAGCATGCCACTAACTGGGATTAGACCCAATATTAAAATCAATGCTGTTACACTCGCTACCAACATTTTGCCAAGCTTTTCTCGACCCAAAAATAATAGGCAAACACCTGCCAATAAAACTAAAAATAAACTTCTATCCGGAGAAAATATCAGCCAAAAAACTTTAGAGATGACCCAAAGCACCGTATCCATTCCAACACTCCATGCGCAAAAAATATAAACCAACCCAAATCGACAAACAAAACCTTATAACTCAATAGCTTAACAGACAAATTTCAAACCACCAAACCTCTATTATATGCCCCACAGTTGTGTAAGGAAGTTTTAAAAATTACGACAAAAAATAATTCTCTATAAAAGGTATTTTATATAGAATAATATGCTTAAAATTGGTTGGAAAAACCGGCTCTGATTTAAAGGGGTGAGATTAATTCCTTTCCTCATCTTTTCCACGCTCAGGAGATTTAATGTGAAGACCAGCACGCAAATTCGCGATGATGTTCAAGAATACTACGGCAAAATCCTTAAAACCAAAAACGATCTGCAAACCAGTGCCTGTTGTGCTGCAGACTCGATGCCAGCATATCTCCGTCCGTATTTAAAAAATATACATGAAGAAGTACAATCTCGTTTCTATGGATGCGCCTCTACTTTTCCTTCAGGACTATATGGCAAAACCGTAATAGATCTGGGGTGTGGATCAGGCCGTGATTGCTATCTTCTGGCACAAGTTGTCGGGCCAGAAGGATTAGTCATTGGCATAGATATGACCGACGAGCAATTGGCTGTAGCAAGAAAACATGTCGCCTATCACACCAGTAAATTCAATCTGGATAAACCCAATGTAGATTTTCGCAAAGGGTGGATTGAAGATCTCTCTACCGTCAACCTTGAAGATAACTCGGTGGATGTGATCATCTCTAATTGTGTCGTCAATCTTTCCCCTGACAAAGAAAGTGTTTTCCGAGAAATTTTTAGAGTGCTGAAACCTGGAGGAGAACTCTATCTATCGGATGTTTTCACCGGTCGGCGCGTTCCCGAACCTCTCACAACAGATCCAGTTCTTCTAGGAGAATGTCTTGGGGGGGCTCTATATATAGAAGACTTTAGGCGCATGCTCGCCAAAGTTGGATGTTTTGATTACAGGGCCATCTCAAAAACACCGATCACTCTGAATAATGAGGATATTCAGCGCAAAGCTGGGATGATTGATTTCTATTCCATGACCGTGCGAACTTTCAAATGTGACTTCGAAGATATCTGTGAAAATTTTGGTCATGTTGCATCCTACCAAGGAACCATCCCTGAATTTCCACACGGGTTCACTCTGGACGATCATCATTATTTCCAAACCGGCATCCCGGTTCCCGTATGCGGAAACACCTTTAAAATGGTTAGTGAATCCCGATTCGGAGACCACTTCAAAGTCTCAGGAGACTTCTCAACACATTTTGGCCCCTTTGACTGTAGCATTGTCCCCGCACAGGAAGGTATCCATACTAATGGAAATGGAGCTTGTTGCTAGAAATAATAACAAGTGAAAAAAACGGGGTCTTCCACCAGATTCAGAATAAATAGTAAAATATTGCCTCAGCGATTTTTTCAAATGCGTAAAAATGAATCTTAGGTTAGACACAGATTCTTTGAGGTTGACGGCAGGTTTTTCCCCCATGGAAAGAATTTTTCCACCATCACCTCTCCAAAATAACTCCCCTCCGCTTCCTCAGGCTGAAATAAGTTGAAAAATCATCTGTTCGCTCAAACTCTATTTTTGGCATAAAGGTTGCATTTTGTTGGTTTGTAATGAACTCGTTGAGCTACTTATCCATGAATCTAAAAATCAGAAATCCTGCCTACAGTTTATTTTCCATGTTCTCAATAGCCATGTTGCTATTTACAACGCCAGTGTTTTGCGAACAAGAACCTGTAACCACCTTGAGGCAATTGGTCAAAACCATTTCCGATTCGCAACCGGAAAACCCTTTCATTCCTTTTAATTCAGAAAGCATGTCCTCTGAAAACATTTTTTCACATATCCAGACCAAAATGGAGAATCAAAACATTCATGTGCTGGATAGAAAAGATATGGAATCTCCGCTTTCTAACCTGGATTTTCTAAATATTGTTCACGCTTTTTCGGGGGGTCCAAAAGGTAACAACTTGATAGACAAGAAACTTTACCTAAAAGAGAAAGGATTCATCACATCCACCGATATTGGCTTAGCAACAGAAGTCAAAGGTGAAGCAACCCAATATCACAAAAATTCATCTTATGGCAAACTCGTTTCCCTGGCCACCCCCCTATTCCAATTTGACCAGATTAGGACAACGCGAAAAAGTCGTGTCGCCTTCACCCTTGATGATAAAAGTCGAGTGGTTCTAAGCGGAGTTTCAAATATTTCTATCGATAAAAACATATACAATCCAGAAGACAGATTCAGGAAAATGCTATTCCGTGTGACCAAAGGTACTGCCCACTTTATCGTTTCAAAAGCTATGAAAAAAGGTTCAACCTTTGCCGTAATAACCCCAAATGGAATCGCAGGTGTACGTGGAACTGAATTTGTCACCCTTGTGGAACCTGATGGCAAAACCCGTTTTGTAGTTTTGGAAGGAAAAATTGAAACCGCCCCACGCCTGCCAGGAGGAAGACTGGGAAAACGTATGTTTATAGGAGCAGGAGAAATGCAAACGCTATATAAAAATGGCCGAGCATCACAAGTCCAGAAAGCACCTAAACGATTACTCGATCACTTACAAAAAAATTCCACCATTCAAGATAAAATTAAAGAACCGAAGATTAATCGAAAGGCCAGTATCCCCTTCAAAGAGCTAGAACAAAGCAAAAGAAACAGCAAAATAAAAACCATTGCCAATGAAAAACGTAAAGATGCATTTAAACAAATTATGGCTAGTTCCACGAATGCCATAACACAGAACATTGACCGAGATACATTGAAAGCCTTTAACAATATCTCAAACCCATCCAGGCTGGATCAATTCAAATCTAAGTTTCAAAATCGGGTACGATCCCAAGCCTTAGACCAAATACAACAACAAGCTACAAACCATCCCTAATAATATTGTAGTCACAACTCGACAGGAAATTTCCCATGCTAAAATAAAAGTAATTTCTTAGAGGATAAAATGGCTAGCAGGCATCTGGATATTTTATGCGGACAATGCGGGAAGTTTATAGTGCGTTATCGGAAAGAAGGGTCAGGACAATTGATCCGAATTTATCTGGATAAAATACTGGAACCAAAATCTTTAGCGGGTTTAAAATCCATCGGTAGCAAATCAAACCTTCCTGCCTTGGTTTGCCCGGAATGTAATAACTCGGTTGGGCATCCCATGGAACATGAAGGCAGTCGTCTTGCCTACAGAATGATTAAGGGTTCATTTAAAAAATCCGCAATTTAATCTCTTCCCAGAACTCATCAAGCATCCAATGTGAGATTACCTTTAGGGATGGCAATGCACGCCAGGCAGGATCCTTCCTCTGGAGGTGATCCCGGCTCGCCCACATACGTTACCTCTCCATTTTTTATCGCCGTGAGACAAGTACCGCAGTTTCCCGCCCGACAACCTGAATCCAGAGGGATGCCATTTTTCTCGGCGAATTCCAACAGCGAGGTCAAATTTGGGTTCCAGGGAAGAATTTTTCCTGACTTGGTAAAACGAATATCAATTTTTGGGATCTCCTTCTTAGAAGAGTCTGTTTGACATTTTTTTACTGTGGCAGGCCCAAAGGCTTCAAAGTGAATATTGACTTTGGGCACACCCCAGGCAGCCAGATCCGCCCGCAAATCTTTAACCATAGGCGGCGGCGCACAGATATAAAAATCATAATTATTGGATGGAAGGAATGATCTGATTTTTTCCACCGCGACTCTTCCCTGGACATGATAATCTTCGCCTTTAACATCCTCATTCTCAGGGCTGCTGTAAAAAATTTTTAAATTTACATTAAGATTTTCTTTCGCAACTTTTTCAAGGTGTTCCTTCATCATATGTTCTTTTTTATTCCTAACTCCTAGAAAAAACCATATCTCCCTTTGCGATTCAATTTCTGCAAGCGCATTTAACATACTTAGAAGGGGTGTAATGCCTACCCCCCCAGCCAGTAATACGATAGGGGTTTTTTCAGTCATGCTCAAACAAAAATGACCACTTGGGGCTTTAACATCAACAATGTCATGCTCGTTTATATTTTCGTGAAAATAATTGGACACCAAACCAGCAGGTGCATTCGGCTCATCACGAGGAGGGGGAACCTTTTTAATAGATACCCGGTACCGCTCGGGATGATATGGACTATCTGACAAAGAATAACAACGAACAACCGGTTGCGCGTTTCCTGGAATATGAAACTGGAAAGTCAGGAACTGCCCCGGAAGAAACCCCGGCAGGGATTTGCCGTCGTGAGGAGAAAGATAGAATGAGGTAATATCATGAGTTTCTTTAACTTTGGAAACAATACGAAATTTTCTAAATCCATTCCAGGACAACCGTGCCCTCTCATCATCAAGTCGTTTCGTTTCCATAATTTGATCG
>Ga0209992_10002700_pt1 | contig 15851 bp, 17 predicted proteins | sample 2SBtaG_2_FD_182564 | JGI IMG/M metagenome (GOLD analysis project Ga0209992, IMG submission 182564) | Deep subsurface microbial communities from Kolumbo volcano to uncover new lineages of life (NeLLi) - 2SBTROV12_ACTIVE470 metaG (SPAdes)... | ecosystem: Environmental > Aquatic > Marine >... | reverse complement strand
CCCAAATTATTCTGGTGGATACCCCCGGTATTCATGCAACCAAAAGAACTTTGAATGAAATGATGGTTCAGGTTTCATTAAGCACTTATACAGATGTCGACTTGATCCTGGTTTTGATCGATGCGGTAGAAGGGTTTTTGCCTGAAGACGAGTTTGTTTTAAAGTCCATGGAGCATACTGTAGTGCCCAAAATTTTAGTGATTAACAAAATTGACTTGGTAGAAAAGCCAAATCTACTGACTTTGTTTGAGAAGGCTAATAACAAAGCCATCTTTAAGGAAATCATACCGGTTTCCGCATTGAAGAATGATGGTGTGGAGCTTTTGAAAGATTTGATTGTGAGTTATCTTCCTGAGGGGCCAGAATATTTCCCAAAAGATATGATTACAGATTGCACGGAAACCTTTTTATTGGAGGAAATAATTCGTGAAAAGGTTTTGAATCTGACACGATTTGAAGTTCCCCACTCCGTAGCAGTTATTGTAGAAAATATGGGAGATCCGATCGACGGTCTGGTAAGAATTGATGCTACCCTTTATACTGAAAAGACCTCTCAGAAAAAAATAATTATAGGGCAGGGGGGCAGCATGCTTAAATCGATAGGACGCATTGCACGAATAGAAATCGAGAAACGTTTAGGAGTCCAAGTTTTCCTCAAATTATTTGTAAAAGTAAAACCCAACTGGCGAGACCAGAAACAAACTATAAAACAATTTGTCTACCTTGATGATTAATTATAAAACTAAAGAAGAAATTGAAGTAATGAAAGAGTCGTGCCAGCTTGCGGCAGAGGTTCTTGTAATGATTGAGCCCTATGTAAAGCCAGGGGTGACGACCGAAAGATTGAATCAGATTTGTCACGATTACATTGTCGCTAAAGGGGCAATTCCGTCACCCTTGAATTATCGTGGTTTTCCTAAAAGTATTTGCACATCTGTTAATGAGGAAATTTGTCATGGTATTCCATCGGATAGAAAACTTCGAAATGGAGACATTGTTAATCTGGATATCACAACCTATTTAAAAGGTTTTCATGGTGATACCAGCCGAACGTTTTTCGTAGGTTCTCCCAGGAAAAAGGCCGAAAAACTGGTGGAGGTTTGTAAAGAAGCTTTGCAGCGTGGGATAGAAGTCGTGAAACCGGGAGCAAAACTTGGTGATATTGGTGCGTCGATTCAGAGTTTTGCTGAAGGCCATGGTTATTCCATTGTCAGGGAATTTTGCGGTCATGGTATTGGCAGCGAATTTCACGAGGAACCTCAAATTCTTCATTATGGAAACTTTGGTGAAGGGTTGGAGATAAAAGAAGGCATGGTGTTTACCATTGAACCAATGGTTAATTTAGGTAAGCCCGACTTGAAAATTCTCTCTGACAAATGGACTGCAGTAACACAAGATGGTCAGATATCAGCTCAATTTGAACACACCCTTTGTGTAACAGATACCGGCGTAGATGTTATGACCCGTTTGGATGGTAAGACGAAATTTTAATATTTTTTTTCCTAACCACTTATTAAATGATAACTTTTATCATTTAAAACCTACCTATTTTTAGAGATAACTCTAATTGACCCCTTATTCAAGGGCTCAAAGGCCCAAGAAATATTATTTGAATGTGCAGTGTTGGGCATTATTTGATTACGGTTCTCATTTTTGTTATCAGCTGTAACTTATTATAAATAAAGGGGTTGACAGGAAATCTATATTTGATATCTTATCTATGTAAGAAAAAAGTAATTAAAAACTAGATGAAAAAAATAATTAGGAGATCAATATGAAAGGCGATAAAACAGTCATTAAAGCCTTGAACGATGTGTTGATGGCTGAATTAACGGCTATCAATATCTATTATATCCATTACAAAATGCAGGAAGATTGGGGGTATGAAAAAATAGCCAGTCATTCGCGCGAAGAGTCAATGGGTGAAATGAAACATGCAGATCAGATGATTGAAAGGATTTTATTTCTCGATGGAACTCCTGATATGCAAAAATACGACACTGTTTTAGTCGGTGACACAGTGGAAGCTCAATTGAAAAACCAATATAAAATTGAATTAGCGCATGTGACTCGATTGAGGAAACACATACGCTCTTGTTTCGATAAAGGTGATCATGGCAGCAAGGAAATTCTCGACAAAATCTTGGAGGAAACAGAAGATAGTGTTGACTGGCTTGAAACTCAATTTAATCGCATCAAGGATATTGGCATTAAAAATTATATGATGGAAAATATGAGTAAAGATAATAATTAAAGAATTAAGAAAAAAAATAACCCCTTTTTGCTTTTTAGTTAAAGCGGAAAGGGGTTTTTATTTTTGGCATTCATTGCAAATGCCAACCAACTCCATCCGGTGGCTTTTTAAAGCAAAGCCGTGGCGCTCGCAAACTTCCTGTTGATACTTTTCAATAAGCGGGTGCTCAAATTCAACAGTCTTACTACATAGTTTACAAATTAAATGATCATGATGCCCGACCTGGTAGAGACGCTCATAAGTTGTTCTTTCATTGAAGGTGTGCATTTCAGCTAGACCCGCGTCTATTAATAGTTTCATTGTTCGATATAAAGTTGCGATACCAATAGTGGGATCCTCGGAGCGAATCTTTTTATGGAGATCGTCGATTGGCACGTGGCCTTCCAGTTGCAGGAAAACTTTTAGAATTGATTTTCGTTGCGGAGTCCAACGAAGATCATGTTGTTTGAGAAAATCTATAAATATATCGAATTCGTCAAGCATAACCTTAAATATAGCCTTAAATTGAAAACTATTGTCAAAATCAAAATAGTAGAATATACATTAAACATCATAAAATAGGAACAAAATTAGGAAAAAGTATGAATATAAAATAAGAATTACTATTGAAAAACTATAAACTATTGTTTTTAATAGCTTATTTTTTTTTAAATTAATGTTTAAATTAGGGTTGACATTTTGGAGTTTAATGACTATATTGAGACTCGTTATCAATAAAGACTTGGGCTATGATTAAACGAATTAAAATTTGCACGGGACCAGGGTGCATGGCATGGGATGCCGAATTTATGGCAAAACGGTTGTGTAATTTGAGCAAAACATGCGGAGTATCAAGGGTCACATGCATGGATAAATGTGGTGGCGGTGTTTCAGTGCGTTTAAAAGACCGCGGTAAAGTTTTTAAGCTGCGTGATAAGGATGAGTTAGGTTGGGTGGTAAAAGGAAATGAGAGGCTTTTAACTGAAGCGTATTAAATAACTAAAAAAATTTTATTTATTTTAATTTTGAGAATAGTAATCAATTTCAATAGTGGTTTTTAGGAGATAGAATTATGAGTGTTGCAATTATTGGTGGGTTGGACAGATTGAAGCGGTCTTATGAAAGAGAATGCAGAGATAGGGGTTTTGATGCAAGAATTTTTAGTCAGCGCATTCCAAATATGGCTCGTCGCATTGACGGAGTCAAACGGATCCTAATTTTTACCGGCACAGTAGCTCATCCTATGGTTACTGAGGCTGTTCGTGTTGCTAAAGAAAATAATATCCCGGTAGACCGTTGCCACTCTAGTAGTATTTCAGCTTTAAAACGTTGCCTCAATGGCCTTAATTAGGGGAGGGGGGGTAAATATGACCATTGCACCCAAAAAAATTCTTCTAATTCATAATAACTCCCAAGAACGAGGAAAGTTGGCAATTATGCTGTCTCGTTTTGGGCATGATGTGAGGTTTTCTTCTGGTAAGGGTTGTACGGATCAAATGTTGATGTCCAATGATCTAGTAATTATTGATGATCAGTTGGATAAAAAATCTGGGTTGGATATTATTAATCAAATTTCCGCAAACCTTTGTGAAAAAGTAATCTATCTTGCTTCACGTCCTTTTTTGGCGGCTTCCATGGAACTTCAAAATTTAAATATTTATGAGTGGGTCACGAAACCGGTGGATCCTTTAAAGCTTGCCGTCGTGGTCTGCGACTATTTTGTTGAGGTTGCCAATAAACAACACGCTCTGCCTAGGTAAAAAAATTGTTTTTCGGCCTGATTTTCCTCCAGGTCGAATTAATGAGCCCCGGCCAGGGGTTGCGTCCTGGTCGCGGGCTTTTTTATTCCAATTTATAGGTTAGAGGAAAAGCTAGATATAAGTTTATATATTTTTTACCTCCTCTGTTTCTGCTCCCCATACTTGGAAAAAAGAACATAAAAAACATTGACATAAGCCTCTAAATCCAACTATAGTATTGAAAATCGTTATCATTAGGGTATTTGGGGACTAATTCTGCTCCTATATATGTTTTTTACCGTATATGGAGCATCTTGCAATTGCACTTTAAAAGATAAAAACTTTAAATTCCTTTGGACAAATAAAACATGATTGCTACATTCACTTCCGGCATTGAATTAATGGGAAAGGGGGGGGTCATGATGTATCCCATCTTCCTAGCCTCCATTATTGCTTTTGCCATAATTATTGAAAGGATTGTTTTCTTTAAAAAGTGTAAAGAAAATCCGGACGATATTTTTGCAGCAATCAAAGATTTAGCAGGTAATCGCAAGCAAATTGATGCGACTAGTATTCATAAGAGTACCGAGGGTCCAGTTTCGCGGATATTAGAAGTAGGGGTCCAGGCACGAAAAGAACCCCGTTGGAAACTTGAAGAAAAACTAACGGTCCATGGGCAGGAAGAAATACGTGAGCTAAGAAAAAACCTCAGAGGTCTTGAGGTGATTGCCACTATTTCACCCCTTATGGGATTATTGGGAACTGTTGTTGGAATGGTGAAAGCCTTCAATAAAGTTGCCCAGTATAAAGGCCAAGTAGACCCGAGCCTGCTGGCGGGTGGTATTTGGGAGGCTCTGCTGACCACTGCTGCGGGCCTAGCTCTTGCGATCCCAGTTGTCATCATGCTCAATTATTTTGAAAGAAAAGTGGAAGCTATTTCTTTCCTCTTAGGCAAATACGGGCAGTATCTAGTTCACCACCTTTATGAAGAGGAGGATGGTTCGGCAAATGGTCATAGTTCTATTTCCTCTAAGTCAGAACCACAACCTGAACTGACGAGTCAGACTTTATAAAGGAGCGGTCATGCTGGATTTATTTCCCTCTCAAAAAAAACGTTTCCAAATTGATATGGCACCGCTGATTGATGTGGTCTTTCTGCTGCTAATATTTTTTATGCTTACCTTTGCCATTCAAGGGCAGGGGCTTGCGATAAGTTTACCGGAGGGTGAGGAGACCAAAAAGGTTGAAAAGGATATTATTGTTAAAATCGACCGTAATAATAAGCTCTACTTAAATGATCGACAGATCCAGATTGATTCTCTTGCAGCTGCTTTGGGCGAAGATCTCTTACGGCGTTCAGATAAATTGGTGGTAATTGATTCGGCACCCAAGGTTAAGTACGGACTGTTTGCCCGCGTCCTTGATGTGTCACGTGAAGCCGGGGCGGAACACTTTTCAATAATAAAATAATGATACGGTTCCCATACAAAGAAAAGTCAACGTTCAAACTAGACTTGATTCCGATGATCAATGTCGTCTTCCTATTACTGATTTTTTTCATGCTGACCTCCACCACCAGCTTGCAAGTTAAAAAAGTTGAACTGCCTAAAGCAAAGACCGCCGAAAAAAATAGTAAGCAGTTTCTCACTGTAACAATAGATAAGAATGGTTTTTTAGAGCTGGATGGAAAAGCCGTCACGATTGAGGCCTTGCCAGTTCATCTAGAAAAGAAAGTAGCTGAGAAAAAAAACGCCGTGATTTCTATACACGCGGACAAAGTCATCGAGTTTGGACTTTTTGGTAAAGTAATCGAGCTTGCCAAGCAAGCCGGTGCCGAAGATTTTATGCTTGCGACCGAAAATGACAGATCTGACAAGGACTCCTGATAGCGAAAAAAATGATGACCAAAAATAATTCCACAACCTATTCGATAGTCGGCTCCCTGGGTGTTCATGTGATGTTTACCCTGGGCGCAGGAAGTTTTTTGATGAATATTAATAACAGTGTTCAACCTCAAAAAACCTATCAACTGGAATTCGTTAAAAGGAAAGCTCCACCGCCAGTTAAAAAGGAAACGATTCGGAAAGAGCAGGTTCGAATGGAAATTAAAGTAGCAAGTCTTACACCCAAAGCCATGCCGGTTTTGCAGCCGAAGGTATCTGTTCGACAAACCAGAAAAGCCAGGGCCATGGTAAAGACACCGGTTTTAACTCCAAAGCAGGTTAAAAGGTCTGTTACCACGAAATCAGTCATGATGGTTAGCTCCAAGCCTTCGACAACAAAGCCAACCCCTGTGGCTCGATCCTTTGTTCATGCTAGAAAGATTTTTTCATCAAGACCAGCCCGAGTTTCCATGGTTCAGGGGACACGGCAATTTAAATTACGCACATTGCCACAGAGGACTACCAAGTCAAGCAGTTCGGTATCGTCATCGAAGGGATCTATTCGAGTGGCCATGGTTCAGGGGACGCCAGAATTTAAATTAAGTAAATTGCCAAATCAAGTTGTCAGGTCAGAAAATTCATCGTCTATCGGGACCGAAAAGGGTCGTGTGACTCCAGTGCAAACCAGAGTAAAGCTGGCTTCTTTAACCTCTTTTCCATCTGCCCGGGGTGTTCCAAATATTGATGATACGGGTGCTAGAAAAGGTTATATTGCCATGATTCAGCGTCGTATCGATGAATCCAGTAAAAATGAATACCCTAAGGGTTCCCAGAAGTCAGGGCGGCAAGGAGTTCTTAAAGTTCAATTTACTATTTTGAAAAACGGGCAGTTGGGTAATGTCAGGTTGGTTACTAAAACAGATTACCCAGAACTTAACCAAGCGGCCATGGCGGCAGTTAAAGGGGCGGCCCCTTTTACAGGTATTCCTGACAGTATAATGGCTCAATCAATGAGCTTTATTGTGCCTATTAAGTTTAAAGTGAATTGAAAACTGGTTCTAATAACAAAATATCATTTGTTTACAGCCAGCAAGTGGGAGTACGAAAATTTAATTTAAGGTGTGGAGATATGTTTCTCATGAGGATTAGGTGTTTATTAGCAGGACCTGTGTTTGTCATTCTTGTTATGGCTTTACCCTGTATGGCTGAAGTAAATGAAGTGGATTCCAATTTTGATGGCAAGATAGACCAATGGCAATATGTCAATGCTCAGGGAAAAATTAAGAAAATCGAATATGATTCAGACTTTGACGGTAAGGTGGACCAGATAGAGCATTTTAAAGGTGACAAAATCCTGGAGCATGTTGAATTCGACCGTAATAAAGATGGAAATATGGATCACATGCAATATTACGCAAACGGAGGAAAACTCTCCCGAGTGGAAAAATCAAGTAAGTTTGACGGCAGCTTTGACTGGAAGGAATTTTTCAACTCTAACGGGAAATTGACAAATATCAAAATTGACGAGAACAGGGACGGGAAAGCTGACACCACCCAGTTTTATAATTCATCAGGTGAACTGATACGTTTAGAAGTCGATTCAAACAAAAATGGCAAAATTGACCGATGGAGTTATTTTCGAGATGAGTCTGTTTTGGATCGCACGGCTTTTGACACCAATGGCAATGGAGAACCCGACCAGTGGCAGTTTTATTATGACGATCAGACTTTGAAAAAAGCCGACTATGATACCAACGGCGATGGAAAAGCCGATCGCTGGGAATTTTTCGATTCAGCGGGTAAACTTAACAAAATTCAAATGGATCGAAATTTCGACGGTAAAGTCGACATGACTCAGAAAAAGTAAGTACTAATTTAAAAAATAGTTGACAATTTTTTTTTTGATATGTTATTCTTTTTGAGAACGGATGTCATTATTAAATCCGGATAGGTGGAGAAACCTAATTAAAGCAAGTTAAACAATTAGTTGACTTGATTTTTGTCAGCTAATTTTTTTTTACAGTTTATTTTGTTGAGAATGATTTTCATAACAAAAATGGAGGAGCAGATGTATTTAAGATTATTTAAAAGGGGCCTGGGGGTTCTATTTTTGGTGTTGTTTTCTTCCCCAGTTTTTGCAGCTGATGAGGCGAAGGAAATAGCGAGTGACATTTTAATGCGTGAAGTATCTATCATTGGCTCTAAGTATAATGTCAAGGATATCGCCGGTTCTGCAGCCTTTTTGGACGTGCAGGAAATTCGCGAGCATACGGTGGATGATATTAATCGTGTTCTAAGACGAGTTCCAGGTGTTAACCTACGAGAGGAAGACGGCCAGGGTTTGTTCCCTAATATTTCTCTGCGTGGTGTGGATTCTGCGCGTACTTCTAAGGTAACTGTTATGGAAGACGGCATACTAATGGCACCCGCCCCTTACTCTGCACCCTCTGCTTACTATTCACCAACAACCGGTAGGATGTCGGGAATTGAAGTTCTCAAAGGATCGAGTCAGGTCAAGTATGGGCCGCACACAACTGGTGGTGCTATAAACTTTCTTTCTACAGCAGTTCCGACAACTGACCAAGTTTATATGAAATCTACTTTTGGAACTTATAATGAGATCCGTACCCATACCTATTTTGGTAATACACAACAAATGGAGGGGGGCGGAAAATTTGGTTACCTGGTTGAATATTACAGCCGTGGTAACACCGGTTTTAAGGACCTAGATGTCAACCCCGCGTCTATGCGGGGCTCGGCTGATACCGGGTTTCAAAAACGGGAACCTATGATCAAGATGATTTATGAGCCAAAAACCGCCAAGTACCAAAGGTTTGAGGCTAAATTTGGTTGGACCGCTCTTGATGCGAACGAAACTTATTTGGGTCTCACCACTACTGATTTTCGAGCAGACCCTTATCGCCGATACGCAGCGTCACGGTTCGATGAAATTGAATCAACCCAATTTCGTTCCCATATTCGCCATTTCATAGAGTTGAATACCGACACGAATCTGGTCACAACACTATATGGAAATACCTTCCATCGAAACTGGCAGAAACTAAATAAAGCAGGGGGTAAAAGTTTAAGTAATGGTTTGATCAATAATAACTATTCTACCGACACCCTGGGAATTATTAGGGGAACGGCTGCAGGGGATCTAGAGTTTAAAAATAATAACCGTGGTTACTATATGTATGGTGTTCAGTCGACTCTGAATCATAGACTCAAAAAAGACGGTGTCGAACACAATATTGAAGTGGGTCTGCGTGTACATTATGACCAGATTCGACGGAAACAATGGACAGAAGATTATACTCAGGATGCCAACGGGAATATTACTGCAGTTACCGTCGGCTCAAGAGGGGAAGCGGGTGACAAGCTACAAAAAACCATAGCCACTACCGTTCATGCTTCGGATAAGGTGAAAAAAGGGAAGTGGACTTTCTCTCCGGGTGTTCGCGTTGAAACCATTGCCCAAGAGTACTGCGATGACGAGACTAATTGTGCGGGTCCAACAATGGAGCAGGAAGGCACGTATTCTGTTATCGTGGGTGGCGCAGGTTTAAAGTATGACATGTATACTTCCGGTGGAGAAGACCTAGACTTTTTCGGTGGAATCCATCGAGGTTTCTCGCCTGCAGACCCAGTAAGCAAGCTTAAAAATGGTATAAAAGAGGAAACCAGCTTGGGTTTTGAGCTGGGTACTCGGTACAAAAATGCCAAAAAAGCGTTCGGTGCTGAAGCTGTATTATTCCTGACCAGGCTCAATGATATGGTAGTCAACGATTCCGTTGGGGGTACCGGCACGGGATCAGCAGCAAACCTTGGAAAGGTGCAAACTGCGGGTTTGGAACTCCAGGCAAATTATGATCATGGCTTGGCCAAAGGATGGGCCGTACAAACACCTGCCTATATGGCGGCAACCTATACAGATGCTAGGTTCATGAGTTCTGTAGGTTCCGATGATGAGGAATCAATATTTGCCGGTGCATTGCACGATAACAAGCTGCCATATATACCGGAAGCTAATATTAGCTTTGGCTTCGGTTTGATATTTAAAAAGTGGTCGGCCAATATTGATGGCAATTATGTTTCTTCCGCGTTTGCAGACGGTAGTAATATGGGGTCACTCAATCCTGCCAGTGAGCGGTTTGGTAAAATCGATGCTAGGCTGGTGCTTGATGGCGCCATGGGCTATCAGTACAGCAACAAGGTTCGAATTTTTGCGAACATAAGAAACATTGGCAATACGGCATACATGGTCTCCAGGCAACCCCATGGGCCACGTCCTGGAGCTCCTCTCACGGTGATGGGAGGTTTAGAGTTTAATCTCTAATTCCAGGTGTTGCTAAGGGGGTTTCCTCCAAGAGGGATCCGGTTCTGAGTTCTTCGCTCAGGGCTTGGATCCCGGTTTTTTTTCATCCTCGTTCAGTGAAACCGTACCCGCCTTTAAGTTTATCTTGTCCCTTGAGCCATCCATAGTAAAATGAAAGCGTAAAAAAGTATCCTAAAAGGTGTAGCGAGCCACAGTGAATTAAACCCAGATGCTTTTCTGATAATTTTACTTCTCAAAAGACTCTCATGACGGTTCGACATCCTTTGATAGCAAAAATATTCTCTCTTTCCTTGATCTTTTTCATAGGAGGCTGTGCATTATTTAAAGGAGAAAGAACCTTTTCAAAGAGCGGACTGACGGTTACTTTCCGTAGCCTCAATGCTTTAGACGATATACAGAAAATCAGATTTCGGTATCCTATCATTCTTTCCGAAACAAACATTCGTAACCACCTGCTTTCTCTCTATTACCAAGATATTGTTAGACCCAGACAGCCCAGGCCTGTATTTTCCCCAAACGTAGGATCCAAATTAGCACCCCTTTTTAAAACTGCCCTGAAAAAGGTTAAGCCCGGAAAATACCTTCATTTTACGTACCGAGCTTCGAGAGGTCTGACAGAGGGGCAAGTTTTTGTTACGGCTAAAAATATCCACTGGCGTATTTTTAAAATCAACGGAGTAGTTTATTCCAACGACCCTTTAAGAATTCGAAAACCCACGTGGCAATTGGTTCGAATGTATGGGGGGCAATCCTATGAAAAATTTAGAACAGGAGGTTTTGAAAAAACCATAAAAAATAGGATCATCGCTAATATCAACCTCCCATTACCAAAACATAAATATCCGTCTCGATCAAAGACAAAGTCGTTGCCACAAGAATAAACCTTTCAGACTTTCATGTAAAGGCGGATGTAGCTGATATCGGAAGGATTGCATTCACATTTTTGGAACCATCATAGTAATTAATGGGTTTGCTTTGTTTTAATTTTTACTAGCAGGGTAAATTCATATTTCCCCGTAAGGCCTTAGGGGTAAGAGGGTGCCATTCGATAGGTTTGATATTGGACTCTGTTCGGGAGTGCTATTCTTTTTTAGGTTTGTAATCGAACTGGCAAAGAGTTCCTAGGTTAGCAAAAAGATTGGTCAACTTTAAATCCACATATTCTTTTCTGCTTTCCCATGGAATTTTATCGAACTCACAAGCCGTTTGGATATAGTCAACACGCCCAAAACGAATAAAAAACTCGGCATACCAGCACTTTTTCATTTTATAGACCCATTGTTTTTCATCTGCTTTTTTATGTTCGAGAAGGAAGTGTCTCCAGGTATAGGAATCGTCTATTTGCGGTTGATGATTTTTCACAAAAGTTTTAAAAGGATTCTCAGATGCCTTCTCTTCCTCAATCAGCTTGGCTCTGTTGGGTTCAGTCCATTTACTCAATGCAGAGGTAATGGAAGCCCTTGCTTTATCAATTCGGATATTTGCTTCATCCATAACATTATGGGTATTGTATATAAAGCATGCGATCAAGGCCATGTGTTGTTCTTCTTCGGATAGGTTTTCGCCATTTTCATATTCCCAAATATCAATGAATTTTTCTCTAATGACATTTTTATCAACCTCAGTATTTTCAACATCTAGATATTTAAGGATAGGATCCACTCTTTTTCCCGCTTTTTCTCGGGTTTCAATTGTAGTTGCGTCTTTTTCGTTTTCTTCACTCATAAGGTTATTTTTAGGGCAAAATACCCATCTTTCTATTTAAAGGATTTGGCTTTTTAATTAGTGGCTTCTAAAATATCATAATCCTGTTTATGGTAGCAAGAGCCATGATTTACATATGTAACAGATATGAATATGAATAATAAAGATTTCGACATAGTAGTCATAGGTTCTGGGGTTATAGGTCATAGTATTGCCTATCTCTTGAAGCAGGGAGATCCACAACTTCGAGTAGCAATTCTTGGAGACCCTGTCAATTCTCTGCAGGCTTCTCGGGCTGCTGCAGGAATGCTAGCTCCTTATTGCGAATGCAAGGTTGCCGATCCCTTTTTCGAATTTTGTCGCGAATCGTTAAACAAGTTTCCTAAATTTATTGAGCAACTCACAGCGGTCAGCGAGGTTCCTGTTTATTTTTCGAAAGCAGGCTCACTTATGCCATCCTCTTCTTTTCTAGATAGCTGGGAAGAGCGCAAAGAATTTTTTAAAACGGAATCAATCCCTCATGAAATATGGGATGAGAATAAAATACGTCAAAAAGCTCCTTTTCTATCTAGAGATTGTGGTGAGATCATGTGGGTTGGAGAAGGGCAGGTTAATAATCGGCAATTTCATGATTCGTTGATGGCGGCCTCTAGAAAACTTGGTGTTCAAATTTTAGAAGCTAATGTAACCGGATTTGTTCGAAAAGATTCTACGGTGTCCCAGGCCGTTACAGATATGGGAAAAGTTGGGGGGGATCAATTTGTTCTGGCGTCCGGTAGTTGGTCTGCGCAATTGGCAAAGGTGCTGGATGTAAATCTTCCATTAAAACCTATTAAGGGGCAAATGTGTCGTTTGAAATTGGATGATCATTTTCTTGACTATACGATACACGGTATGATGACATATATTGCACCTTGGAAAGAAGGAAACGGTTTTGTAGTTGGTTCTACTATGGAAGATAAGGGATTTGACTCTTCCATTGAAGATAAGGTGATCGATACTCTTATTGAACGGGCTGCTGAAATTCTTCCCTGCATTAAAGATGCTTCGTTGATTGAATCGTGGACGGGTTTGCGTCCTGCTGCAAATGATTTGATGCCTATTATGGGGAAAAGTGGGAGGTATAAAAATATTTTTTATTCTTCTGGACATTACCGTAATGGAATCTTGCAGACACCCAATCAGGCAGACTACATGGTATCAATTATCAAGGGTCTGCGGAAAAATGAAATTCCTGAATTTTCTCCATCGCGTTATAACCTTTAAGACAAAATGAATAATGCAGAATAGAGAAACAGAATCAGATTTAGCCCGAGATTTCCAAAACATCTGGCACCCTTGTACCCAGCACAAAGATTTCGAAACCATAAAACCTTTAATGGTGGACAGAGCGGACGGTGTCTACTTGTTTGATCGGCAGGGAAAACGTTATTTAGATGCGATCTCTTCCTGGTGGGTGAACTTGTTGGGTCACAATCATCCTCGACTCAATACGGCATTGAATAACCAGTTAAAAAAAATGGCACATGTGATGTTTGCGGGTATAACGCATCAGCCGGCAATTGATTTGGCTTCTTCCCTTATCAAAGCCTCTGCTGAGAATTTGAGTAAGGTTTTCTTTTCTGATAACGGTTCGACATCGGTTGAAGTTGCCTTAAAAATGAGCTTGCAATATTGGCAGCAAACTGGAAAGGAAAACAAGACACGCTTTATTTATTTGAAAGGAGGTTACCATGGTGAAACGCTTGGTGCACTTTCAGTATGCGGATTGGATATTTTCAGAAATAATTTTGAAAAAGTTTTGTTGGACAATCTAGAAGTCGAAGGGCCAGACTGTTTTCGTTGTCCTTATGGCTTGAATCGTGATAGTTGCAGCGCCGAATGCTTTGAACCTATGGAAAAGGCATTAGATCAAAAGAATATTGCGGGTGTGATTGTTGAGCCTTTGGTCCAAGGGGCAGCGGGTATGAAAATTTATCCCCCGGTTTATTTGAAGAAATTGCAATCTGCTTGCGATTCACATTCGGTACATCTGATTTTTGACGAAATTGCCGTGGCATTTGGTCGTACCGGTTCTCTTTTTGTGAGCGGTCAGCATGATATTCGTCCAACATTTTTGTGCCTTTCAAAAGGAATTACATCAGGATACCTGCCTTTAGCTGTTACCTTGACTACGGAAGAAATTTATTCTGCTTTTTATGATGATTATAACAATTGGAAAATGTTCATCCATAGCCACAGTTATTCGGCCAATCCTTTAGCCTGTTCGGTAGCTAATGAAACCCTAGCAATAGTTTGCCAAAATGACTTTATGGAAATGTTGACACCAAAGATAAGGCTAATGAAAGAATTGGGACAGCAAATCGCAGAAGATTCAAAGTGGTGTGGAGAGTTTCGTCAGGAAGGTATGATCGCTGCTTTGGAATTGGTAGAAAACAACGATAGCAAGCAGCCGTTTCCAATTGAAAATCGGGTGGGCTATAAAGTTTATTTGGAAGCTTTAAAGCGTGGTGTTTTTTTGAGGCCACTGGGAGATGTGATTTATTTTATTCCTCCTTTAGTAATAAACGAAGATGAGATAACAACAATGATGAACACAGCCCGGGAATGTATGGCAGTGGTTCTTGACTAATTTTTTAGAGATTGAGGTCACTATGTATGATGTAACTGTTAAAACCGGATTTTCAGCTGCCCATCAGCTACGTTTATATGATGGTAAATTTGAAAACCTGCACGGACATAATTGGACCGCACAAGTGACTGTTGAGGCAGATGAGCTCAACCCGATAGGAGTTGGTATAGATTTTGTGGAACTTAAAGAAATGGTTGAGAAAATTTTGAGTCGATTGGATTACCAGAATATTAATGAAATCTCTCCCTTTGACAAAGAAAATCCTTCCGCCGAAAATATCGCTCGTTGGTTGTTTCTAGAGTTAAAAACCCAAATAGATACGGAATCAACACGAGTCAAAAAAGTAGAGGTTTGTGAAATGGAGGGTTGCGGTGCCAGTTATTTTGAGTGATCTGTGGCTCTTTTAGCTTGAAACCCTTTTATTCGTTTCCTATTATCGAATTACTAGATTAACACCCCCTAATCTTTATTTTTCTTTTAGGTTCCCCTGTATAATACTCTTAGTAATTTGTGTTAACCCTTAGCTCAGATACTTTACAAATTATTATGGTTCACTTGATTGAAGACCTCGCTGTTTTACTCCTAGTTTCCCTTCCTATAAATCTTTTATTTCACAAGCTCAAATTACCATCTGTAATGGGTTATTTAATAGCAGGTGTTTTGATTGGCCCTTATGGCGGACAATTGATTGATGATATTGAATCTGTTAAGCACCTTGCTGAAATCGGAGTGATTCTACTTTTATTTGTCATCGGTTTAGAGTTTTCACTCACCCGGCTTTTAAAAGACTTGGTTTCTGTTTGCGGGGTAGGGGGACTTCAATTAGCTTTAACAGCAGGTGCCGCTGGCTGGATTGTTCATTTATACGGGTTTGCGCAAAACCAGAGTATCGCTTTAGGCTTGCTCGTTGCCTTAAGTAGCACGGCTATTGTATTAAAAATGATTACCGACAGTGCCGAAATAGATACCCTCCACGGTAAGCTTTGTATTGGCACTCTTTTGTTTCAGGACCTATGTGTGGTCCCAATAATGCTTCTTGTGCCTTTGTTAGCCCAAGCTGGTGCTATTTCTCCGATGGATTTTTTCTTCGCCATGTTTCAATCTATTGCCGCAGTTGTCGCAATATTTTTTCTATCAAAATTAATTGTTCCAAGAATGTTGGCATGGATTGCACATACAGGGAATAAAGAACAACTGACCCTTTCTGTTATTTTTATTATTCTAATAACAGGTTGGATTTCACATAAGATGGGATTGACTCTGGCAATGGGTGCTTTGATTGCTGGAATGATTATTTCGGATTCTGAATACAACCACCAGA
>Ga0209992_10002699_pt1 | contig 15861 bp, 11 predicted proteins | sample 2SBtaG_2_FD_182564 | JGI IMG/M metagenome (GOLD analysis project Ga0209992, IMG submission 182564) | Deep subsurface microbial communities from Kolumbo volcano to uncover new lineages of life (NeLLi) - 2SBTROV12_ACTIVE470 metaG (SPAdes)... | ecosystem: Environmental > Aquatic > Marine >... | reverse complement strand
GCTTGTACTCGAAGCTCATGCTGACCCATTCGGGGCCGCCGGGCACGCTGTCGAACATCTGCATCGTGAAGTGGTCATCGCTCACCTGGTGCAGCTCGGAGCGCATGGGCCGACCCTTGGGCGTCATGAGGTCGAAGGCCTTGCCCCGCAGTCGCTTGGTGCCGGACTCGTCCATCTGTCCCCGCTGGATATGAAAGCCGGTGCTGAAGTTGTCGATCCAGAGCGACTGGAACTGCTGGCGCACGTTGTCGTAGCCCAGGATCAGCATGCCCTCGAAGGGAGCACCGTTGAACTCCGAATGAAACTCCTCAAGGACGTACCGGCCACCGAGGATGGAACGATAGGTGGATGTCGCCTTGGCTTTCGACGGTGGGCTCCCCGGCTCCATCCAGATCTCGTAGTCAACGTCCCAGTTGCCCACCAGGGCGGTGAGGTTCGTGTGGTTCTCGCCGGGAGTCCCTGCCTCCACCATCATGGCCATCATTTCGTCCGGAGAGATCTCCATCATCTCATCGCCGGCCATGGCGGGCTCGGCCGGGGGCGGCGCTTCGGTGGTGGCGCAACCCACGGCGAAAAGGGCAAGAGCGAGGAAAGTTGCAGAGGCTTTCATGGCGAACTCGGTGAGGGAGGGGCCGACCCCAGGGGGGCAGCCTGACGGTCATGGGACAGGCCCACGCTAGCGGCGATTCTGAGGCGATCAAGGGCGCGAGTCGGGGCTCGCCGTTCCGCGGTGATATGGTCCAACGCCTGGACCCCGCTGGTCGAGGAGCATCCTGTTGGTTCACGGCGATTCCCGAGGGCATGTACCGTCTCACGACCCCTGTGTCGAGATGCGCGGACTGACCAAGCACTACGGCGACGCGGTGGGGCTCGAAGGCCTCGACCTCACCGTCGAGCGGGGCGAAGTGGTGGGGCTGCTCGGGCCCAACGGCGCGGGCAAGACCACCACGCTGCGCTTGCTGCTGGGCTTGATCTCGCCGACCGAGGGCTCGGTGAAACTGTTTGGCCGCGCCCCGCGAGAGCCCGCCGCTCGCCTTGAGGTGGGCTACCTCCCGGGGGAGCTGTGCCTGGACGAGTTGTTCACCGGCACACAGATGCTGAGCTACCTGGCCCAGCTGCGACCGCGCACCGTGGCGCCGGTCGATGCACGACGGCGTGAAGAGTTGTGCGAACGGCTGGGCCTCACGCCTGCCGATCTGTCCCGGGTCATTCGGGACAACAGCAGAGGCACCAAGCAGAAGGTCGGACTCGTCGCCGCGTTTCAACACGACCCGGCCCTGTTGATCCTCGACGAGCCCACCAGCGGTCTCGACCCGCTGGTGCGGGAGGCCGTGCTCGAACTCATGGTCGAGGCCGCCGAGGCAGGGCGCACCGTGCTGCACTCGAGCCACATCCTGGGAGAGGTCGATCGCACTTGCAGCCGGGTCGCCATTCTCCGCGACGGACGGCTGGTGGCTGGCGGCGACATCGAGGTGATTCGGGCCTCGCTCACCCGACGGCTGTCGGTGCGCTTCAGCGGCGCGCCGCCCCTGGACGAGCTGCGCGCTGCAGGTGGCGAGGTGATCTCTTGCGAGGACGGACAGGTCGAGTTGAGCCTCAGCGGTGACATCAACCCAACCCTCGCCGTGTTGGCCGGTCACGCCGTGGCTGAGCTGGTCCTGCCCGAGCCCGATCTGAGCCTGGCCTTTGCCCAGCACTACGCGGCCTCCCCGGGAGCCTCGTCGTGATCGCTGCTCTGGTCGGTCGCAACCTGCGCCGGATGGGCGTGATTCTCGTGGTCGCCGTGCCCGCGCTGCTGCTCTTCGAGGTGGGGCTGGTGCACATCGCCGCCGAGTTCGAGGCCACGCAGTTTGCCGGGGGCGCCGGGCTCGAGGGCCTGGTCGACATGCTGCCGGGTTTCTTGCAAGACCTGGTCAACTCGCAGATCGATGACTTCTCCACGGCGGCCCTGGTGGCGGTGGGCTTCCAGCATCCGGTGACCGTGACCCTGTCCATCGCGCTCACGGTTCTGTTCGCCGTGATCCCGGCGGCCGATCGCGAGTCGGGGTTGCTCGACCTGATCCTCTCCACGCCGGTGAGCCGGGGCCGCTATCTCGCGGGGAGCGTGATCTGCGTCGTGCTGATCGCGGTGCTGTTGCCAGCGGCGGTGCTCGCCGGAGGAGCCATCGGGCTGGCCATGGTCGAGGTGCCGGGGGCGCCGTCCATCGAGCCCCATGTGCACACGGCCCTGTCCATGGCGGGCCTGCTCCTGGCCATCGGCGGCATGGCCCTGTGGCTGTCCGTCGGCGCCCAGCGCAAGGGCCAGGCCATGGCCCGCACCGCCGCCCTGGTGCTGCCCCTCTGGGCCGTCGACTTCATGTCCTATCTCTGGGACGGCTTCGACGCCATCCGCTGGATCAGCCCCTTCGCCTACATCGACGCCATGCCCGGCCCCGTGGTGAGCACGCGCATCGCCTACGGCGGCTGGGTGCTGCTGGGCGTGTTCGTTGTCACCGCGTCCCTGGCGGCTCGTCGCTTTGCGAAGGCCGACCTCTGACTGCTGACGCCATGACCCGCGGTCGTGGTGTGCCGCGCCGTCAGAGAATGGTCAGCAGCTCCTGGATCGGATCGACGGGCACCTGGTAGTTGCCGTCGGCCTTGAGTCGCTCATTGAAAGGTAGCGATCGACGCCCGGCCAGGAGCCCCAGGGCCACGCAGGCGAAGGCGCGAGACTGGGGTGGCTGGTCGGCGTCGTTGACCAGCTCGAGCAAGGGCTCGACGGCCGACCGATCACCGATGAGGCCCACGGCCTTGGCCAGGGCGGCGCGGGTGGAGAGTGAGCCCGTGTCCCGCAGGGCGTCGACGAGCACGGGCACGGACGTGGTGTCCCCGAGCAGGCCCAGGCTGATGGCGGAGGAGACCCGCAAGGCATCAGACGACGATGGGTCGAGGCAGTGGGAGCGGAGCGTTTCCGAGCAGTCGATGAACTGCAAGAAACCCAGGGCCACTGCGGCGTGTCCCTGAAAGCCCTGGTCGGCCACCTCGCGGAAGTCGCGATGGATCGCCTCTGCGGACTGGCTGTCCCCCAGCAGGCCCAGGGCCAGGGCGAAGGCGCCTTTGAACGATGGGTCCCGCTCCGACAGGTAGCCGGCCCGCAGGCGTTCGAGCAGCAGGGGCTGGGCCTCGGGTTGACCCCGGCCCAGCAGCGCCGCCGCCATGGCCGCCCACGAGCGATGCTCCTGGCTCTGCCCCGCGCCGCGCAGCTCCCGCCCGATGACCTGGATCAGTTTCATGTGTTCGTCGGTCCACTGCCCTCGCCCGCCCATCTGGGCCAATGAGATGATGGCGAACTGGCGGGTCATGCGGTCCTTGCCTTCGCTGACCTCGTCGAACAGGGCCTGGGCGATGACCTGGTCTTGCAGCGTGCCCAGACGACCCAGGGCCAGGGCCACCGACTGCCGCAGGGGATGGCTGCTGTCCCGATCCTCGAAGCTGGTCAGGAGCGCTGGCAGGGCGGTGGTGCGCTCCAGCTTGGCCAGCGTGGTGGGGATGTAGCTGGCCACCATGGGATCGAGGCGCCGATCGGCGAGCATCTCGGTGAGCACGGTCTCGACGACGTCGAGCTGGCTGTGGTGGGACGGCAACATGCCCAGGCCTGCCAGGGCGCTGGCCTTGATGTCCCGCTCGGCGTCGGGCAGGCGGGTGATCAGCTGCAGCATGCTGTAGACCGAGCGGGCGTCTGCCACCAGCCCCAGTGCAAACGCAGCATGGGCGCGCACCTGCCGGGGGACGGGGCCGCCGCCGATGGCCTCCCGGCCCGTGCTGTCATCCCGGGCCACGGCCAGCAGCAGGGCCGCTGACGAGGGGGAGCCGAGCACGCCCAAGGACAGGGTGGCCGAGGTCTGCACGGACAGGTTGGTGTTGGCCAACAGCGGGAGGGTCGCGGCCAGGATGTCGGGGGCGCGATGGGCTGGAGCGCTGCGAGCCAGAGCCAGCACCGCCGAGTCGAGCATCTCCCGGTCGCTGCTGCTGGCCAGGACCTCCAGCAGCACGGGGATGACCTGACCTTCGACCAGGTCTGGACCGACGCGGCGTGAGTTTCGCCAGCTGGCCTTGCGGCCTCGGCCCGTGAGCAGGCCGGATGAGCCGGAGGCGCTGTGCCCCCGGGCCAGCTGCTCGCGAAGATTGAGGAAGCGGTCCTTGTTCTGATCCCACCAGGGTTCCCAGCTGCTCAGGGTCTGTGCCGACGAGCGCTGCCCCGAGCCGGTGGCGGCTCCCGTGCGACCGCTGCCGCCCCGGGCGGCGCCGCTGCGTGCGCTCGTGCCCACACCTGCGACCCCGGCAGCCGCGGGGGTCGTGGGAGCGACCCCGTTCTGCCCCGGCCTGCCCACCGGCCCACCCAGGGGGGGCAGGGCCGGAGGCGGAGGCGGGAACCCTCCGTGAGGCAGGGCTGAGACGGTGGGCGCCGGGACGAACGCGAGGGCCAGGGTGAGGGCCAGTCGGAGGGGCGTGGCGATCATCGATGGACTCCCGGGTTTTCTCGGCCAGGCAGGGTCAAGAGCCTTGCTGGACGTGTTCAACGCATCGGCTCGGGCAACCGGCCACTTCTTCTTTGCCAGGCGGTCACGGGCAGCCCGGGAATCTGCCCCTTGCCCTCAGAGAATGGCCAGCAGCTCCTGAATGGAGTCTACAGGGACCACGTAGTTTCCGTCGGCCTTGAGCGGCTCGTTGAAGGGCAACGAGGAACGCTCAGCTAGCAAACCCACCGCCACGCAGGCGAAGGCTCGGGACAGGGGAGCCACGTCGGTGTCGGAGGCCACGGCCAGCAAGGGCTCCACGGCCGAGCGGTCGCCGATGAGGCCGACGGCCTTGGCCAGGGCCGAGCGCACGGACAGCGAGCCCGTGTCTCGCAGGGCCTCGACGAGGACGGGCACCGCTTCTCTGTCCCCCAGCAGGCCCAGGGCCGTGGCCGAGGCCAGGCGCAGGTCGTCGGGGGTGGCCCGGCCCAGGCAGAGCTGGCGCAGCTCGTCAGAGCTGCCGATGGCGTCGAGGAAACCCAGGGCAGTGGCAGCATGAGAGCGGAAGGACGTGTCGCTGACGTCGCGGAAGTCGGCATGGATCAGATCGGTCGAGCGGGTGTCTCGCAGCAGGCCCAGGGCCAGGGCGAAGGCGCCCTTGTACGACGGCGCGTTCTCATTCTCGTAGGCGTCCCGCAGGCGCTCAAGCAGCATGGGCTGGGCCTGCGGGTGGGCTCGCCCGAGGAGGGCCGCGGCGAGGGCTGCCCACGAGCGGTGCTCCTGGCTCTTGCCTTGGCCCGACACCTCTCGGCCGAACAGCTGGGCCAGTTCGGCATGGTCGTCACTCCAGACGCCGGTCGTACCCATCTGGGCCAAGGACATGAGCGCGAAGTGCCGGGTCAGCCGGTCTCGCCCCCGGGTGACCTCGTCGACCAGGGCCTTGACCGCCAAGAAGTCCTTCATGGTCGCGGTCCGTCCCAAGGCCAGGACGATCGAATGGCGGACCATGCGATCGGTGTCCGGGTCGTCGAAGCGACGGAGCAAGGCGGGGATGGCCGTGCGCAGCTGGAGCTTGGCCAAGGTGGTGGGGATGTAGCTGGCCACCATGGGGTCGAGCCGCTTCTCGCCGAGCAGCTCGACCAGGACGGTCTGCACCACGTCGAGCTGGCTGTGATCCGTGGGCAACATGCCGAGGCCGGCCACGGCGCTGGCTTTCACATCTCGCTCGCTGTCGGGCAGGCGGGTGATCAGCTGCAGCAGGCGATGGACCGAACGGGGGTCGGCCACGAGTCCCAGGGCGAACGCGGCGTGGGCTCGCACCTGCCGGGGGACGGGGCCGCCGCCGATGGACTTGCGCCCCGTGCTGTCGTCCGCCGCCAGTGAGAGCAGCAGGCTCGTCGCTTCTTTCGACTGCAACACGCCGAGAGACAACGCCGCGGACGATTGCACCGACAGCTCTCGGTGAGCCAGCAGGGGGATGATCGCGTCGAGCACTTCACCCGCACGGTGTTCGGGCGCGCTGCGGGCCAAGGCCAGCACGGCCGAGTCGAGGATGTCCCGGTCGCTGTTCGCCTCGATGATGCCGAGCAGTGAGGGCACGATCACCCGGTCGACCATCTCCGGGCCGGCCCGGCGAGAGGTGCGCCAGTGCGACTTGCGCCCTCGGCCTGTGAGCAGGCCTGACGAGCCCGAGACGCTGTGAGTGCTCAGCAACCGACCCCGCAGATCGAGGAAGCGGTCCTTGTTCTGGTCCCACCAGGGTTCCCAGCCGTCGAGGGCCGGGCCCGCTGCAGACTCTGGCCCGGTCGTGGCGGAGCTCGCACCTCGCCCTGTCACACCTCGCGAGGCGCTGCGGGTCATGACTCCCGCGGCGGTGGGTGTGGCGGCTGGGGCCTTGCTCCGTGCCGAGGGGCGCCCTGTCTGAGCTCCGCTGCCTGCGTCCCCTGGGATCGAGGGCGACAGGGGGCCCGGGTGTCCTGATGTGATGGGCGTCCACGGAGGCTTGACCGGCGTGATGCCCCCGTGGGCGGCGAGGTCAGTGCCCATGGTGAGGAAGGCGGTCAGTGTGCAGGCCAGCAACAAGTGCGGCGGTTGCAGGTTTCCCATCGGTCTGCCTCCCAAGGTCCTTCTGGTGTTCACGTGCGCTCCCGCACGCTGGCTTGGGCCCGGTCTGCCGCGTCGCTGTCCCTTGGCGTCAGCCACGAGCCCTGTGTACACCAGAGCGCGCGAGGGTCATCGAGCTGACACGAAACTTTGGAGCGAGGGCTCAGACCGCGCCGTACTCCGCGCGATAGTCGAGCATGGCCCCGTGGATCGCGTCGGTGAGCACCACCCGATCATCGACGGTGCGGCCGCGCAGATACTCGATGACTTCTTCGAGAGTGACGATGGCGAAGGTCTGCATGGCGTACTCGCTGGCCAGCTCGGTGAGGGCCGAGTGCTCGCCCAGGCCACGCTCTTGGCGGTCGACGGAGACGATCAGCCCGGCCATGGTCACGTCGGCCGCAGCCTTGAGCACGGGCACGGTCTCTCTGACCGACGTGCCGGCCGTGGTCACGTCTTCAACGATGAGCACGCGCTCGCCTGCCGTCGGGGTGTGGCCCACGAGCACACCGCCCTCGCCGTGGTCTTTCGCTTCTTTGCGGTTGAAGCAGAACGACACGTCGCGCTGATGGTCTGTAGCCAGGGCCATGGCGGTGGTGACCACCAAGGGGATGCCCTTGTAGGCCGGGCCGAAGAGCACGTCGATGTCGGCGGGGCCCTGGTCGACGATGGCGGCAGCGTAGAACTGCCCCAGGCGCTGGAGCTGGGAGCCCTTGCTGTAGCGGCCGGTGTTGACGAAGAAGGGTGTGCGTCGGCCGCTCTTGGTGACGAAATCGCCAAAGGTGAGCACGTCGCAGCGGACCATGAACTCGATGAACTGCTGCTTGTAGCTCTCCATGATCGGCGACTCCTGAGGGGTGGGACGCGATTGTCCCTGACCGCGCGCCACTTTCCAGTGACCGAGTGGGCGCTCAGCAGAAGCAGCAGTGCCGGCCGACCACAGAGAAGCCGAGCAGGTCGACCTCGGGGCTGAGCTGGCCGTCCTTGAGCGGCTCTTTGCGACAGAGGTCTGTGGTCAGGTACTTCTTGTTGCTGTCGGCGAAGACCGTGGCCACCACCGCGCTGGGGCCCTGGCTGCGGGCCACCATGAGCGCTCCCAGCAAGTTGGCGCCAGACGAGATGCCCACCGCCAGGCCGAGCTCGGTGGCGAGTCGCTGAGCCATCAAGATCGCGTCGCCATCGTCCACGTCCACGAGGGCGTCGAGGGTGTCCATCTTCACCAGCTCGGGGATGAACTCGTCGCTGATGCCCTGAATGCGATGGCTGCCTGCCCGTGTGCCCGTGCGCAGGGTCGGCGAGTTGGCGGGTTCGAGCGGATGGATGGTGATCTCGGCGACCTTCTCTCGCAGCGCCTGTCCCACGCCCATGACCGTGCCGCCCGTGCCCACGCCCGCTACGAACGCGGTGGGGATGAGGTCGACCGAACGGAGCTGTGCCAGCAGCTCGGGGCCTGTGGTGAGCTGGTGCACCTCGGCGTTGTCGGGGTTGCTGAACTGCTGGGGCCGCCAGGTGCCCGGGTGAGACTCGGCGTAGGCGTTGGCTTGCTCGATCGAACCGACGAAGCCGCCTTGCTCTTTGGAGATGGGCACGATGGTGGCGCCCAGGGCTTCGATCACCGCGACCCGTTCGCGGCTCATCCAGTCGGGCATGTAGATGCGCACGGGGTGGCCGAGAGCCTTGCCCAGGGAGGCGAAGGCGATGCCCGTGTTGCCGCTGGTGGCTTCGACGACCTCGTCGCCGGGGGCCAGGTCGCCTCGCTCGTGGGCTCGGGCCAACATGTGCCAGGCCATGCGGTCCTTGATGCTGCCGGTGAGGTTGGCGGTCTCATGCTTGGCCCAGATCGTGTACTCCTCGCCGCGCACCCGACAGCGGACTCCCAGCAGAGGGGTGTTGCCTATGAGCTCGCCCAGGGAGTGAAGCTGTTCTTCGATCGGTGTGGCTGCGGGCGTGCTGCAGGGCTGGGTGCGCATGAGAGGGCTCGGTGAACTCAAGGGATCTCTGTATTATGACAAACAAATCTTGAGATAGGGCGGGGGGATCAGAGGTTTGATGGGGTGGCTGGGTCCGTGGTCGTCAGGCCGCGATCTTCACCTCGTGTTAGCCTTCGTTGCTCTCCCCCTGCACAGCCCCGCGGACCGAGCTGATGAGTGTTTTCTGCTGTAGGAACGGCATTTCTGCCTCACGCCTGTTGTCGTTGGTGGCTTCGCTGTGGGTCGTGATGAGTGCGCTTGGCAGCTCGTCGCTCACGGCGCAGGAGTCGTTCTCTGCAGCGGGTCTACGCACAGTGGCGAAGACGCCAGCGGTGGCTTTTTCGCAGGGGCAAGACGGTGGGGCCCGCCGGCTGCTGCCAGCAATGGCTCCGCAAGCCCTCGTCGGCCTGGTGAGCGATGCGTTTGGAGTGTCTCGCTTCGAGGTCGTCGCACTCGACCTGCCGTTCGCCGGCGGCGATCGGCTGAGCATTGAGTTGCCCATCAACGGCGCGGTGCAGTCGCTTGAGCTGACCCGGCACGAGCTGCGGTCGTCGAAGTTCCTCGTACGCGCGCAGCTTCCGGACGGCAGCTGGCAGGTGGTGCCGGTGGGTGCGTCTGCGACCTATCGTGGGCAGGTCCCGTCGGGCTTCGGCGTGGGATCGTCGGCGGGGGTGCTGTTGGCCAGTCTCGGCCCTCTTGGGTTGCGTGGTGAGATCCATCGCCCCGGTGAAACGGTGTTGTCGCTCCGCCCGTTGGCGTCGGTGGTTCCCGGTGCAGGGCGAGAGTTGCACGTGCTCTTCGAGGGACGGGCGAGGGAGCTCTTCCCGGCCTGTGGCGAGGGGCAGGGACACCCAGCCTTGCCCGCCACGGTGCCTACAGGTGCACCACCGAGCCCCGGGCCCGGGCTGTCGAGCACGGGATTGACGGGAGTGGCTGGAGTGGGCGGCAAGGGGCCGGGGCCCTGCTTGTCGTTGGCTGAGATCGCTTTCGAGGCAGACTTCGAGTACTTCCAGTTGCACGGCTCGTCCGTGCCGGCGGTGGTGGCCCAGATCGAGTCGCACCTGAACCTGGTCGACTTCTTCTACGCTCGGGACACGTCCATCACCTATGAGTTGACCCAGGTGTTGGTGCGCACCGCGCCGTTCTACACGCCGGTGGACGGTGGCGACCTGCTCGACCAGTTTCGCGACGAGTGGAACACGAACCAGGCGGCGGTGCCGAGAGATCTGGCGCACCTGATGACGGCCAAGCCTGGCAGCGTGATCCAGTACGGCGGGCTGGCCTGGGTGGGCGTGGTCTGCAACCTGAACCTGGCCTACGGCTGGTCTCTGGACAGCGCGGGCATCGTGGGACACGAGGTGGGGCACAACTGGAACGCGCCCCACTGTCTCGATCCCACGCCGTGCAACGCCATGTGCGGTGCGTGTCTGAATCATGGGCCGAACACCAAGGCCGTGATCGAGGCTTGGCGCGACGCTGCGAGCTGCCTCGACGCCAAGATCTTCTATCCCCAGCCCCTGCCGCCCTACGTGCTGGGCGAGGCGCTGAGTCTGGACAAGAGCCAGTACCAGACGGCGTTGCCCGCCAGTTTTGATGTGCTGGCCAACGATGACGACGGCAACTGTGACGAACTGTACGTGCAGTCGTTCGACGGCCTGAGCGAGCAGGGCGGCGCGGTGTCGTTGACGGCGGGCGCTGACGGCGCTGACTTGCTGCTCTACACGCCGCCCGCCGATCTCTTCGTAGGCTCCGACAGCTTCGACTACGTGGTGGGGGACGGCAGCCCGGCGAGCACGGTGGGTCGGGTCGACATCGACGTGAAGCCACTGCGCATGCTGGGTTGGTGGTCGTTCGACGATGGCATCGGCACCACGGCCGCAGATCTGGCGGATGGTCAGCTGCACGGCGCGGTCAACGGCCCCACGTGGACTCTCGGCGTCAACGGCGGGGCCCTGGCCTTCGATGGCATCGATGACGAGGTGGTGTTGCCCGCCATGAACAGCAGCGCTGAGTCCATGACGCTCACGGCGTGGTTCCGTCGAGATGGCAGCCAGCTCAACGGCGCGGGACTGATCGTGTCTCGCGATGCGGGCACCCAGTCGGGGCTATACTTTGGCGCCTTCAACGAGCTGCGCTACACCTGGGCCAGCTCCCTGCCGACGTTGCTGTTCAACCCGGGCTTCACCGTCCCCGACGACACCTGGGTGTTCGCGGCGCTGGTGGTCGAGCCCACGAAGGCCACGGTCTACTTCGGGGATGGCGTCACGTTGCAGTCGTCCGTCAATGCGGTGACCCACCTGCCCCAGACATTCGCCGGTGAGACCAAGCTGGGGGTGGACCCGGTCGGGCTGCCCCGTCACTTCGCTGGCGAAATGGACACGGTGCGCCTCTGGGACCACGCCTTGTCAGCCACGGACATCGACGCGCTCTGGCGCCACGGCGGCCGGGCTGAGCTGCCGTCGCCCGCAGACGGTGGCCTCGCTCCCGATGCCCAGGCCGCCCTGCGCTGGCAGCCGGGCCTCGACGCGGATGCACACGATGTCTACCTGGGCACCGACTACCAGGCCGTGCGCGATGCCACGCCCAGCTCCCCCGAGTACGAAGGCAACGTGCTCACGCCGCTGTACGTGACCTCGCCGTTGTCCCAAGGCAGCACGTGGTACTGGCGTGTGGACGAGGTCGTCGGCCCCGATGTGGTGCCGGGGGACGTGTGGCAGTTTCGTCTGGCGGACACGGGGCACTGGCCTCTCGATGACCTGGCGGGAACCACCGCAGCCGACGTCCAGGGCAACGTGCCCGGCACCTACATCGGCGGCCCCACCTTGGCCAAGGCCGGCGCCACACCCTTCACGGGCACATCCGTACGTCTGCATGGCCCGGGGGACGGGGTCTTGCTGCCGCCGCTCGAGCTGCAGAGCGACACGGTCACCCTGACTCTCTGGGTGCGCCGCATCGGCGATCAAGGAGCGTTCACGGGCCTGCTGTTCAGCCGCGACGCCAACACCGTGGCTGGCCTCAACTTCGGCAACCTCAACGAGCTGCGCTACCACTGGAACGGGGATGGCAGCACCTGGGGCTTCGACAGCCAGCTGGTGGTGCCCGACGCGACCTGGACCTTCTGCGCCCTGGTCGTGCGCCCCGACCGCGCAGACCTGTACATGGGCGTGAACGGCGCGCCGCTGGTCTCCGCCACGAACGTGGTCACCCACGGCCCCGAAGAGTGGGACGGTCAGGCCTGGCTGGGCCAAGACCCCACCGGCGGGCGCTGGTTCAACGGCAGGCTCGACGAGCCCCGGGTTTTCGACCGGGCGCTGACGACGAAGGAGCTGCAGCAGCTGTACGACGACGCGCTGAACGGCTTGCCGTGAGGGGAGTGGGGTGTAGGTCGGGTGAGCAGATGAGTCGCTCTGGGACGCGACTGTCGCTGATCAGGCTTCCGGTCATGGTCGCCGAGATCTTGATTGCCGTCTTCAGCCTCTTGCCCCTGGGGGTCCTGTTCATCGCAGTCTTGGCGAGCACTCTGGATCAATTGCCAGACCGGTGGCCGTCGGCAAAGGACATCATTGGCCTGCTCTGGGTTGCCGGGACCCTCTTCGCGCTGTCCGTCGTGCTGTGTGTGGTGGCTCGCAGGCTCCTCAACCTCGAGGCGCCGCTTTCGGAGTGGGCACAGAGGGCCGTCCGGATGGCGATTCCGGTGGGCATCCTCTGCGGGATCGCCGTGGTCATCTACGCGGCCTTGTCTGTGCTGGGAGCCATCCGCGGTCCTCCCATCGCCGTTCTCGCCATGCCGCTCACGGCCGTCGCCGTGGGTGTCTTCGAGATCCCACGCATGCGCGCAGAGATTCGGCATCCGTCGCCAACGCAGTCGCTGCATGCGGATGGTGAAAGCCGAGGTCGGTGGGCAGGAGAGCGGAGCGACGCATGAGAGGCCCTGGTGTGCCCATGCTCGCTGCGCTGTGCCTCGTTCACGGCCTGGCGTGCTCCGGTGAAGTGGCCGACATGCCTCGGGCCATCTCCGAGGTAGAGCTCACGGTCAGCGGGGAAGGACACTTCCCATCGTATCTGCGAACCCTCACCCTGAACGCGGAGTCCGTGACGGTCATCTATGACGACTGGCCTGACAAGCCTGAGGGCTCCACGCAGACCTTCCGGACGCACCGCAGCGAGTGGGACCGTTTGTGCGAGTGGCTCCTCTCGACGGGCCTCCTTGTTTCTGAAGGCGAGCAACGCCTCTCCACGGACACCCATGGGCAGCTTGCCAGTGTCTCTGTCTCGTTTGCCGATGGAACGTCCAGCAGCCTGAGTGCTCACATGTTCTTTGAGAACCGTGAACTGATGGCGTTTTGGAATGTTGTGCGCACCATCGAGGGCAGCGCGTTTGCCTACTACAGATAGGCCTTTGCGAACGCGCCGTGGCAGCGTGGTCGGCCCTCCGCAATGTCGTGAGAGTCCGTGCAGGCCGCGTGACGCCGATGACGCCTCCACCAGCGCAGCCTTCAGCCGTCACCCAGCCCATCCAGCGCGGCCGGATGCCGCCGTGCCATGCCAGCCAGTCGTGTCAGCCCCAGGCGCTCGTAGAACGGCACCACGTCTTCGTCGCAGACCAGGTCGAGCATGTAGAGGTCGTCGAGGGCGGCCATGAGTCGGCGCACGAGTTCGCTGGCCAGGCCAGCGCCGCGGTGTTCGGGGAGCACTTCGAGCAGCGGGATGTAGGCCGCGAGGATGCCGTCAGACACGGCATAGACGAATCCGATCACACGGCCGCTGTCCTCGTCCCGAGCCAGCTCGACGCGGTGCGCTGCCCGGAGCAGTCGCAGCAGGGTCTCTGCGCTCGGCGGGTTGGGCCAGCCTTCGAAGAAGCCCTGCAGGTCGTCGGTGGTCAGGTCGTCAGCGTGGTTCTGGAAGGAAGTCATGGCCGACATTATGCAGGCTCGGCTGCGACGTTCAGCGAAGCTCTGCCGTGTCTTGCGTCAACAGCAGCATCCTGTCGACGGGGACGAAGCCCAGGCTCGCGGCCAGGCGCTGTGAGGCTGTGTTGCTGGCCATGGCGCCCCACACCGGCTGCAGGCCCGCTGCCAGCTCGCGGCGGATCAGTTCGCTCACTGCCCGGCGGGCGAGCCCCCGCCGACGGTAGGCGGGCGCCGTGTCGATGGAGATGTCGAACCAGCCCTCGGTGCGCCAGTGGCTGTAGGCGAAAGCGGCGGCGTCGCCTTCGTGAAACGCACACCACACGGCGTGATCGGGGAGTGCTTGCTCGATCTCCTCGCGCAGCTCTTGCGGCAGATGGTCGAGCGAGTGGTCCAACGTCAGGCGCTCCACTGCCGCGGACGGGGGCACAAGCCCGCCTGCCTGCTGGAGGCCGTAGAGGAGGACACCCTTTGTCGACCATCCCCGTAGCACTCGTTGCCAGTGTTCGCCATCTTCAGCTGCGCAGAGCAGCTCGCGCCCGGGACGATCGCCAAGCACAGATCGAGCGAGCTCCTCAGGCGCCCGACCCATGGCCACGGCGATGCCCCCGCCCGGCGCGTCGTTGCGGATGACCAGGTCGCCCCCCGCACCGAAGACCGCGCCGTGCCCCGAGAGCAGCACGGCGCGGGCTTCGATCCAGCGGGGGCTGTCGGGGAGGACCGCCAGGGCATGGGCTATGCGTTGTGGGTCGAACATGCTCCACACCTCAGCCCGCGATCCGCTCGGTGAGTCGCCTCCGCGACGGTCAGCCTCCGATCAGCGGCTTCACGTCCAAGATGGTCAGGCCCGCGTTGACGATGCCCATGAGCCCTTCGCCAGCCACCAGACCTGAGGCCAGGACGAAGTCGTACTTGTTCACTGAGCCCGGGTTGATCTTCTTCCAGAGGAACCAGATCAGCAGGCCGAGGAACATGACCAGTGAGTAGTAGGCCGGGACGATGAAGGCGATGCCCATGGCCAGGCCGCTGGGCACGTAGGCCTTGATCGAGTCGATCTTGCGCAGGAAGGGCAGCAGGATGCCCAGGGCCAGGCCGCACAGCACCGCAGGGCCCGCCATGGCGGGCAGGGCGTCCAGGCCTTGAGCCAGCAGCTCGGCCATGGCCCTCCAGGCGTGGGCCGCCGGGGCGGGCAGCTTCTCGCCGCCGATCTCATAGGCCGTGGTGAAGAGCGTGTAGACCGGGATGACCAGCACAACGCCTGCCGCGATGCCCACCAGCTGGGCCAGGAACTGCTTGCGCGGCGAGGCGCCCAGCAGGTGGCCGGTCTTGAGGTCCTGCATCATGTCGCCGGCCTGGCTGGCGCCCGCTCCCGTGATGGCAGCGCACATGAGGTTGGTGCCCATGGCGCCGGGGGCCAGTCCACCGAAGACCAGCTGGGTGACCTTGCCCATGCCGCCGATGGGGTTGATGTCGGTCTCGCCCGTGGAGCGCACGGCCACGATGGACAGGATGCTGGAGAGGGCCACGGCGATCAGGGTCATCCACACAGGGATGTCGAAGATGGCGTTGGCCAACACGCAGGTCAGCAGGGTGCCCACGGCCAGGCCGCCCATCCACCATGAATTGGGGATCGACCTGCCGTCGTCCACGGGGGCTGCGCCGTCGCCCAGGTTCTTGGGCCTCTTGAAGGCGCGCACGAAGGTCTTCCATGACAGACCCAACGCGGTCAGCGCCTCGGCCACCATGAGCGCCACGCCGGGCCACAGCAGCCAGCCGCGCGGCCCGTCGGAGTAGCTCATGATGCCGCCCGGTGCCCAGCCGTTGTCCTGAGCCAGGGGGCCCAGGACGCCCCAGGCCAGCAGCGCGCCGATGAGCAGCGAGATGGCCACCCGCGGACCGATCAGGAAGCCTGCGCCGAGCAGCGATGGCCCCAGGTAGAGCTTGAAGCCCCAGGCGGCCCAGGTCACCAGGACGGTCTCGGGGAACCAGGTCTCGAGGGGCGGCATCTCCAGGTACGGCACGAAGTAGCTCCCCAGGGTGTAGAGCCCGGCGCCCAGGCCGGACCAGATCAACACCTTGGCCTTGACCATGGCTTCACCGCCGCCGCCGTCGCCGTCGCCCTGCATGGCCAGCACCGTCTCGGCGGTGGCCGTGCCGGTGGGGAAGCGCAGGCGGTCGATCTCGACCACCTGTCGGCGCAGGGGCACGGCGAAGAACACGCCCAGGTAGGCCACGCCCAGGGCCCAGCCCATGAGCTCATACCAGGCGAAGTCGAAGCCCAGCATGTTCATGGCCGGGATGGCGGCCACCAGTCCAGCGGCCGAGGCCATGGCGCCCGCCGCTGAGCCCGCGGTCTGGCTGATGTTCGTCTCGAGGACGGAGAGG
>Ga0209992_10002694_pt1 | contig 15880 bp, 10 predicted proteins | sample 2SBtaG_2_FD_182564 | JGI IMG/M metagenome (GOLD analysis project Ga0209992, IMG submission 182564) | Deep subsurface microbial communities from Kolumbo volcano to uncover new lineages of life (NeLLi) - 2SBTROV12_ACTIVE470 metaG (SPAdes)... | ecosystem: Environmental > Aquatic > Marine >... | reverse complement strand
GGACTAATGGCGTTTTGTTCTGGCGCTTGTTCAGCACCTTCTTCTTCAATTTGTTTGTCAATTTCTTCTTGTTCTTGTTCATTTTGTTTTAATATTTTTGTTCTAATGTAATCATTTGAGAAATACTTACCAACATAACCTTCTAGTTGTTGAGCAAGTTGTACTCTTTCTCTCATCATTTCACTATGTTTTAATTCAGCAAAGTAACCATCTTGTAAGAAAGTATATGTAATATCTCCCATCATTGAATCCCATTCTTCAGGTGCAATAACACCTTTTAGAATTAATTGTGTCTTCAATAGATCATGGAATAACATTGTAAATTTCTTTCTTAAACGACCTACAAATTTAGTAAATTTAACTTCATCTCTACTAATTTCTGCAGCTCTACCAAGATTGAAACCTTGACCACCTTCTAATCTACTAATAGGTATGTTTAGAGAACGATATAGTTTCTTTTGGAAATATTCTATATCTTGTATCTCACCTAAATTCTGACCACCTGGTAAAGTTGTAATTTCAGTTCCTCTCCCACCTTCTCTACGAGGTAACCAAAAGTCTTCTAACATACTCATATAGTTTCTGTCATCTCTTATTTCACCTGTACTTGCGTCATATACAAGTTTGTTTCTATATCTAGCCATAACATCTCTTAAATATTGTTCGGCCTTGATTTTAGGTAAGTTACCTACATCAATATAGAATATTCTTCTTTCAGGTGCTCTAGCAATTCTGTAAATAACAACAGCGTCTTCAATCATTCTTAATTGATTAACTGGTTTAATTGCTTTATGTAAATAAGATAATACTTGATTATGAGTTTGATCTACTAATCCTGATGGACAATAAGAAATAGCGTCTGTTGCTATTCTTAACCCACCTGCGTTAGATGTAGCAGTTGGGTGTATTCCTTTTTCATTGAATATATAATATTCCTGAAATTTGTTCTCAAAAGCAAATGAAGATGGCATACCATCTGTTCTTTGTTTTCTTATTTCTCTAATTTTTTTAATTTTTCTAGGATCAATATATCTTACTTCAGATATTCCTAGTCTTGGACTATCTTTATCAATGATCTTATGATAGAATAATCTACCATCTACATACCATCTTCTAAAAATGTCGTGGCCTTTTATATCAAAGTTTAATAATTTTAAAACTTCACTAAAAGACTCTCTAATTTTTTTCTTAATTGAGTCACTATACTCAATCTTACTTAAATCTACTTGTACAGATTGTTGATTTTCGTTAGATACAATTGCTTCTGATACTATATCCTCAATTGCGAGATCACACTCGGGATGGAGTGATACTTCTCTATATCTTCTAATTAAATCTAATTCGTTACGAGCAGTAACATCAAACCCACCATAAGACGCAAAGAACCCACCAGCAGGGACGGTTTGTGTGCCGTCCTCTGCTTGAGGTGGGACTATGTTTTGTCTTGGATCGGTTGAGGGACCTTTCAGTCGCTCTATTTTAAACCCAAACAGTTCAGCCATAATTTAGTTTCTCCTATTACTAATACTTATAATGGTATTAAGTAGTAGTATTTGTTTCAAAGTATTGGTATCTATGTGTGGCAGTAAAACTCTCTACGGAGTTGTTATCACCATACGATAGAGCAATATCATCCAGAGTTGTTGGAAACATTCCTCTGAATGTGTATGATTTAATCACGTTACCATTTCGGTCTAACTGATCAACAAATGCGTCAACTTGATAATCAACAGGATTTACTAATCCTTCGTTATCTGACATATTGTTAATACCGTTTAACCATCTTTCGTATGCGTTTCGGATTAAGAAGTTTGTATCATTTAAGATAGTTGTAGTCCATGTAGCAAATGATCTGTCACCTGCAACATATAACTCCCTACCTCTAAATGGTATTGCAACTTCCGTTACCGTCATACCAGGTAAAGTTGTTGATGTACATAAGAAAGACATATTTTCAGTCTCCCCACCTACAGCAGCATAACCTGGGAAAGGCATTGTTACTCTAAACTGATTGGCACGAGCTCCACCGCCTCTTAACTTAGCTTTAAAGTCATTTATATTTGGCATGTGTTTATCCTCCTACCACTTCTTCAAATGCAACGCCTGATCTTGTTGCAACGAATTGTAATGTTATGAAGTTGATTGATCTATTTGGTTTAACAAATATATCTGCTCTAAACTCATTTCTATCAACGACAAGGTCTGGAGAGTTATTTGTTTCGTCACAAACTACTGAAAAGTCTGTAATACCTCTTCTACCTTGTACATCTCTTAGGAATGGTTCAACTATGTTTCTAAATTGAGCTCTTGTAAACTCGTCATTAAATTCAAATAATTGAAATTTAGAAGCAGTTGATATTGCCTTCTCCAAAGTAATGAACAATCTTCTTACGTTTATTCTATCAAATGCACTCGGCGTTGATAAACCAGTCTTATCACCAAACAATAATGTTCCTTGTCCTGGCATTGTTACAACTGGATTTATTCTTGCTCTGTACAATTCATCTCTTTCAGTTTTGTTAGGGTTGTATGCAAGTTTAACCACACCTCTCATAACTCCTCTGTTGAAACCAGCAGGTGAGAACCATGAGTCTGCGACTAAATCTGTTCTTGCAGCCAATCCAGCAGTATCTCCGTTAAGAGGTACATATCTGAACAAGTCATTGTATTTGTCATAAGTGTATTTGTATCCACTATCAAATACAGCGTAAGATGATGATCTAATTGAATCAAAAAATGCTTTAACGTTACTAGTTTGAGTAGTAGCGTTTGTTACATTTACTACATCAGTTCTTTCAGGTGAGCAGAATACAACAGCGTCTTTTCTGTTTTCTGCAATTGTGATAAGGTTATCTAAATGAGTAGCGTCACCTTTACCAGCGATGATTAAATTAACATCAACTGTATCACCGTCCTGATATTTTTCGTATGCAGTTTTTAATTGAGCAGTAGTAACAGCAGAACCATCAGAACCACTTATTAGTGATCTAGTAAAAGGTAATGATAATGCTGTAAATGTAGTACCACTTGCAGTAGAACCCCAATTTGATCCTGTTGCTACGTGGTCCATCCAATAGATGTATTGTGATTTGTTATAAATTACATCAGCGTAATAGTTTGTATCACCTTGTGCTGTTTTAGCGTCTGAAGCTTTTGATAATGAATCATAAACTTCTAATACTTCACCAGCAGTACCTGTGATTGCACCGTCTTCATCTATTACGACAATGTGTAATTCATCTCCAGAACCTGATCTTGTTGATGTGTAAGTTGAAGTACCTGGAGCTTTATCTACTAAATCGTAGTATTTCCATCTTCTTCTTACAGCAGATCCGTTTGCTACAGCAGTATGTAATCCGCCTGTGCCTGAAGGATGTCTTACGAAAGTTAATGTGTTTGTATTAACAGCAGTAACTCTATATTCGTGTCCGCCAGTTTCGCTGAAATTTACTATATCGCCTACAGCAAAGTCTGTGCCTGAAGTTAATACAATAGTTGTATCTCCTACAGCTGTTGATGAATCGTTTGTTGTTGTTTTTGCAGCCATCTCATATGCCGTTGCACTCGGACATACTGATACTGACAATGAATTACCATGTACGCCTGCTGTTCTTGCAGCCCACTCGCCAACGTTAGCAGAACCATCGTTATAAGGTCCTGTTGTACCGTCACCGTTTTGGTAATGATCTGTATTTTTTATTTGTAAAGCAGTTCCAGAAACTACTGCATTAACACTTCCAGAATTTGCAGCTCGTACTACTCTTAAACTTGATGAGTATTGCAAGAAACTTGCAGCACTAAAAAAGTATTCAAAAGTATTTGAGTCAGGTTTTCCGAATGTTTCTACCAATTCTTTTTCAGAACTAATGGTAGTAACTTCTTCCATTGGTCCTTGTGAGAATTGACCTGCAACAGCACCGATCGTAGTTGCTATTGCTGGAATAACATTTGTTAAATCCTTCTCTTTTACGAGAACACCTGGTGAAACTTGAAATGCCATATTTTTGTTCTCCTTATTAGCTAATAATAGGTATCATTAATCTCGTTTATATTTATAATATATCACCTTTTCGTACGGTCACAGGAGTCCACACTTCACCACTATCATCTTGTTGATATTCCTCTTCCTGACCATCATTCATAAACCCGAAAGGTGCCATGTCTTGTTCTATTGCGTTTTGTTGTTCAGCGTACATTCTAGCACGTACATCTTGGTCAGTCATTTCTTTAAAATATCTTTGATTAGTTATCCATGCAAAGATAACGCAACACATAACTAAATCATCATTTGAACCCTCTTCAGCCTGCCAACCACTACCACGTCTTACAAATGTTGATAATTCTTGTATTGTATGAAAGTCATTGATGATTATCTTATCACCTTCTAATAATGACTTCAAGTTTGAACAACCTATACGTTTTACTTGTTTAGTCATACGAACACCTAATTGTGTTCCTCTTTTACTAAAACCACCACCAAGTATTTGACCTGCTCTACCTTTCATCATACACATTAATAGATTAGTATATTCTAATTCAAATTGTAATGCGTCTGCTATTTGATGACCTAAATCATTTACTTCAACACATACATGAGCATTGTTATATGCTCTTGCAACTTTCTCAATAGTATGAGGAAATAATATAGGTTTGATTTCATTATCTCTAAATTTTGCAACCATCTTATATGGCATTTGTGTTACGTCAAATACAGCAAAGGCAGAATAATCTCTTACAGTACCACGTGCAACATCAACTGTCATAACATAGTCTTTACCTTGTTCAGGTCTAACATACATATCTAAACCCTCGTTTGATACAACAGGTGTATTGTGTGATAAGTTTCTTAATTTAGATGGATTGATTAATGTATCTACTGAACCTACAAACTCACACTCAAACTCGGTAGCAAATTGTGCCTCACTAGTGTTTCTGATTGTTTCATCTTTCCACTTTTCATCTCTACCAGGTACCTCTGACCAATGTACTTCAATAGGTACATAATCATTTCGTTTATGTTGAGCGTCATTCCATAGTTTGTAAAACATATTCATTCCATGTGGTGTAGATACAATCATAACTTTAGATTTTTTACCAGATGAAATTGTAGGATATACTGAACTAAAAAACTGTTCAGATATATTGTTCGGTATGAAAGCAAACTCATCAAGGAATATGATGTTAAATGAACCACCCCTAATCGCACTTGAAGATGTTGCAGCTGCAAGTATCTTTGAGCCATTTTCTAATTCAAGTGAACCTTTGTTCCAGTTTAATACACCTTGTTGTAACCATTTAGGTAAGTTTTCATATGCAAGTTGTAATCTACCTAATAAATCTCTAGCAGTAGATGATTTGTTTGCAAGTATGGCAACATTTATATTGTCATTGAATATAACTTGATGTAATAGATATGCGATAATTGTAGTTGATTTACCAGACTGCCTAGGTAATTTACAAATAGAAAAACGATTTTCATGGAATGTCTTAACCATTTTATCCTGAAAAGGATACATATTAAAAGGTACTAGACCTTCATCAATATTAACAATTCTAGTATATGTTTTTATAAAATGTATAGGGTCATCCATACACTTGGCAATCTCTCTTACTTGATCTTCGGTATAACTTTGTTGTAGATTTGCTTTGTATAGATTAGGATTACCTAGATATGCTTCGGTCATTAATCTTTACCTTCAATAGTTGTTCCTTTAAAAGGATCGTTTTTTGTATCTCTATTGTATTGATCAAACTCTTTGTCTTCTTGTGGTGTTACATTCTTATTTTTATTTTTTAATAAACTATGTAATTCTTTTGATGAACCTACAAATAATGCTTGTTTGATATTTGTACTTGTTTTATCAGGTACGTGTTTTAGTGTTTTTAATTTACCTTGTAAATCTTGTAACTTATCCACAGTATCAGCAACTTGTTTAATTAAGTTACCTGCAACTTCATATGCTCTAGGATGCTGACTTTCGTTTGCAATATCAAGTATGCCTTGTATTGCGTCTTGTCCTCTTTCTATAAGATTGTAATAGTTTTCTCTACTATATTTGTAATCGTTATCTACGTCTTCTTTTCCTTTTTCTTCTATTCTAGGAACTGGTGGAGTGTATTCTTTTTTGACTACGGCCTTTGTTACAGGCTTGTCGTTAGAGATACCAAGGGCTTCGTTTATTTTTTCGTCTATACTCATAATTATTGATCACTATCTGTAGTCTGGTTATATGTTTTCGAATCATTAAAATTAGTTATAGTTGTAGTAAATCCAAAATCATCATCTGCGTCAGCTGATGTAGGATTAGGTACTACAACAATTCTTTCTTCTCTTGTTGAACCTGCTGCTGTATCTGTAAATAAATCTGCCGTTGTTTCTTTAATTACTTTAGCAGCATACACAGGACCATACAAGTAAGTTTTAGCAGTAAATCCTAAAGTGTAATTTACAGCACGTCTTGTCGTAAAAGAACCATCGTAGGTATCTTCATAATTAACACTATTTAGTGTTATCGGAACATCACGCTTTATTCCCATCTCTGGTATTGCATTGATTGTTACTGTATAGTCAGGTTGAAAATAAGGTAATATTTGTTCTATGATTTGTAATCCACCTTCAGCAGTTGCTGTAAATGAATATAAATTAAAACTTATATTGTAAGGTACAGGATTATATTGATAGTATTGTTGTCCTGCGTCTGAACCATGCACTTTTTTAAACTTACCTACTCGTTGTAATTTACGAGATGAGTCGTAAGAGATACCTGATATTTCAAAACCCATACGAGGTAATGAAACAGCCATTTCTCTATTTGCTAAATTAGGTTGTTGTTCTAATCTTGTTAAAAACTTTTCTTTAGGCGAATATGATAAAGGTACTTTTAATCTTTGTAATACAGAACCATCAGCGTCTGTTCTATGAATAATTATATTATTAAATATTGTACCAAATGCAACAACAACTTTTCTTAATGACTCATGGTAAAATCGTCTTCCGAACATTATACTTGACCCTCATCTATTTCACCAAAAGGGTTTCTTTCTGTGAAATCTAATATATCATCTGCCGTACTAGCAGTACCAAATCCTGCGTCTGCTTCATACGTAGCGTTATCAGCGTAATCTCTTGTTTGTGTTGCCAGATTAACATCAACATGACTTTCTAATACCAAGTAGTCGTAATTTTTCAATACTGAATCTGAAGTTTCTAATAAGAAACCTGTACCATCTTCTTGTACTAATTGATGTTGTAATTGATCAATAGATAATCTATCTTCAGCAACGTCAATTTCTGATCTACCAGTATCAATTTTTTCTGAACTATACTCAAATTTAGTTGTCTTTAATTTAAAGACAGGTAAGTTACCTAATTGAAAGAATGGTTCCTGATCTTCTACAAATTGTATCTCAAAAAAACTATTCATTAAAGGTACATAAATCAAATCACCTTCATTAGGTCTTCCATCTACAATCTGTACTGCTTGATTATCTACTTGATTTTGCCATCTTCTTTTTGCAATGACAAATGTTGTATCATCTCTAATTTCTAAACCAAATTTAGATACTAATTCTTGTTCGCCAGCAAAGCCGTCAGTTGTTTCAATATACATTTCTAACATGTATGATTGATCAAATTTAGAAAGAGTATCCTCTCCTAAAACTAAATCTTTATTGACTAATGTTCGTGGTAAGTAAAAGCAATCTTGTCCGTATATTTTTAGACCTTCAATTATAAGGTCTTCATGTAATCTTTTTTCTGCGTCATTACCAATCCCATTGCCACTTTGAAAATAATGATTAACTGGCATGGCATTATCCTATCATATACGTTACAGGCGTTTCGTAAGTGCCTCTTATTTCTTCTTCTAACTTTCTTATGTCTTCTTGTGCTTCTGAAAATATTTGTTGTCCGTTAAGTGTAACACCACCTAACATTGCAACGCCATTAAATTTAGATAAATTAGCACCCCATTGTCTTTTAAATAAAGCAGTAGCATATCTTTTTAAATATATGTCGTTATAAACGTCTGTCATAACGGTAGGGTCTAGTTTTCTAAAACACTCTATAACAAGATACTCGCCCACAGATATGTCTGTCTTCCAGTCCATATCTACGAATAGTTTATTATTGTATTGATTAAATCTAATAGGTTTTTCACCTACTAATATGTGGTCTAAAAAATCTAAATGTCTTAACACCATATCATAATGAATAATTGATGTTGAAGAAAAATCGTATAAATCGTTAAGTCTTAATTGGTATCTTATATCAAATAAGTTTTGATTACCTCTATTTGATAATGGGAATATTCTAGTTACAGCCAATACAGCTTCAGGTACTACTATGAAATTATTTTGTTCAGTCCATGCAGTAGTAACAGAATTTTTAGTTACACTAGACGCAGTATCACCTGACGGCGATTTAATTCTATCTACATCTGCTTGAGTTACTTGATATTTAAGGTATGTTCTTTCAACACCATCATAGTGATATTGAGCAAAATACTGTAACGCCTCATCTAGTCTATCTTCTAATTGATCATCATCTACGTTGATTTCAATTACAGGTTTCCCTAGTGTTCTTAAAGCGTACTGTTTTAATTGTTCTCTTGTTGCTGGGTTGGCCATATTAATCCTTTATTACTATTTATAATAGCAATTAAATACACCTTGCCTATTGATGAAAATAGGTATATAACTATGGATTAAGTTGAAGTACCGTATAAGTCTTTAACTGTAGAACCACTTGAGTCTAAAATCTGTAATCTAACAGCACTACTAAAGTTTGATGATACTATACCTGAAAGTGTGTTATTTCCAGCAACAATAGTTTTGTTAGTTAAAGTTTTAGTATTATCAGTTGAGATAATATCAGAACCACCCAATGTAGCAGTAGTTGCTTCTAAATTTGCAACTAATGTAGCAACAGCGTATCCAGTACCACTAGTATTTACAGTTGTTGTTGGTGCAGCCTGATTGTCTTTAAACAATTTGAACTTACCATCACCAGCATCCCTAAACATACCAGCATACAAGTCTTGTGATCCTGATGTGTCGTATAACCCATAGAATCCAATATCAACAGCGTCTGAACTGTTGTTACCTGTTGCAAGATTGATTAGTGGATCTTCTACTGCCAATGTAGCAGTATTAACCGTAGTTGTATCACCAGATACCGTTAAGTTACCAGAGATTGTTACGTTGTTAGGTAATCCAATAGTTACCGTTCCTGAACTTTCAGCGACTTCAATCTCGTTAGTAGTTCCAGCAAACGTCATTGTTCCACCTAAAGCAACTGCTGAAGTATTAGAACCATCTGAAACCGTAATTGAAGAATTACTTAATGATGAGTTACCAATGTTTGATAATGTGTTATCAGAACCTGAGATTGTTTTGTTTGTTAAAGTTTTTGTTGTTTGTGCAAGGTAAGTATCAAATGTGTCAGTTGTAGTTTGACGCATTGTACCATTGTCGTTAGTTACGATACCATCAGCACCTGCAACGGCAGTTGTACCTGCTGTTGTTCCGCCATCCATTAAATTTATTTCAGCAGTTGTTGCTGTTACGCCGTCTAATATATTTAATTCAGCTACAGTTGATGTGATAGCACTTCCTGCGATTTGTAAAGTTGTTGCGTTTACTTCACCACTTGAACCATAAATTACTGCTTTACTATTTGCGATTGTACCAGCAGCAGAACCATCTATTAAATTTAATTCAGCAGCCGTTGCTGTTACACCGTCTAGTATGTTTAATTCAGAAACACTTGATGTAATACCATCTAAAGCATTTAATTCAGCAGCCGTTGAAGTTACACCATCTAAAATGTTTAATTCTTCTGGTGTAGATGTAATCTGTGTTGTTGAAGCAACAGCAAGAACTGGTAATGTACCAGAAACGTTTGGTAAAGATATTGTTCTATCTCCTGTAGGATCAACTGTATTTAATGTAGTTTCGTGTGCGTCATCTGTTGCACCTTCAAATACAAAAGCATTTTGAACATTAATTGTTGTTGAATCAACAGTTGTAGTTGTTCCTGAAACTGTTAAGTTTCCTGATACTGTAAGATTGTCGTCAATCGTTACTGTACCACCAGCTGAATCTATTGTAAGATTGCCTGAAGATGTATCTATTTCTCCTGCGGCAGTTTTACCTAATTGAATATTTCCTTGTATGCTACCAACAGTTTCGGCACCACCTGCAGTAGAACCATCGTGTAGTAACACTTTATTTAAAGTAGTATCTACGGTGATTTCACCAGCCGCACCTGTATAGGCAGCATTCTCAGCTGTAGTACCTCTTCTTAATTGTAAAATTGTTGGCATTGTTTTACTTCTCCCTTTTTTAACAAAAACTAATACTATTTATAATTATTAGTTATTTTAACCCTTATTTTTTTTAATTAGAGTTTGCAACGTACCCAAAATCTACTACTCCGACTTGAGCCACTACAGTACCCATATCAATTCTTCTAAATGTCTTGTGATTACAGTCTGTTGTTATAACGTTTAAGGAAACACCAAATGCGTCTGTTGGGGAATCAGCAACTCCTGATTCATCTCCCCCTAAAAATATAGTTTGTACTTTTGAAGCGTCAATTGACGTTTCTTTAAACTCATCAAATCTTTCATCTACTGTATCTACAGCAGTTTGTTTTGTGTTGTTTCCTATATAAGCCATCTATAATCCTTAACTTGATATATCATCTACTGTACTTACTATTACGTCACAAGACGAAGCAGTATCAGATTTAACTTTGAAAACGTCAGCAGATTGTACTACGTATTTCGCACCACCATCAATAACCTGTAATGCACCACCTGATTGGATTGGTGCGTTTTTTATAAGATAATAGTCGTTTGATCCATCATTAATAAAAACATCTACTTTGATTTCGCTTGATGTTGTATTTGCAATACCTATACCGATAACTGTATCATAACTGTTAGCAGTAAATAATGTTGAAGCTGATGTTCCAACGTTTCTTGCTATGTATCTTCTAAAATTCTGTGCCATATTTAATCTCTCTTATTTATATATTTATAATGCAATTGCCATCGCAATAGCAAAACCTTTCGTTGCTTTGTTATCTAATTGTGTTTGAATTGCACTTGAAACACCATCTAAATAACCTAATTCTGTTGATGTTACGTCACTTACTGATACATCACCGCTACCATCAGATACTAAAGCACGTGAAGCAGTTAAATCTGCCATCTTACTAAATGCAATTGCAGCTGATGATTTAATATCAGCATTGACTATATTAGTAATTGTGTTGTTATCAGAGTCAATTGTCTTATTAGTTAAAGTTTGACTTGACGTTAATAATGCGATTGAAGACGTATCTGATAAATCAGTTGAAGCGATTGTGATATTACCTGTACCGTCAAATGATTGACCAGCAATATTTCTAGCAGTTTCTAATGCAGTAGCAGTAGCTGCGTTTCCTGTAGTTGATCCTGAAGAACCTGTTACGTTACCAGTTACATTTCCTTCTATGTTTGCAACTAATGTACCAGTTGCAACTGTTAAATTTCCTGTTGATGAACCTGTAAATGAACCAGTACCAACTTTAAACTTATCATCGCTTTCATCATATCCGATAAATGCGTTATCAGCACTTCCTCTTTCAATAACGATACCAGCGTCATTTGAAGGAGTACCTGAAGTACCATTTCCTAATTCTAATAGTGAATCTGAAACAACCGTATTAGTTGTTGATACGGTAGTTGTTGTACCATTTACCGTTAAGTCACCTGTGATTGTAGCGTCACCTGCAACTGATAAACTTGTACCGTTTAATAATTGTAAACTGTCTGATCTTAATCTAGCAGTAATTGTTTGTGAGCCTGCTTTGATGTTTGCAAATTCTAATAAACCATCTTCAGTACCATCTGAAGCATCCAGTATTTTTCCTGTAACTTTAGCATAAGTGATTTCTTCGTCATTGTCATTTTCACCTTTGAATTTTAATTGACCAAGATAATCTGCGTCAGCAACACTACCACTATTTCTTTTTAGTGTTATAACTGGTGAAGCAGTAGAACTATTTTCAGTCGCTGTTAATAATAATGTGTCGCCTGTTCCTGTAGTGTTAAGAGTTAAACTTGTAGCAGTAACACCAGCATTAAATGTGGCTGCACCAGCTGCTGATGCGTCAAAAACAAGAGCGTCAAGTTGTGATCCACCATCATTTACATTAATTGCAAAATCTTTATCTGATGTTTGAGAATGTAATGTAAATCTAGTTGAAGAACTAACAAAAGCAGCATAATTTACACCACCATCATTAAGTAATATTTGTTGATCGCCGTCTAATATTAAACCGTTTGTAGCAGTTATTAAGAGATTTGTTCCATCAAATGCAATGTTATCACCAGCAGTATGAAATTTTAATTCTTTACCTGAACCTAATGAAACATGGTCGTTAAATGTTGCAGCCCCACCTTCAGACATATCTAAAGTTAATGCTGTGATAGCAGAACCACCATCATTACCTCTAAAGGTAATATCAGCATCGGACTCACTTGCTCTAAAATCAAAATTACCAGAATTTCTTTTAATATGACCAAATTGAGTACCATCTGAATAAAATGCTACGGTAGGATTTGCAGAACCTAGTCTTACATCAACCTTAGCACTTGATGTAATTAATAAATCAGTACCATCACCTGCTATTGTTTCACCTGCGTCACCTAATATAAGTGATTCGTTGGCGCCTAAAGTAACTCCATCAGCTGTTAATACACCAGTTACAGTTGCACCTGCTGATGTTGTTTCAAACTTTTTACTATTGTCGTATCTAATTTCTACAGCACCATCTGCTGTACCTACTAGATATGATTCATCGCCTGCATAATTTTTAAGATTTAAACTATCTGATTGTATATTAATTGATGAACCTCTAGCAATTAGAGCACCTGTTCCTACATCATCTATATAAGAATTTGAACCATCGTGGTATAATCTTAAATCACCACTTGCACCAATCTCAATATTTTTACTATCACCAAGTTTTATATCTTTATTAAATACAGCAGTACCACCGTCTGACATATCTAAAGTAAGAGCAGTTATTGTTGAACCACCATCATTACCTTGGAAGATAATATCTTTATCTGATACAGCTGATTTTATATAAAAATCACTACTTGCTTGTGTAAATCTACCAAATTCTGTACCACCATCTTTTAATATAATATCAGCGTCATCAGCGTCTAATATAATATCTCCTGCAACATCAACGGTTAAATCGCCTGAACTTAAATCTATTTCTGTACCATCAATTGTAATGTTATCTACTACAACACCATTATTTGCAGTAAATGTTCCTGTTGGTATAGCAGTATTACCAGAACCATCAATACTTAATCCAATATTACCATTTGTTCTTATATTTAAAGAATTATTACCATCAACGGTTATAGAACCATCGCCTCCAGATGTTGATAATTGTAGATAACCACTAAAACCTGTTCTTGTAAATCTTGCAAAACCACCACCACTATCATTAACATGTAGTGGAGCAGCTGGTGAAGTTGTATTAATACCAATTTTATCAGCACTTTCATCTATGAATAAAGTACCAGAGTCAAAAGTAACATCGGCTGCACCAAATGTTGCACCATTGATTGTTGGACTAGTTAAAGTTTTATTTGTTAAAGTCTGTGAAGCAGTTAATAAAGTAATCGCACTTGTATTTGATAAATCTGTTGAAGCAATTGTTATGTTTCCAGTACCATCAAATGACTGACCAGCGATTGTTCTAGCGTTTGCAAGGGCAGTTGCTGTGTCAGCATTACCTGTAACGTTACCAGTTACGTTTCCTTCTAAATTTGCGACTAAAGTACCTGTTGTAATTGTTAAGTTACCTGTACTTGCACCTGTAAATGATCCTGTACCTACTATGAACTTATCAGCAGACTCGTCCCAACCTATAAATGCGTTATCACTATCGCCTCTTTCAAGTACGATACCCATATCATTGCCAGGAGTGCCTGTTGTACCATTTCCTAATTCTATTAGTCTGTCAGATATAACTGAATTTGTTGTAGCAAGTGTAGTTGTTGTTCCGTTAACTGTTAAGTTACCTGTTACTGTAGCATTACCACCGATTGCAACATTACTATTAAATGTAGCTGCACCAGCGTCTGACATGTCTAAAGTAAGAGCAGTTACTTCGGAACCACCATCGTTACCTTTAAAGATTAAATCTTTATCACTTACATTTGATTTTAATACAAAATCACTTGATGAATTTGTAAATGAACCAATTGTTGTTCCGTCATCATTAAAGTACCATGCACCATTACCAGCGTCTAAAAGAATATCGTTAGCAACATCTAAAACTAAATTGTTACTTGAAGCAATTGTTAATAAAGTACCATTACCTTCTATTTTCTCTCCGTCATCACCGAATGTTAATCCTACGTTTGCAGGTATATTAACATCATTTGTAGCAGTTAAATCTATATCCGCTGTACTTGTGATGGCTGCGATAACAGGACTTGTTAATGTTTTGTTTGTAAGTGTATCTGTAGTATCTTTTAAAACTATTGTACCTGTTGCGTCTGGTATTGTAACCGTTCTATCTGCTGTAGGGTCTGCTACAGTTAAAGTAGTTTCATGTGCGTCATCTGTTGCACCTTCAAACGTAATATTGTTATCAAGTGTAATAGTTGTAAAGTTACCAGGCGTAGCACCACCAGTTACATCTGTTAAGAAAGCAACTGTACCACTAGCATTTTGGAATGTAATTGTTCTATCTGCTGTAGGATCAACAACCGTTAAAGTCGTTTCATTGCCATCAGCAGTTGCGCCTTCAAATGTTAATGTACCACCCATACTAACATTATTATTGAAATGAGCATTACCACTATGTGAAGCGTCAAATGATAAAGCTGTTATTGTGCTACCACCATCATTTAATTGAATTGCTAAATCGCCATCTTCTTGTGGTAGGTACATATTTGAATGAATACCATTAGATGAAAATCTCATGTATTCTGTTCCACCATCTTTTAATTGAACACCATTTGAACCTGTGTCAGCGTCTAATACAATTTTCCCAGCGGCGTCTAAAGTAATATCATTACTTGAGTCTATTTCTTCTATTACTGGAGTTGTAAGTGTCTTATTCGTTAATGTTTGAGTGCTTGTTAATAATGTAATAGCACTTGTATTAGATAAGTCAGTTGAAGCGATTGTGATATTTGCACTACCATCAAATGATTGACCAGCAATTGTTCTAGCATTTGCTAAAGTAGTTGCTGTATCAGCATTACCTGTGACATCACCAACAAAACCTGAAGCAGTTACGGTAGAATTAAATGTAGCTGCACCTGCATTTCCTATTTGAATATCTAATGCAGTAATCGTGCTACCACCATCGTTACCTGTAATTTTAAAGTTTTTACCTTCCTGAGGAACATAAAAATTAGGTCCTCCACCATCCATTGAAAGTCTTATAACTTCACTTCCACCGTCTTTTATTTGAATATTAGTACCATCAGCGTCTAATATAATATCACCAGAAACGTCAAGTGTGAAATTACCTGTTCTAGTTATAGTATCTATTTCAGGACTTGTTAATGTTTTATTCGTTAATGTTTGAGTGCTTGTTAATAATGTAATAGCACTTGTGTTAGATAAATCAGTTGACGCAATTGTAATATTACCTGTACCATCAAATGATTGTCCTGCAATCGTTCTAGCATTTGCTAAAGCAGTTGCTGTGTCAGCGTTACCTGTTACATTACCTGTTACGTTTCCTTCTAAATTTGCAACAAGTGTACCAGTTGTGATTGTTAAGTCACCTGTTGAAGCACCAGTAAATGTACCAGTACCAACTATAAACTTATCTGTACTTTCATCCCAA
>Ga0209992_10002691_pt1 | contig 15902 bp, 9 predicted proteins | sample 2SBtaG_2_FD_182564 | JGI IMG/M metagenome (GOLD analysis project Ga0209992, IMG submission 182564) | Deep subsurface microbial communities from Kolumbo volcano to uncover new lineages of life (NeLLi) - 2SBTROV12_ACTIVE470 metaG (SPAdes)... | ecosystem: Environmental > Aquatic > Marine > Volcanic... | reverse complement strand
GTGGAGATACAAATTCACCAACGATAAGCGCACCATATCAGGCGAAATGTCGTATCCTGAAAAGTTCATCAGCATCCGTTTCCGTTCTGTGGGCGTGAGTTTTTTTCCACCATCATTTTCTTTCAGGATGTGCTTATAGGCAGAGATGAGAAAACCCGCCGTGCCACAGGCTGGGTCAAGGATGGTTTCGTGCTTTTGGGGGTTCACCGCTTCAGCGATAAAATCGATAATATGCCGTGGAGTGCGAAATTGCCCTGCATCACCTTGCGTTCCCATAAAAGAGAGTAAATATTCAAAAGCATCGCCTAATTTTTCACTATGAGAATAAGAGAAATTGTTGATTTCTTTCAAAAAGAGTTTCAGCGTTTCCGGGTCACGATAGGGCAAATAGGCATTTTTGAAGATGTCTCGAAAGAGTTGGGGAATATTTGGATTCTGGTTCATCTTTTCGATGGCTTCCCCATAGAGTTTGGTCAGTTCGTGTCCGCCGATGCGTGGGTCGAAAATGGCTGTCCACGAATATTTTTCATATTCGCCAGTAAAGAAGGATGCCTTTCCGCCCATCTCAATGGATTCTTTATCCATATCATCCATAAATTTGTAGATGAGTGCAATGGTAATCTGCTCCACCTGTGATTTTGGGTCAGGGATTTTCCCCACCAGCATATCACGGCAACTGTCAATTCTTCTTTTAGTATCTTGGTCTAACATATTATCCTTTTTTAATAAGGGCGTAAACGCCCTATAGCTTTTTTTGGTTTTCTTTTAGCCCTGCCGTAAACGACTGGGCTATTTTTTCCTATTGAATGTCTTGGCTAATTATACACATTCTAATATTTATTAAATCAAACCTTCAGGTCTGAGTGGTAGCAAACCAACTAACCCCTAAACGCCCTTAGGTGCGTTGTTATTTCTTCTACTATCCTATAATCCCAGTCGTCAATGACTGGACTAAAATCATCATTTCTTAACCCAACCCTTTAGGGTTTGGTGTATCAATCTACTATAATAAGATCCGCCGTTCACGGCGTTTCATCCGATGCATATACTTTCATAAAACTTTCATATTCTTCTTTAAACGATTTTTGTCGATGATGTTCTTCTTGATTATTGATATAATTTCTCACCGTCTTAACTTTCGATTGTGAAACTGAAAAAACCGCATACCCACTTTGCCACGCAAATTTACCTCGAAGAAAATCATTTTTATTAATCCAGTTAGACGATTCACCTTTTAATAAATTAGCAATATTCGACGGATTTTGTTTAGGCTGTAATTGAATCAAAAAATGTAAATGATCCATGTCTCCGTTTATGATATCAATTTTAATATCATTTTCTTTCGCATAATCAAAATAATGTTTGATTAATTTTGATTTAAGATTTTTGTTTAGAACCTTTTCACGCTTTTTCGCAGTCCAAATAAAGTGCATCCAAATATTATGATATGTTTGCGTTGACATAATTATCGAATTATAATTATCCTCATTATTCTGATTTATCTGCAATAGCTTTTGCATTTTTCCCGGTTACAATATTCTCCCCTGTCTGTGCTTCAATTTCTTTCCGAGCATTCCCGGCAATATTACCACCCTTCTGCGCCACAGTTTTATTTTCGTCAAAGGATTCAGGTTTTTGTTTTTGTGATATTTCTGTGGTTGTGGCTTCAGCAAGCATATTTAGCACCAATTCCAAATTACTCATGTTGTCTCGTAAATTTTCTTTTTTAAGGTCCTTTAACTTTTTGTAATTCTTAATAGATAACCCAGCCCATCCTTTGGTTATTTCGTTGGTAAGAATCGCATATTCTAAACCTTCTTTTATTCCTCGTTCTTGCCATTCATCGGTCAGTTCTTTTCTGACTTCAATACTTTTCAGGCGTTGATTAATCCACTCTTTAGAATACCCTTTTTTGAAATAGGTTTCCATGGCTCGTTCAAATGCAAGTTCAGGATCATCTATTTCATCAATCCGTTCAGAACCTACTTTCGCCAGCCACATTTTAAAGGGTTCTGCTTTCGGTGATGGAATAGATTGAATAATTCTTAAAATTCCTTCCATATCTGATGCTTGGATTTTCCTTCTTTTACCATCAGCTGCTATCATTTGAATGGGGGTACAAATTGTACCCCAGTTTAAATTAAGTTCAGAATTGCGAGAGCGCATCCTTTTGATATACTGTTTTACATCTCTACTATCAGAGAGAATTTGTACGACATCTTGGACTGAAAAATACCATTTTTCTTTTTCATCATCCCAATGGGTTCTGACTTTTTGTTCTTGGAATAATTGTATTTTATTTTTAATCATTCAAATTATCCTATTTAGACTTGATTAAATTCATTTAGAGAAATATAATCATTCACATAAACGGGTATGCGTTCTCGCCACTGCGGGTTTAATGCTTTAAAGTCATCACGAATTGGATAAGTTGCCAATTGTGCATATTTTTTTGATTCTACAATTTCTCTCACCGTTTCATCAATAATATAGGCTCGCAAAAAATTCCGAATATGCATCACTTGTTCAGAGTCGGGTTTGTAGATTGATATGAATTTGTCACATTCTTCATCCAATTTTTCTGCTTTGGTCTTAAAATGCGGAATAAGGTCGTACGCTCGTTCTAATAATTCTTTCAATGATAATCGCCTATCAATTTGAATAGATTTTTGCAATTTTTCTAATGTAAAGAATTCTTTTGGTTTGTTAAACACATTATTACGCACATAATCTTCGGCGGCTTTCATATTGCCTTGCATTACAAAATTTTCTACAATCTCGTGGTCTTTGAGCTTTTCAGCAAAATAGCCCCAATATTTAAAGTCAATTTTCCAAAACTCACCTCCAGGATTTGTAATTTTAAATTCTTGAAGTGGGTCAATTCTTTTGCTATCAAATTTATCAATTGAAACTGTTTGCTCAATGGTTGTTTTTTTCCCTTTTCCAATTTTTGGTATTTTCAACTCTTCATCATAATTAAACTTCTCTTCAAAATATTCAAAATTGGCGAAGAAATCGAATATTTTAAAAGCTTCTTTCTTTTCATTACGAGTTTCCATTTCACCAAATGAATTACGACTTTTGTAAGAAAAGGTAAAAGTTCTAGTTCCTCTACCTTTAATCTGAACAAAATCTGTCGGAGAGAAAATTGGTCTCATCAAACATAAGTTTTGGATGTCTTGGCAATCGTAACCGGTGGTCATCATCCCTACCGTTACACAAACTCTGGTTTTACTGGACTTGTAAGAATCAAGCCATTTTGTATGTCCATTGAGATTATTGTTTGAAAAATTAATGGTGGATTGCTGTGCACCAATAACACTTGATGTGACCTGCTCTGCAAAATCAGAATTATATTTCCCTGGAAACACTTCATGTGCAATAATATTCAGCATTTGTGTAATTCGTGATGCGTGTTTTTGACTGACACAAAAGATAATCGTTTTACCGATTTCATTACTAATGGGATCACAAAATGCATTTTGAAAAAATAATTCACAGAAGACACGATTCGTTTTTTCAGAGTAAAATTTCCGTTCAAAATCTTTGTGGGTGTAAATAGCATTTTCCATTTCACCTTTTTCTTCGTTTAAAACGGGAACAGAATAACCTTGGTCAGAAAGTAATTGTGTGGTGATTTCCGTCCGTGCATCTACAACTATTGGACTGATTAAAAAGCCTTCATTTACACCGTCAATGAGAGAATACCTAAAAGTAGGTAAACCAGACGAACATCCGAAAGTTTCGTAAGTATCCAAGAGTTGTCTTCTTTCCATTTCTCTTGGGTCTTTTTTTTCGACATTTTGAAGATTTTTAAGATAATCTTTTGGCGTGGCTGTTAATCCCAATTTATATCCTATAAAATATTCAAATACTGCCCTTGCATTTCCACCTATTGATCGGTGTGATTCATCAGAAATCACTAAATCAAAATCTGTAGGTGCGAATAATTGTTGATATTTATCATTTAGTGATTGAACAGTAGAAACAACAATTTCAGCATTATTCCAATTATTCCTAGCATGTTTGTAGATAACAGTTTGATAATCATTTTTTAAATATTTTGTAAATGACTTTTCGGCTTGGTCTTCCAATTCAAGTCTATCAACCAAAAATAAGACTCTTTTTGCGTTACTGGTTCTCAAAAACAACTTTATCACAGCTGCTGCAATCAGCGTTTTCCCTGTGCCTGTTGCCATTTCAAACAGAAACCGTTTATTCATACTAGCAACTGACTTTTGAATTGATTTTACAGCATTCAATTGATAATCTCTAAGTAACATTATACTATTATCTGTTAGAAAATCATCTCGTTGTATTTCATCTAAAAATCGTGGGTCAGTTGCATAATTAGGTTTTTGAGTTTTTGCAACATAATCATTTTTTAAAATTTCATTCACTAGAAATTCTGGTTTTGGTCTGTAGGTTTGTCGTTCTAATAAGGATTTTTGGGTTGGAAAAACTCTTATGGGTGTTGGGTTCCCTGTTTCTCTATCCCAAAAATAATGCACATTACCATTTGATAAAATGATATATCGGACATTTAATGCGTTGGCATAAGCTCGTGCTTGTTTTTTACCATCAAGAGGATTTTTATCCTGATTTTTTGCTTCAATTATGACTAGTGGAAATCCCTTATCATCTAGCAGCACATAATCTGCAAATCCTGATTTCTTATTTTCATAATTTGATTCTGAATTATCTGCAACTTGAGATATATTAGAAATTTGATATTCAAGTTCAATATTAAAATCTGAATTATCTTTTTTAAATTTCCAATTTGAATCTTGCAGTAAATTATTTATATTTATTCTTGCTTGTGCTTCTTTTTTGCTCAATTTTTAGTAAGTATTTTAAAATTTATTGGTTCTATCTTAGGTCTAAATATACATCTTATTTATAGGTATAGATAAATAATGAATTATTCATTTATTTAACAAAAAGTTAATAGTTTATCACATTTAGTTTCTTAAAATATGTATTAAATTTAGAATTAATTTTATAAGGTGTTTTTAATTTTATGGACTATTGGTTTCTATTTTATAATTCTTTATTTGTAATTATTGCAATGGGAATGCTTTGGAAAGGTGCTGATGTATTAGTTGAATCTGCATCCCAAATTGCTGCATCATTTAATATTTCGGATTTAGTGATTGGACTTACTGTTGTTGCGATTGGAACTTCTGCACCTGAATTTGCAGTAACTATTAGTGCTGCCATTATGGGAAAAGATGCAATATCAATTGGAAATGTAGTTGGATCAAATATTTTTAATTTAGGTTTAATTCTAGGCGGTACTGCTCTAATAAGAGAAATACAAACATCCAAAAAACTAGTCTATCGAGATGGTGCATTTCTTTTATCTGTAACAGTGCTATTATATATAATTCTTTTTGGATTCACATTATCCCCTAAAGCCTCTTCTTATTCAATTGAGATACAAAGCCCTTATTCCTTATCCGATAAGGCAACAGCGGATTTAACAACACAAATAAATACTGATTTCCCTCAATTAAATAATTCATTAAAAACACAACTTGAAAATGCAAGTGAAAATGAAAATATTAAAATTAATCATTTTTTTAATGACAAAAATGTAGCAAACTCTAAAATAACTGAATATGATCAAATTGTTGGTTCTAAAGGGAATTTTAATCGAATTGATAATGTTGGTAATTTGACAGGAACTGATGGAATTGTAATGTTGGTTCTCCTTATTAGCTACCTAATTTTCTTATTTATAAAAAAAGAACCATTAGAAGAAGAGGAAATATCACATGATCCTGTTGGCCCAAAAGAGTGGGGTTTATTAGTATTAGGGATTGCGACCGTAGTGATTGGTGGACATTTACTCGTTGATGGAGCTTCTAATGTTGCTCGTGTTTTTGGAATAACTGAATGGGTTATTGCAGTTACAATTGTTGCAGCAGGGACATCAGCACCAGAATTAGCAACTTCAATCATGGCTGCATGGAAAGGCAAACATGGCATGGCAATTGGTAATTTATTTGGTAGCGATTTATTTAATATATTAGGTGTACTTGGCGTAGCTGGTTTAATAAATCCAGCAACAGTAACCATGGATGTTCATGGAAGTATTATGATGTTAGTTGGACAAGTTACATTAGTTATTATTATAATGAGGAGCGGTTGGAGAATTACTCGCCTTGAAGGTGGATTTTTATTTGCTTTAAATATTTTCAGATGGTATTTAGATTTCTCAGGATAATATTAATTAGACACTAATTGTAATTTATTATTGTCATCATTTTTTATTAGATTCACATCTAATTTCCATTCATTTATTGCTTGATTAATTAACATAATTTCATTTTCGTGAATAAAATCATCTGCATTTGCAATATCAATAAACGCATTAATTACTTCAATTAATTTTTCATTTTCATTATTAAAATTTTGCTTAATTGAATTTAATGAAGTTATATAATAATTTTCTCTCTCCTCTTCTTTTCCAAGCTCAATAAATTTATTTGTAGCAAGACCAAAACCTAAATTAAATTCATTTTCATCTATATCAGTCGCAAAATGTTTAAAGGTATCATAAATTTCCATTTTCTCTGTTTCATCAATTTCTTGGTCCGCAAAAAATGCAATGCATATTAATGTATATAATAAATCATGGATAGATGTCCATTCAATTTTATGTTCTTCATCAGGCAAATCTCTTGCTGATATTTTTCGCTGTAAATCTTCAAGTTTATCTTTATCAGCATCATTAAGGAAGCCATCTTGTTTTTGTTTTTTCTGTATAATTTTATCAACTTCAAGTGCGAGATATTGAACATCTCTTTCAAGTTCTTCAATTCGAGCATCCATTAATTTATAAATTAATTCCTTGAATTGGGGTAGTCGATCCTTTTCTGGAGCGAAATAAATATTTAAATTACCTCTATCGGTATCTTCCCAAAATGTTGGTCCAAATATTGATAATAAAAAACATTGGGTTTCAACATTTCCTCTAAATGTTTTTTCGTCAAAATATGAGATATCATCTAAATAATCTAAAGCAATTTTTTCAGCAAATTCTTCTTTATTAACGGATAAATAAAATAATGCTAATCCAATTTGGATTCGTCGTGTGCCATTGTTTCCACCTAAAATGCCTTTATCAACTTCATCTTTTGAATACCCAGGAGGATTATCTAATTGAAGTACGATTCCTAATAGATGCATTTGGTCTTCATTTGACCAACCTAAATCATGAGTTAAAACTTGGCATTTTCTTAATTCAAATGTGAGAGTATCAACAATAAAATATAAACTCGGATTATTTTGGGCATTTTTATATATGTCATTTGCATAAAACTTAAATTTATCATAACAATCTTTAGTTTTATCTACTAAACCTGATTTTGAATATTCTTGAATCATATTAGAATAATGAAATGCTAAATTATATAAATTTCGAGGTTCATTATTTTTATAGGCATGTTTCATTGCAAATCGAAATAAAGTATTAAACCGAATATTTACATTTGCAATTATTAAATCATTTTTAGCCTTTATACATGTTTTCCCTACATCTACTAATTCTGCAGGAATTAAGGACGCAATATCATATCGGTCATTTTCAATCATTTTAATGTACGCATTTCCTAAAAGTCTAAATACTTTTATTTCATAGAATGTTTGAGATTCTGCCATTTCTTGATATTGTGATTCAGTATATGTCCTAAAAGTTGCATTGTGGCGGATTGTCTCTGTAAGATGAAAAAACTTAGGATTAAAATGTGGTTTTTCAATTACATATAATTGAATTATTTTAGAAATTTCTGCAATTATTTCAGTTTGAGTCTCTTTAAAATCAACAGATGCGAGTAAATCATCTAATTGGTCTAGCATACCCATGATTTCTTTTTGGTATTCTTCAACAATTATATCACTTTCCATTGAAGCCAGCACTCTATGAGTTTTCATCTCTAAAATTGATTGTTGAATCATTTTAGAAATAGTTGATACAACATTACTTGTTTTGGAATAAAGCAATATATAAAATATATAGGGTACGGCAAGAATTGAAGCTAAAAATAAATAAATATAAGAATTTAGGATAACACTAGATATTCTATTTAATGGTTCAAAGTAATACATTATTACCACAGCATGTAATGATGCAATTATAAGAAACCAAACATAAATTAAACTGATCCAATCCTTAACAAATAAATCCATCAATTTAGGTGTTGATTCAGCAGCGATCGCAATAACAATAATCAAAGTGCCTAAAACCATTGCCAAGACCCCACCCCATATTTCAGGAGCGAAAGTTAAATCTACATTTTTATGATGGTCTAATGTTATATTGAATGAAGAATTTAAAAATTCAAATAAATTGGGGAAGAATGAATGGAATAAAATATCTGACGCAAAAACAATAAAAATTACAAAAATAAACGAAAGTAAATTTCGATATTTAAATTGAAATTGTATTGCTTGAACTAATCTTAATTGTAAATTATTCATATAAATTCACTCTAAATGAAAGAAACTCTTTATACGAATATAAAGAGTTTCATATTTAATGAAGTATAATTATAAAAAAATTAATCTTTTAAATCAACAAATAATGATTTACCTGTATTCATTAAACTAATTTTATCGTTCATATTCCATTCACTCACTGCAGTTTCAATTAATTCAATTTCATTTTCATGAATATCATCATCTGCTCGAGCAATATAAGCTAAGTTTTTAACAACCTTAAATAATTCCTTATCGTCGCCGTCATATTTATTATGAACAGATCCTAAAGAAGTTTTATACTGTTCTTTTCTAGCATCATCTGACCCAAGGGATACAAATTTCTCTAAAACAGCATCTTCCATTGATTGATACTCATCATCAGAAACATTTGGTAACATAACTTTCACATTACCTCTCATTGCTTCTTTTTCTGAATCATCTACTTCACCATCTGCTAAAAATGATACACACATGAAGATATAAACTAAATCGTGATCTTGTGACCAATTTGCCATTCTTCGATTCCTTTCGTTTTTATTAATTAAAAATGATTTTATGACTCTCGTCTATTAAATTTTCTGCGATCATTACTAAATCTTCTATCTTGACTACCCCGTCTTTCATTATCAACATTTACTTTTTCTTTTCTTCGATCAATATTTCGCCTTAAATTTTGCCTTCTATCGCTATTTTTTCTATGTTCATCCATATTGAGCTCCACACTAAAATGTTAATTTTGACTTATCCATTAGAACAAATTTAATGTATTTTATCTAATAGACTAAAAGAAAAGAATTTATTTTCAATCCAATTACATCTGAAAATTAATTAATAATTTCAAAACCTACCAAGTGTTTTTAATAAAAATTTTATTTAGAGTGAATTATTTATTACTTATAATTTTATACTAACAATTTAATGTCGGTAATTTATGATTAAGGATAAATATGAAATGATAGAAAGTAATAATTAAATGAAAAAAGAAACCCTTGGAAAACTTGGGATTGCAATTATATGTTATTTTATTCTACTTTATTTATTGGTTTTATTTGAAAGTAGTAATAATAATGCTTCAATAAAAAATTTATCAGATGCTCTATGGTATTCCATTGTAACTCTAACAACAGTTGGTTACGGTGATTTTTACCCAATTACGCCATTTGGTAAATTTATTGGTTCAGTTTTTGTAATTGCAAGTATGGGGATTTTATTGGGATTAGTGAGTAAAGTAACTGAATATTTTAGCATGATTAGAGAAAGGAAAAAAATGGGATATTATGGAACTGATTTTAAAAATCATATAATAATTTTAGGATGGAATAATTTTGGATCAGGGGTCGTTTTACAACTTATAAATGCAGGAAATAAAGTAGTTGTGTTAACTGATGATAAAAATGATATAGATAAAATCTATGATAAATTTTCAAAAGATTCTATTTTTGTGATATTTTCAGAATTAAAAAACACTAAATCATTAGAAAAAGCCAATATAAATTCATGCCACATGATATTTATAAATGTGGAAGACGATTCAGATAAATTAATAACAATGCTTAATATTAAAAAAGAATATCCAGATGTCGAATTTTTAGTGACTTTAAATCATTCAGATTTAGATAGTACTTTTCATAGTGCTGGTGTAAATTATGTTTTATCTAAGGATGATATTGCTTCTAAAATGATTGCCAGTTTTATTTTTGAACCGGATGTTGCAGAAATTACAAATGAATTAATATCCTCTGCCGAAACAGAAGATGAATTTGATGTTCAGCAATATTTAGTCACGAATGAAAATCCATTTTTAAATAAAAATTATGGCGAAGCTTTTGCATATTTAAAAAGTAATTTTAATGTAATATTAATTGGATTAAGTAAGTGGAATGGAAAGAAACGTAATCTATTAAAATTCCCTAAAGATGATGTGAAAATTGAAATAAATAACTATTTAATTTTAATTGCAAATGGTGTTGCGGGTGATAATATGGAAGAACTATTTAAAGTCTCTGAAGGTGTTGCGGGAAATTAAAAACTTCAGAAGCCCCTAATAATGGGGCTTCTGTTAATAATTATAATTAATTCCCTAATACAATATCAACCATTACAATAATATCAACAACATTGATTACACCATCATCATTTAAATCTGACGCCCAAGCTTGATATGTTGTAGGCTCTAATTGACCTAATATAAATGCAACAACTGAAACTATATCAGATACATTAATAAGTAAATCATTATTAATATCACCAATCATTCCAGAATTTATATCAACTGAAAGCGAAACAGGGATAATTTGAACAGGTGCTGCATTCGTTGATATTGAAATATATGAAAAATATTCGCCTGAAATTAAATTTTCAGCATTTATTGTATAATCTACAATTTCAACATCTCCAGACATAATTTGCCCATTTAAAGAACCCTGTAAATTTAACCAAGACGCTTCTTTCTCAAATACAAGTTGTAATTCATTATGAACATAATTATTATTATATGTTACTTGATGCCCTACCGTACCATTTTCATTTTGAATTCCTATGGTTCCTGAATTAACAAGACCAAGCATTTCTTTATAATTGATTGTTATTTTACCAGATGGGTTTAAGATAACTTGAAAAGTATAAAGCCCATCATCTGCGCCACTACAATAGGCAATTTCATCAAATGTAATAATAGTTTGATTTGCAGTGGATAGGTAATATACTACCCCACTTCCAACACCTGAGCAACCACCTCCACCCGAAATTGGATTTAAATCATCCCAATATGCAAAAATTGCTGGTTGTGGTCCCTCATTTGATGGAATTGCTGTATTCCCCCAAGTTGTATTATCATTTCCAAACCCAACCCAACCATTCGCATTTACAATTAATGAATTATATAATTCATCATAAAATGGAAATTCAAATGCTATTTCTAATTCATCAGCAGCTTGATCATTATGTGGAAATTCAAGAATTTCACCTTCTTCTGAAATGTCAATCCACTCATAATTAATTGAAGCTTCTCGGTCTGAATCTGACCAATTCATTCCGAATACATCAGTTTCACCTCCAGAATTTAAGAAATGAGAATGATTTACTGAGTACATTAATATTGAACCTTCGTCACCATCATTTCCAATAATTAGTTGCCCTGAATCCATTTCACCAGAATTTAAATTATAATTTATTTCTGAATCTGAAACATTTAATACAGCAGGAGGCAATGCTTCTCCTGTTTGCGTAGTAATGTATAATGCCGTCCCATCTGAAATTGTCATTCCTGCAGTTGGGTAAGTATTATTAAATGTGTATTCTAATCCAATTAATCCTGAATTATTCTCAATACCAATAGTACAATATGCACCATGAACCGGCCCAGTGTACCACCCACCTAAGCTTCCATTGGTTGTATTATTAAAATCTTTATATTGTAATTTAATTTCATTATCAAAATTTGGAAGAACCGAGTTTTGGTATAGAATCGCCTGAAATGTTTCTTGAGAATTTTCATCGAATGTTCGCATATCTGACCATTCAATAACAAATTTCCCTGGTTCTAACTCAGATATAGGTGGATAATATTTAGTAAATATTCCACCAAAACTTGAATAATTTATTAAATCATCCCAAAAAACGGCTAACATTGGAGATGGCCCCCCCGCTCCGGGTAAATTATAATTTCTAAAACTACGCATATCTGTTTCTCCAAATGCAATCCATCCATTTGAACATATCGTAATTACATCATAATCAATGCCATAAAATCTAAAGGTAAATGGTAAGTCAACAACGACTACTTCATCTTGATTATCACCATTATCCGAGAAATTCAAATCCTCACCATCTCCTCCATGGTCTGGGTCTAGTTCAATCCAATCATATATTGGAGCTAAATCATATTCAACATCACCAGAGTCATAAATATAATATCCATAACTATCTGGACCTAATGGATCTAAGGTTGTTACCTGACCTACTTGTAAATTAAATGTCATCGACTGTTCAAAACCATTATCCCCCATTAAATCTAATTTAAATGATGTCATTGAACCATTAATTACGCCTGTCATTACTTCAATTTCTATGGTCGAATTTGGACTTAATGATGAATTCTCAAAAATATTATTCCAATTAATTGTAGAAGTATTTACATTAATCCCTGCTGATAAAGGTGTCAATTCTCCGATTAAATTTCCTGTTTCAAAGCGCCCATTATTGTTTAACACCAATGTTAAAAATGAATTTCCATTTGAAATTAAATTATGTCCATTTCCATTGATTATTAAATTACCAATTTCTAATTTTGAACCAAATACATCAAGACTAACAATAGATTCCCAATTATTTTCACCATCTGAAATTAATAAAGTTAATTCTAAATTTTCAAAATCTTTCACATTAGAATTTATCTCTATTTCAAATGGAGTGTTATTTTCAATAATTTGCCCAATTTCCAAATTTCCAAATCCATAACTTGTACTTGTGTTAGTTATTGTTACCAATTCCGAATTTGTAATTAATTCTACACTCAGATTTTCAATTATTGAATTACCAGTATTTTCAATTGGTAATATAAGAGAAATTGTTTCTCCTGGGTTTATATTACCATCAAAATTCCCAATTATTTCAGTAAATTCAATCATTTCTTCTTTTAAAAACGCAGAAGATATCTCATTTGTAATTTCAAATTCACCTTCAAAAGGAATCATATTCTTCTTTGTTACCGTTAGACTTACATTCCCAAGCAAACTATATTCAAGTGGGATTAATACTTCACCATTTTCATCGGTAAATTTAGAAGTAAAAATTTCATCATCCCCTTTTAACAATGTTATTATCGCATTTTCAACGGGTAAACCATTATCATTAAATACGCTCACTGCAATATTATTTGCACCAAAACCAACATATTCAGGAAATGATACTACCGGTACAAATGGAGTATCTGTCCATAAATTTAATGATGGATCACCCATTAAATTATGCCAATGACAAAAAATTGAAGTATAAGTCTGTGTTTGACTTAAATAAGAATTAATTAAATGAATCTTACCATAATTTAATGCCTCGCCCGCTGTCGTCACTTCATGAGTAAAAATACCCTCAAATAGACCCAGATTAACTGAATTATTAAACATTGTATGTGTTCCTGTTGTTGAAGTACCGATTGCAACTACGCCACCTTTTGGATTTGTTGATGTACCGGCAACTACAAATTTTTCAGATAAACATGTAGATTCGTCTCTAAATGAACCCGTTCCACACGTAATTACTGAAACAAAAGGTAATTTATATCCATTATTCGTATTATTTACATCGGAATTATTAAAACCACTTACACCATAAAAACCACGGTAATTAAAATATAAAACACCATCATTTAATTGATTTCGCATCCAACTTGAATAACTACCATTCCCATAATTGGTTCTGATATCATTAAAATTGTTATTAACTAATAATTGTTCAATATATTCATTCGTAATAATGGTTGAAATTCCTGAATCACTTGGGTCACCAACTAATGCTCCTCTTTCAAACCATTCATTTTGACCTTGTAAATTTGTATATGCTTTTTCATATCCAATAATTTTTGCAGAAATTGTAGCCATATCATTTGTACTTCTAACGGGTAATCGACCTAATGCAATATCAGGTATTAAATCAGTTCCATCTAATTGAGTATATGGATGATCTCCTTCCCCATTATAACCTGATTGATATTCTGTATAGGTGGGAATAGAATAGCTACCGGTTGCATCACCAACTAAGCAGACAAATGATGGCGGGTTTTCCCAGTTATCATATGCATTTTGTATATAATTTTTTATACTTGTAGTAGAATTTCCAATTGTTGATAAAGATTCAATAACTACTTCATAACCTCTTTTATGTTTCCATTCCACAAGTTGTTGAAAACTATTATCTTCAGCTATTGAACTACCACAAATAAATAAAATTAGAGGTGGAGTAAAATCGGAAGTTGTTCGACTATAGTTTAATACCGTTGCCTCAAAAATTTGGTCATTAATATTATTTTTAGGAATATTTCTATTTCTAATTATTTCTCTTGAGTTTTCTTTAATTAATCTAATTTCAATTTCATTAAATAATTCAAGGTCATTTGTGATTGGATTATATTGAAATGGTATCACTTCTATTTTAACTAATTCTACACCTCTCATAACAAGTGTTTCTGAAAGTTTTACCATTTCTACAGGAAAAATACTTTGTCTGGTTAGAACTCTATTTAAGCCAGCTTCATGTTTTTGTCTATCTAATGTTAATTCACCTGTTGGTTGAATGGGTTTATTATTTAATATTGTTGAGTTTTTAATTTCATATTCAATTGTATAGTTAAATCCAGGTTCTATTTGAAATAAGGTTGAAAAAACAGGAAGTTCTGGCATTCCCTCTTCAATCACATATCCTGTATATTTATAATCAAATTTATAATTTTCATTTACAGAAGATAATTCAATTTTTCCGAGTGTGAATTGGATAATATTTGAATTATTTAATTCTCCATCATGTGAAAAATGATCCATCATTGAAGAATAGCCAAAAGAGATAATTAATATGAGTGCAAATATTTTTTGCATTATTGTCCTTTCAAATTTATAATTTATATTTAAAACTGTATGTTAAAATTTATTAATTAATATTTCAGTAAATAATTTACTGAATGTTTCAAATTGTAAGAGGGAAATTAAGGATTAAATAAAATGATTTGAACTAAATTTAAAATATCTATAATATTTATTATATTATTTAAATCGATATCACTATATTCAAATTGACTAGAGGTTGGAAATGATTCCAATAAAATGAAATCCACAATTAATAAAACATCAATAATATTTATTTCAAAATCACAATTTACATCACCTAAATCACAATTACTTGTGGAAAATAATAGTGGGAGTTCAATTTGAATATCGATTAGATTATTTCCTTCAGTATTTTCCACATTTATTTCAAAAATGAATTCTTCATTATTTACTTGAATTTTTATGTAGTGTTTTCCATGAAATAAATTGACTTCTTTTTCACCAATATTGTTAGTCAAAAAAGATTCATCAGTCCACCACTGATTAAAAATTAAATCATAGTATGCTCCGGCAGAAGGTTTAGGATTAAAATCTAAATCAAAAATTGCTCCTTCAGGTCGCCAATGAACTTCCTCCCAAAATCCCCATGCAATGACACCATCTAAAGATGGATGTGCAAACATTACTTTATAAAAATTCACTATCCATTCCGCATGTTTTAGTTCATCAGGAGCATTAAAATCAAATTCTGTTATTTTAATTGGGAGATTAAATTGAGCTAAAGTTTCTATCACATTCCATAAATAATCAGCAGAAAAAACAATGTCACCTTCAAAAGTTCCCATATCCGTAGGCTCATCAGAAGTAAATACATGACCTTGA
>Ga0209992_10002690_pt1 | contig 15905 bp, 11 predicted proteins | sample 2SBtaG_2_FD_182564 | JGI IMG/M metagenome (GOLD analysis project Ga0209992, IMG submission 182564) | Deep subsurface microbial communities from Kolumbo volcano to uncover new lineages of life (NeLLi) - 2SBTROV12_ACTIVE470 metaG (SPAdes)... | ecosystem: Environmental > Aquatic > Marine >... | reverse complement strand
GCACGCCAAAGGTGAGTTCTACGTTCCAATGGCAACAACAGAGGGCACCTTGACCGCCAGCTACAGTAGAGGCATGCGCTTAACAAGAGAGGCTGGGGGCATAACTACCACAGTCATTGACGATGCCATGCAGCGAGCGCCTATGTTCGCGTTTTCTAACGCAAGAGAAGCTCTCGAATTTGGCAAATGGGTTGAGCAAAACTTTGAAGCCATCAAACGCGCCAGTGATAACACCACCAGCGTGGGCAAACTAAGGGATATCGAGCAGTACGCTGCGTCTAAGCTTCGCTGGCTAAGATTCAATTTCACCTGCGGCGATGCGGCTGGTCAGAACATGGTAAGTAAAGCCACTAAAGCGGGTTGTGAGTGGATACAAGCGAACTACCCACGTCCTATCGAGCACTTTGTGCTGGCCGCTAATCTTGATACCGATAAAAAGCACTCTCACTTAAACTCGCTGCATACCCGCGGAAAGCGCGTTGTAGCAGAAATAACCCTGCCAAAAAAACTTATGACGGACATTATGCATTGCCCGCCAGAAGCATTATTTAAACAGCGCCAGTATTCAAATATGGGCGCACTGATGGCAGGTAGTGTTAATAACGGCGCACACTTCGCTAACGGCATCACCGCCATGTTTATCGCTTGCGGGCAAGATGTCGCTAATGTGGCGGAGTCGTCGGCGGGGTTTACTTACGCTGAAATTACGCCAAATGGAGACTACTACTTCTCTGTGACTATTCCATCGTTAATCGTTGCTACATACGGTGGTGGAACCGGTTTAGCGACACAAAACGAATGTTTAAGCGTACTTGGCTGCACAGAAAGGGGCAGCGTAAATAAGTTTGCGGAAATTGTCGCTGCGACCGTATTGTGTGGCGATCTGTCGCTGGGTTCTGCAGTCGTCGCAGACGAATGGGTAAGCAGTCACGAGCGACTGGGTAGAAACCGTTAAAGGCGCTAAACAGCAGGAACGTTGGGGCGCGTAACAACAAAGTACGCGCCTATTCCCATAAATAGACCTATGCCTATGTAAGCTGGAATAGGCATTGATGCGAACAGGCAAACCAGAATAAAGCTCACCAACATACTGCAACACGCTATGCATTTCACTTTTTTCGAAATTGCACCATGTTTTCGCCACGCAACAAGACTGGGGCCATATTTAGGGTGTTGAAGTAACCAGTTTTCAAGGCGCGGTGAAGATTGAGTAAAACAAAAAAGCGCACCTATCAAAAAAACAGTTGTTGGCATTACCGGCAAGAATGCGCCAATAATACCTAGAAGGGTAAAAAACAACCCGAGTGATAAATACAGTACTTTTTTCATGAAATACCAACGCCCAATGCTAGCCGATTCCTTGGTAGGTGCTGTGACCACACACCCGCTGAACACTTTTCCGAAGTGCTAAATTTATACAGTCATTTTAGATAGTATGGATCTATGTAGCCTTGTTATAAATCAAACCTACCTTTTAACCATACGCCAAAATAACTAGGTTTCCACCTTCATTGGTCTAAATTTGTAGTACTAACATTTGCCCGGTCAAAAGTGATGAGCAAATCCGAGACCTTACTATCTGGCTGATTTTCAACCTCAACGGTGAAGTTGTAGCTGGATAAACTACTTCCTATCGGACGACTGTTTAACCCGCTGCCACAGCGCTTCCATTTCATCAAGCGTCAATGCGTCGAGCTTGTCGCCCTGTTCAGCCGCTAAGCGCTCTACGCCTTTAAAACGGTTAGCAAACTTGTTGCTGGCGTTTCTAAGTGCGGTATCAGCATCTACCTTGCAATGTCTTGCCAAGTTAACCATGGCAAAAAGTGCATCACCAATTTCTTCTTCAATTGCTTGTTGGTTGTCGGGCACGCCACTTTTTAAAGGTGCAACTCCAGCATTCAGTGCCCCTTGTGCTCGCTGCTTGAAATCCAGCTCTTGCTGAATCTCTTCCACCTCTTCGCGCACTTTATCTATAACAGGAGCGGCATCAGGCCAATCAAAACCTACCTTTGCACAGGCTTTCTGCAGCTTTTGCGCATACATAAGTGCAGGCATACCTTTGGGTACACTATCAAGAATACTGGGCTCCATTGCTTCGTCGTCTTGCTTCAAACGCTGCTTTTTAAGCTGCTTTTCTTGGGCTTTGATAGCATCCCACTGCGCGTTTAAAGCACTGTCGTTCAATTGGGTGCGTTCGACCGTGACGTTTTCATTTGTATCCCCTGCTCCCTCAGATGCAAGCGGGTTAGCAAAAACATGAGGGTGACGACGCACGAGCTTATCACTAATGCTTTGCGCCACATCGTCAAAAGTAAATGCGCTAGATTCACTGGCTATCTGTGCGTAGAACACCACTTGAAACAGCAAATCACCCAACTCATCTTTAATGTCATGCATATCACCAGTGGCAATAGCATCAGCCACTTCGTAGGCTTCTTCTATGGTGTAGCGAGTTAGGCTTTCCATGGTTTGTTTTACATCCCACGGGCACCCAGATTGCGGGTCGCGCAGCTGCGCCATAATGTCAAGCAGCCGCTGCGTTTCACTAAGCTTAGCTTTGTTTGCGTTTTGCATCAGTCACGCCTTTAAGCTGTCGCAATCGGGTTAACACTTTTGATACGGTGTCGAGATCGTGCACTTCTATCGAAATGGTGATAAGCGCCGTCTGTCTATTTTTATCACTTAGGCTGTTCACGCCTAAAAGCGGCACGTTTTCATTCGCCAATACCGTAGTAATATCTCGCAACAGGCCAGTTCTATCGTGACAGAATATATCTATGCCTGTCTCAAAGCCCACTTTAAGCTCTTGTGACCAATTCACTTCTATTTGACGCTCAGGGTGTTGTGACAATAAGTGCTGCAGCTGGTCGCAGCTTTCTTTATGAACGCTTACACCACGGCCTTGTGTGATATAGCCCAAAATTGCTTCGCCTGGTACTGGCTTACAGCAATTCGCCAGCTGGCTCATTAAGTGGCCCACGCCCTGCACCACCACTGCATCTTTTTTGCCCGTCCCGGCCGCAGTTTTGCGCGTTTTAACCTTAGGGCTAATTTCGGGTTCTGGGGCTGGAGGCTCCTGCAAATGATGAATAAAGTTAATCACCTGCATTACGCGCACATCACCGGCACCTACCGCAGTGTACAAGTCATCGAGGGTTTGTAAGTTAAACTTCTCAAATGCCTCATTGGGTACTTTGGCAGGCAAATGAGCACGCTGAAGTTCGCGTTCTAGTAACTCTTTACCGGCAGCCAGGTTTTTGTCTCTATCCTGCTTTTTAAAGAAGGAATGGATAGTGGCACGCGCCCGTGATGAATGCACATAGCCAAGGCCCGGGTGCATCCAGTCGCGACTTGGGTTTGGCTCTTTTCCGGTGAGTACTTCTATCTGATCGCCACTTTGCAGTAAATAAGTGAAAGGGACTATTCGCCCATTCACTTTTGCGCCAATGCAGCGGTGGCCCACGTTACTGTGGATATAGTAAGCAAAATCAAGCGGCGTAGCGCCTTGGGGAAGGTCAATAACATCGCCTTTGGGTGTGAACACGTACACCCTATCGTCAAACACCTGACTGCGAAGTTCTTCAACCAAATCGCCAGACTCGGCCACTTCCTCTTGCCACGCTAGTATGCGACGAAGCCAGTTTATGCGCTCGTCATAGCCTGACTGCTTGCCCGTGCTACCCTCTTTATATTTCCAGTGTGCAGCAACGCCCAGCTCTGCATCCTGATGCATTTTCTGCGTGCGAATTTGAATCTCAACCGACTTCCCTTCCGGTCCCACGATAACCGTGTGAATGGACTGGTAACCGTTAGGTTTGGGGGTTGCGATATAGTCGTCGAATTCGTTAGGTAAGTGCTTATAGCTGGCGTGAACCGTACCAAGCGCGGCGTAACAGTCTTGAAGTCGCTCGGCAATAATACGCACCGCACGAATATCAAAAAGCTGCTCAAACGTAAGGCGCTTTTTCTGCATTTTTTTCCAAATGCTGAATATGTGCTTAGGACGGCCGTAAACCTCTGCGCGAATTTCTTCGCTATCAAGCAAGCCTTGCAAGTCGCCTACTATGGTTTCTATGTACTCAGCACGCTCTCTGCGCTTACCATCTAATTGTTTTGCAATTTGTTTGTAGGTGATGGGGTGTAGATAGCGGAACGCAAGGTCTTCCAGCTCCCATTTTAACTGGCCTATGCCCAAGCGGTTTGCCAATGGCGCATAGATGCTGGCGCACTCGCGGGCCACCATAACGCGGGTTTCTTCATCGGCTTTCTTAACCTGCTGCAATGCACAAATGCGTTCTGCCATTTTGATCACAACAGCACGCACGTCTTCTACCATCGCCAACAGCATGCGGCGAATACTGTCGATATGCTGTTCGTCTGACTTTTCGGCAAAGCCAGAGCCATTCACTTTACGCGCATGTAGCGATTTAATGGCATCCATTCGGCGCACGCCAACGATTAGATCGCGTATTTCCCCGCCGAATTCTTCATAAATATCGTCTTCACTTAAGGCGTGCTGTTCGCAATATGGAAAAACCAGGGCCGCCTGAAGCGTTGCATCATCCATATTAAGCTGGCATAAAATTTCGACCATTTCCTGACCAACCAACAGTCGCTCTGGAATAGATGACACTGCACTTAGTTTTTCTTTTGTTTCTGCACTTAACTCAAGGCTATCTAACCACGCTTCAAAGGGTGGTCGGTCGGCTTGGTGGACCTTTCTTGTCGATACCATATCCTTTACTCGTTACTGCTGCTTTCGCGTAAACAAGGCCATCATTTCCATGTGATGGGTGAAGGGGAACATTTCTGCTACGCCCGCTTTTTCCATTTCATAACCTCCGTCTATCAACACCTTCGCGTCTCTAGAAAACGTACTTGGGTTGCAAGAAACATACACTATCGTTTTTGGTAGTGCTTTTACAAGCGCATGACAAACGGTCAACGCCCCTTCTCTTGAGGGGTCTAGTAGTACCTTATCAAAGCCCAGCTGTAATGAAGCCTCGACGTTGGTCTTATCAGCCAAATCTAAATGCAGCCACTCTACATTTTCAATGCCCTGTTGCTGTGCATTGTCTTTGGCGCGGCGCACCATCTCTGCCACACCTTCTACCGCCTGAACCTCTGCACCTAACTTAGCAATAGGTAAAGTAAAATTGCCCAGCCCGCTAAACCAATCAGCAATACGCTCGTTGGGCTTTGGGTTTAGCCAACCTATTGCCTGATTAATCATTTTTTCGTTAACCGCTTTATTTATTTGAACAAAATCGTTGGCACTGGGTGAAATTGAGCAGCCACTTACCGTGTTCATCACCATATCAGTACCACGACCCACACTGCGAATTTGCCCCTGCTTATTTTCAAGCTTTAATTCAATACCGTAGTCACCAACCGATGAACTCGTGTTCACCAATTCGCTCACTGCATCAATAAGCTCAGCTTCAAGGGCTTTGGTGTGTTTAATAACAAGGTGCGAGGTATTGTCGCCTGCAATAAGGCTGATATGTCCAATATGCCGCGCTGACTCGAACCCTGTAAGCGCATTTCTTAAAGGGCCAATAAGTTTAGATAGCGGGTCGACCAGTATTGGGCAGGTTTCTACATTGATAACGTTACTGCTATTTGCTTCACGGAAGCCCAACTTAATTTGATTGGGGTTGCGGGCATCTATAGCCAGCCTTGCTTTTCTGCGATATTGAAGGCGAGGCCCTGCTAAAGGTGCTTGCCAAACGTGTGGCTTCATTGCAAGGTGACGTTCCATCATCACTTTAAGAGCACGGTCACGTTGCTCAAGCGCAGAGTCAGGCTTTATGTGCTGTAGCTGACACCCACCACATATATCAAACACAGGGCAAAAAGGCGCTTGTCTTTCATCACTTGGCGAGTGAATCTTTGTCGCCCTGGCGTTAATGACTTTCTTTTTGCTAGATACCACCTCTATGTCGCAGGTTTCTCCTACAAGGGCACCTTCAACAAATACCATCGGATTGCCGCGCACTACGCCATTGCCCATCCAGTCTAAATCTTCAATGGTGACCATGTTAGGCTTTTGACTTTCACTGGTATCCGCTGCTTTTTTGCTTTTCCCAAATCGAAGTCCTGCGACCTGCGCGTTGGCTCTGGCATTCCCTTTTTTTGAAGCGCCACGCTCAGTAAGCGACGTTTTGCCTTTTTGCTTGCTACGAGATTGTTTAAAAAGGTTTGCCAAGTGTGACTCCGGTTACTTGCTTTACGTCGTTTGATGTTAGTAGAGGTTTTTGCGCGCGCTCACCAAATAGAAGTCGCCTACGTGGGTTAGGGGCAGTTGCTCTATTCTGATTCCAGTATAACGGTTGCGACAGCGTAATGTTGTTCATCTGAGATACTTACCACACTTCGAGTAATGCTTCGGGTTTCACACATTGCAGCAAACTCGCCAGAAAAATGAAGCTCTGGCGCACCTAAATCGTTATTGCGCACTTCTATATGCTGCCAGCTGATCCCGTTTCCAATCCCTGTACCAAGGGCCTTCACTGCCGCTTCCTTGGCAGCAAAACGTTTGGCTAAGAAGCGGACTGGCGTACCGTGTTCGCTGAACTGCTGCCACTCGGCAGGCGTAAGTACTCGCTTGGCTAAGCGCTCATTCGCACCGTCACCTTTACCAAGACGCGCTATCTCTACAATGTCAGTACCTAGCCCTGCAATCGCCACGTTATCTACACCCTTTTGAATCTAAGGTTAAATGCCTGCTCGTGCTTCTAGCATAAGTTTACGCATATCAGCTACAGCCGTATGAAGGCCATCAAACGCGGCGCGAGCAATGATAGCGTGGCCAATATTAAGTTCGATTAACTGAGGGATAGCCGCAATAGGCTTAACATTGTGATAGTGCAAGCCATGACCGGCATTCACTTTAAGCCCTAAGCTATCGGCGTACTCGATACCTTCAACTAAACGCGCTAGCTCTTTATGCTGCTCTTCCTCGCTGGTAGCTTCTGCGTATTGTCCGGTGTGAATTTCGATGTAAGGGGCGTTACATGCTGCGGCCGCGTCAATTTGCGCTTTGTCTGCATCAATAAATAACGACACCAAAATGTTCGCATTAGCGAGTCGCTCGCACGCCGTTTTGATGTTTTCAAAATTCCCAGCCACATCAAGTCCACCTTCGGTAGTCAGCTCTTCGCGCTTTTCTGGTACTAAGCAACAAAAAACAGGCTTCACTTCTTCAGCAATTGCCAGCATCTCATCGGTTACCGCCATTTCCAAATTAAGTCGGGTATTAATGGTTTGCGCTAAAATGCGTACATCGCGGTCTTTAATGTGACGGCGGTCTTCACGTAAATGAACCGTAATGCCGTCTGCACCTGCACGCTCGGCAATATCCGCTGCGTGCACTGGATCTGGGTAATGCGTACCGCGCGCATTGCGTAGCGTTGCGATATGGTCGATGTTAACGCCTAATAAAATCGTGCTCATTTCACCACCTAACCTTTAAGAGCGATAGAAGAGGCCTGCTCTTCCTGTTTAATACGTTGCTTTAAGGGTAAAAATACCCTTTTAAGGAAAGTCGCAATTGTAGCAAATTTTTTTGTAGAACGTGCTGTTTAAGCGTTTGAGTTAAGAGAAAATAATTTAATGCTATTACCGCGGTTTGGGCATAAAAAGCTCGCGGCTTTTAAGTGGCTTGTCACCAATTAGCGGCTTCAGCAAGTCCCGGCAAAGCACCTTAGCCACTTTTTTACTAAGCGGCGTAAATTCCCCCTGTGATAAACTAAGCAGCGCTTGTCCAGGAAAGCCTCGCATACCGCGGGGACCAGCCATATCGTCAGGCAGTCGCACGAACCCTGCGTCTATCTGAAAATGATAACTACCGGTTTCTTCTATGGGCAATTCGTACTCGACGTCGGTGGTGAAGTCGGGCAACAACCCCATTTCGTCAAGCAGTGCAAATTCGAATTGACGTAAGGTCACTTCTATGTCGCTATTATCACGAAGGGACAGCAGCGCATTTTCATAAGCATTGTGAACGCCATCGCTGGCAAGCCCTGCCGGCATAACGCGATTAGTTAGCTCGTTAACGTACATGGCGCAAAATAACGCCGTGCCCACAAGGTTGATGGAAGGCGAAACGCTTTCAACGTGACGTAAGTTTTTTAACTCTGACTTTCCGCTTAACTGTAAACGAAGATGCTGAAAAGGTTGAAGCAGACTTTTCTTGTCTGATTTACTGTTCTTCACCCCTTTCGCTACCGCACTAACACGCCCTTCTTCTAGGGTAAAAAAGTCAACAATATAGCTGGTCTCCCTGTAAGGGCGTCTATGCAGTACATAGGCATTTAACCATTCATTATTCATTGTTGCTCACTGTGTGTTAATTGTTGTCGAAGTTGTGCCTGTGGCAACGTTAATATCAGCTGCGCTTAATTCGTACCACTTTCATGGTTTCAAACTCAATGCCAGCCAGATCTTCAACGTGGCGATAGTAGGTTACGTTCACTCGCGCGCCTTTTAAGCTTTGGTATTGCTGTTTACGCCGATAGATAAAAGGGACATCAATACCTTCTAGCATAATGGTGTGGCGAATCCAGTCGCTGTCTTTCTCTTCTCGCTGAACGTGGGAAATCACTTTTGCATTGTCGGTTTGATTCAGCTGACTATGCTTATCCACCAGCTTTTGTCTTTCGCTTTTCACCTTTGCCCCTTTTCCACTGCTTACACTTATTGCTTGCTAGGCTTATTGCCATCGCCTGCGTGTGAACTCGCTGCTGCTAACGCGCTTCTATTTGCTCGACAATAAGTTGCACGGTTTCCTGACCGCGAAACACATTGATATCAAGTCGATAGGCAATATGCACGCGTTTGACCATGGCATTCGGCCATGATTTTAAATCAACGTTAAACGCAATAGCATCGACCTCGTTAGCACCGTCACTTTTTAACACCATTTTTAGATGCTTTTGGCCAACTAAGCGCTGGTCAAGGAGTGCAAATTCACCATCGAATAGCGGTGATTCAAAGCCCTGTCCAAACGGACCTGCTTGACGCAGTAAATGCGCAAAGGGTAAACACAGCTCTTTCGATGACAAGTCACCGTCGGAAAGTAAAGCATGATTTCCATCAAGCTTTGCCATGTGCGCTCGCGCAATATCAACAAAAGCCCGCTCGAAGTCTTGAAGCTTAGCTACGGGCAAGCTTAATCCAGCGGCCATGGCATGCCCGCCAAATTTTTCGATAACGCCAGGGTAGCGCGTATTAACTTCATCAAGTACATCGCGAATGTGCACGCCAGGAATTGAGCGTGCCGAACCTTTAATGATCTCGTCGTCTTGATGGGCAAAAGCGATAACAGGCTTAAGATATTTCTCTTTCAAACGCCCTGCCACAATACCAATAACCCCTTGGTGAAAGTCTTCGCGATAAACCACCAGTGCACTTGGCATATCGCCTTCATCCAGCGCCATTTGCTCTAGTACGGTTTCCGCTTGTGCTTTCATGCCGGTCTCAATTTCACGGCGTTCTTTATTAAGCGCATCGAGTTCCGCAGCGATCATTCGCGCTTGAATGGTTTCATCTTCTAACAAGCACGCGATGCCTTGGGACATATCGTCTAATCGACCCGCGGCATTAAGCCTTGGCCCAACCACAAAGCCTAAGTCAGTTGAGGTTAAGTGAGCGCAATCGCGATTCGCTACTTCGACCAATGCTTTAATGCCAGGTCGACACTTACCCGCCCGAATCCGCTGAAGGCCTTGATGAACTAAAATTCGGTTGTTTTTATCAAGCACTACTACATCGGCCACGGTGCCAACCGCAACAATATCAAGTAGCGACGCTAGGTTTGGTGGCGCTACTCCCGCTTTTTCAAAATGCCCTTGCTGCTGTAGCTCGGCTTTAAGTGCTAGCATGATGTAAAAGGCAACGCCAACCCCAGCCAAATTTTTAGAAGGAAATTCACAGCCAGGTTGGTTAGGGTTTACTATCGCATCAGCGGGAGGTAGAACATCACCTGGCAAATGGTGATCGGTAACAACAACCTGCATTCCCAACGACTTTGCATGGGTTACACCGTCAATACAGGAAATGCCATTGTCCACTGTGACAATAACCTCTGCCCCCTGTTTGGCAGCTTCATCCACAATAGGCACGCTAAGTCCGTAACCAAAGTCAAAGCGGTTAGGTACAAGAAAATCAACGTTGTGATAGCCCATGGCTCGAAGCGCCAATATACATACCGATGTACTGGTTGCTCCGTCGGCATCAAAATCGCCCACAATAATAATACGTTTATTTTGCACAACAGCATTGGCGAGAATTTGCGCGGCCTGCGGCATCCCCTTCAAGACATTGAAGTGTGTTAGTCCTTTTAGACCATTCTCCAAGTCATCTAAATTCGCAATATTACGACCGCGATAAATTCTATCGATAACAGGATGTAAGTCGGAACTAAGCGAGGCGCCGGTAACCTCACGGCGAACAATAGGCAAAATCATGAAATACCACTAACCAATACTGTAAATGCAGTTGTCGATGCCAGTTCAAATAGGCTTTAAATAAAAAGACTGGAGTCGGGACACTTGATAATTAGTACAGGTTCCAAGTAAACGCCCGTGTGAACTGCAAAGCAAAACTGTACGAAAAAACGCTAGAAAATATGAGGACGAATCATACCGCAGAAAACAAAAAAACGCACAAAGCGTGCGTTTTTATCATATTTAAGGTTAAGGACTGAATGGCTATTCAGCTTCCTCCAATGCTTTAGCAAGCAACGCAGCTGGCTGATAACCAGGAATCAATGAACCGTCTGGCAGTACGATATTTGGCGTGCCATTCACGCCTAATTTTTGACCTAACATGTACTGCTCTGCCACTTTATTTTTACAGCTTGCGCTAGCTACGTCGTTACCCGCTTTAGCTTTAGTTAACGCTTTTTGCGGGTCTTTCGCACACCACACCGACACCATATCGTTGTAGTTTTCACTGTTTAACCCAGAACGTGGAAACGCAAGGTAGTGTACGGTGATGCCCGCATCGTTGAGTTCATCAATCTCGTTGTGAAATTTACGGCAATAGCCACACGTAATATCAGTAAATACGCTTATTTCATGCTTTTCGTTCTTGGCCTTAAACGTAATAGACGATGATTCCATCTCTTTTACGCCCTCTTTGCGCAGCCCAGAAAGTGCCAGTTCTGTTTCGTTACGCATCTCTTCATCAATGTTGAAAACACGGGCCTGAAGCAGATACTGCCCGTTTTCACTTACGTAAAACAAACCGCGGTTTGTTGATACTTGGACCAAGCCAGATACTGGAGAGTCGGCAATGGTTTCTACATCCAACCCTAGCATTGAGGTTAATTTATCACGGATAGCCGCTTCATCAGCTGCCTGCGCACTAAGCCCTAATAGAGAACCTGCCGCAACTACACTGGCTAACAATACTTTCTTTACTGCTTTCACTAAATACTCTCCATTTTGCCATTTAAGTTCGCTTGTACTTACTGGCTTAACATGCAACTGCTTGAATCGGTATCTTTCCATTTAAAGCAATTGCTAAAAATTTTTACATTCATAACGTTCAGACCGTAAAACTTAGCAAAAAATTGCACGTTAAACGCTAATTTTCTTTTAACCTCAGTACATTTAACGTCAACATTTAAACTCACTCGCGTTACAGCACTAACGGAAAATGTATGTTCTAAACGTTTTGCATGGCTCGTATCCTACCATAGACCTTTTTATTTTATATACGTCGTCACTGAGCCTCGTCGTATACAGCCCCCAATTTATAGCATTCTTTATTTGAATATTTAGCCACGTGGGTGATGACTGTGGATTAAAGTTTGAAGTCGCTCTGTTGCTACATGGGTGTATATTTGAGTCGTTGACAAATCGCTGTGCCCCAACAGCATTTGTACAACACGCAAATCAGCACCGTGATTCAAAAGGTGTGTCGCAAAGGCATGACGCAACGTGTGGGGAGAAAGGTGCTGCTCAATTCCCGCTTTCACCGCATAGTATTTAATGCGATGCCAAAATGTTTGGCGCGTCATTTTCTGTCCACGCTTGCTTAGAAAAACCATATCAGAAGCTTTACTGGCGAGTATCGGTCTGGCTGTTTTAATATAGGTCAGCAGCCATTCTATTGCATCTTCACCAAGGGGCACTAAGCGCTCTTTATTCCCTTTACCCACAACCCTAACTACGCCTTGCTGAAGGCTTATTTGATCCATTGTTAACCCAATAAGCTCACTTACACGAAGGCCGGTCGCGTAAAGCACTTCAAGCATGCTCTTGTCCCGACATTCAATAGGGTCGTCGGTAAGGGGGGCATTTAGCAAATCTTCAACTTGTTGCTCACTGAGTGAAGAAGGCAAAGCTTTGGGTGTTTTCGGATTAGACAGCGCTGAAACTGGGCTGTCTACACGTACCTGCTTACTAATTAGGAATACGAAAAACGCCCGGATAGCGCTAAGCGCACGTTGGGTGCTGCGTGTGGACAGCCCCTTGTCGTGTCGATAGGCTAAATAATCCTGAAGCTGCTCAGTGGTCAGCACAGCGATATCTTTTACGCCTTGATTGTTGCTGAAGATAGCAAGCTTAGTAAGGTCGGTGCGATAGCTCTGCTGAGTATGATCAGACAGTCCTTTCTCAAGCCAAAGCATCTCGATAAAACCATCGATATGCGCCTGACTCGCTGCAGGCACATAAGTTAACTCACGTTGAGTTTTTGCCATCTAAAAGCCACGCTTTTGCTTAATCAGCTCGTAGGCTGATTGAATATCTTGCGCTTTCTTTTTCGCAATTTCCATTGCCTGTTCAGGTAGCCCTTTAGACACCAGCTTATCGGGGTGATGCTCAGACATGCGCTTCCTGTAGGCACGCTTTATTGTCTTTTCATCGTCGGATGCCGCCACACCTAATATGTGATAGGCATCATCTAAACTTTGCTGTTCTGAATAGGCTGATTGGCTGTGCTGACGTTGACCTGAATGAGTGCGTTGTCCTGAGCCAGAGTTAGACCGCTGCCTAAAGCGTATTTCAGCTTCATACATTGAAATTAGATAATCTAAATCACGACGCCTAAAGCCTAGTGGCTTCGCTACTTTTTCAAGTACGTTGTATTCTTCCTGTGAAAGCTGACCGTCGGCGAAAGCGGCTTGAATAAGAATCTCTAAGAATACTTGAAGAATATCCCGTCTACCGTGGCTGGCGTCGTAAAAACCTTTCAACGTATCGACTAAAGGAAAGTCTCGCGCTTTGCCTTCTCTAAATGCATCCTGAGCTTCACGACGGGCATCCCCAGTTAAACGCATCTCGTCCATTAATGCTGTGGCGATTTGAATTTCTCTGTCCGTTACTTTGCCGTCAGACTTAGCAAGATGGCCTAACGCACTAAACAAACTATGAAAGAAAATAGCTTGCTGCTTCAGATTGTCCTGATCGGTAAAAAAGCGCCCAAAGCCACCTAGCTGATTGAAGTCTTGGCGATAGGCTTTATCAAAAAAGTGCCCGACTAACAGCCCTAAGATCGCCCCAGGTATTTTAAGAAACATAAAGCCGAACAAGGCGCCGAGGATTTTTCCCCAAATTGACATCGCGTCATACTCCGTTGGTGCACTGTTTAGAAAGTTGATGTTACTGTAGTGAAATCACGCCGTGCAGAGGCGTTATACCATTAATCATCATATCAAATACATAAGTTAATTAACTAGGGCTTGTGCAGCTTGAAATCAAGCTTACTGCCACTAATTGCCTCCGTCTTTGATGTGTTGTGCATATAAAAGTGCATTTTTTTGTCTGAATGGTTGGTAATTACGACAGAAGTGCTTAGAATTGAGCGCTTATATGAATAGTAATAGCGAGTGAAAGCTACATTAACTCTTTGCCAAGAAGTAATGTGCATTATCACTGTTTTTTTAAACGTTATGTCGAACTAACCGAGACGGACGTCGTCTTACTTGGGTTTAAAAGCAACATACAACAAAACAGGCCGCCCATTAACGCATGAAAAACACCTGCGCCATGCTTGTTTCCGCGACTCTTTTGCCTACAGTCGCGTTTGCACAGGAAACGACAGCTTCAAATTCTAAACCAACGTCAGATGCAGCCCCTCTTGCATTCTGCTCAGTCGAACCTGTTACTTTCAGTAGCCAGGCATTAATGCCCAAAGGCCACGTTAAAGTTGAAGCTAACCGTACTGAAATTATCCAAGATACCGTAGCGCTGTTTTCTGGTAATGTTGATATCACGTCAGATACTGCGGTAATTAGTGCATCTCAAGCACAGATTAACGGAAGTGGCAGAGACCTTATTGCGAAAGGCGACGTAACGTATCAAGACTCGCAGTTAAAAGTAGAAAGTGATGCTGTGACCCTTCGCTCTGAAGAAGAGCGCTTAGAAATGCAAAATACCCGCTATCAGTTGACGGGTTTTGTGGGTCAGGGAGCCGCAAAAGATATTGTATTAGATACAGATACGGGAATTGTGCTCAAAGAAGTTAGCTTCACTACGTGTCCTGAAGGCGATGAAGACTGGTTAATACGCGCCAGTGAAATTAGTTTGGAAAAAGGGACCGTATGGGGCCAAGCCAAACACACACGCTTCTACATTGCCGATGTTCCAGTGTTTTATTTACCGTATTTTGCGTTCCCTGTTAGCAACGAGCGCCAAACGGGCCTATTGTTTCCAGAGTTAACCAGTTCAAGCAGAACGGGCGTCGACTATACGCAGCCCTTTTACTGGAATATTGCCCCCAACTATGACATGACTATCTCACCGCGATTGATGACTCTTCGCGGTCTTCAGCTGAATACTGAGTTCCGTTATCTAACGGAGCGTAGCCAAGGCAAAGCATACGTGGAGTACTTGCCGAGCGACTCAGATATTAGTGGGAACCCTGACCGATATTTTTATCGCTTGGAACATCAAGGGCTTATAGCTGACAACTGGCTACTAAACGTTGATTTCAACGGATTAAGTGACGACAACTATTTAGTAGATCTTGGTTCAGATTATTATGGTCGCGCTGACACCCACCTATATCGTAGCGTTGGATTAAGTTACTACTCGCAGAATCTATCCGTAAATATGCAGATAAAAGATTTTGAAGTACTGGGTAATACTGCAGATAGTTATCGCGCCGTACCCGAGATAAAAGTCAACTACAACAAAGCGATAGGTGAATATTTAGAGTTCAACCTAGACTCAGAAGTCGCACACTTTGACAATACTCTCGATACCGCTCCAACGGCTACTCGTTTTCACGTTGCACCTACTTTAGCGGTGCCGCTTCGCGCAGCATGGGGTGAACTTGTCGCAGAAACTACGCTTTTTCAAACGGTCTATCAACAAGACAATGTTGAAGGAACCGACTTAAAAGAAGATGTTGAACGCACATTAGGACAAGCTCGCCTTTATGGCGCATTATACTTTGAAAGAGATACATCGTGGTTCAGCAACGATATGTCGATGACTTTAGAGCCAAAGATTCAATATCTTTATACATCGTATGAAGACCAAACTGCGATTGGATTCTATGACTCAACGCCGCTGTTAACCGACGTTGAAGGGTTGTTTAGAGGTCAGGAGTTTACTGGCCTTGATAGAATAAGCGATAACAACCAAATCACCCTTGGCGCGACTACACGCATGTTGGATAAAAACAATCGGGAACAATTTGTTCTTAGTGTGGGTCAGATATTCTACCTTGAAGATAACAAAGTCATTGCGGCAACCAAGAATCAAGATCGTTCAGCGCTTGCCGCTGAAGTGGATTGGCGCTTTAATAAAAACTGGTTCTTCCATTCTGATGTGCAAGTGACCACTGACACAGACAAAGTTGACTTAAGCAGTGTGGGTATTGAATACCGCAAAGATGATTCGCGCTTTATTCAATTAAGTCATCGCTATGTTCGCGATCTCAGTGGT
>Ga0209992_10002687_pt1 | contig 15911 bp, 20 predicted proteins | sample 2SBtaG_2_FD_182564 | JGI IMG/M metagenome (GOLD analysis project Ga0209992, IMG submission 182564) | Deep subsurface microbial communities from Kolumbo volcano to uncover new lineages of life (NeLLi) - 2SBTROV12_ACTIVE470 metaG (SPAdes)... | ecosystem: Environmental > Aquatic > Marine >... | reverse complement strand
GGAATTGAACTTTCTTGGTCTTACAAATACAACGCTGGTGCAAACCCTGTCGGTTTCAATTTACCGAGAACGAAAATGAAAGACAAGACACTTCTTGAATTGTTAAAGGACAGCTATGAACTTGCATAATAATTTTCGCTTCGGACAACCTGCCTGCAAACTTGAAACTGTATCGCTTCGTGGAGAGATTCGGGCAGCAGGTAACATAGCGTCTAAACTAAATTATCTAACTTAGTTTAGCTAAAACGTTGGTAAACATTAATATAAAAAATCACAGACTAAAAACCAATCCAAAATTGGTATTAAAATCGGTGTCTTTTAATATGGAGGGAGGTTCGCTATCGAACCTATATTCAACATCTAAACTAACAGATAGCCACTGATTGATGGCAAACATCAGGTTGGTTTCGTTAAGCAATCTGTAATCTGAAAAGTCTTTTAGGTATTGCTGCAAGTAAGTCGTATTAACAATAGTAAATACATCGGTTAACTCAAATAAACCCACTAAAGAAATAACACTCCTTGTATAGTTGGTATGGTGTTTTTCAGCCACAGGCAGATCGGTGCGGTTAAGCAGCTCCTCTTCCTGCATAATACCGGCACTAAGGTCAATTTTAAAAACTCTTGTAGTGTCCTTTTTCTTTTCAATTATATTCTGTCTGAATCCTGCTCCACCAAGCGCTCTTCTTTCCAAAAGTAATATGGCATTGCTCTGGATCTGAGCAAAGGCAAACAAACGGCTTTTTGCTGAAAAATTGTAGTTGTACCTGAGCTGACTGAACAAACTGTTGGACACGATTTCCTGATTCTCTTTAATATACTCTCCCCCACTCAATAATTTAAAGGAGTTCTTTCCTTTTTTATAGGCAAAATTAAGTGAGTATTCTAATAACAGCACATCGGCATTCCCTTGTATAGAGCTACCCATCAGCTCTGCAGAAACAGCAAAACCATCGTCATTGTCTGTAAATAATTTTTCTGTGTTGACAATGGATTGAGCCACAAAAAAGTTGCAAAACAACACAGCTATAAAAAAAAGAAAAAGCCTATTCATATTTACTTTTTATCGCACTCAAACTTAAAGAATTCCCAAATCATTACCATGGCCAGTGTATCCAATTCGCAATACTTTAACAACCCATCTTTAATGACCTCTCTTTCCTGTTCACTCATATTGGTGTATTGTAGTTTAGCATAAGCAGATAAAGCAGCTCCTCCATCGCTAATACGTTCAATGCCAGAAACAGAATCTTTTATAACCGACAGGTCAACCTCAGGCAGTGCATCATAGGGAGAGACCCCCTTTTCTTTTATCCAGATATGATCTGTTGGAAAATTTCTGGAGCTGATACCCAGCTGTCCAATGGTCTGAGAATATTTTTCATACAGATGATCACTTATTTGTAATACAGTTGGCAGTACATCTTTGATAGAATAAGATCCTTTCATGTATGGATGATAAAAATATTTCTTTACTTCCTCACAAAGATCGATCATGTTCCTGTCTCCCTCCCACTTCTCAGCAGACTTATCAACAGATTTAGTAATGGTTCTTATAAAATCTTTCAGCTCTTCTTTATCGGGCTCATTTGATGCTCCAAGCTGGACATAGATCGCATTAAGGATCGTGTTCTCATGTTTAGCGAATTTAAATATAGTGCCATCATCATTTGATAATGCCCTTTTGAGTATTCTTACAAACTCAAAATTCGGAAAAACACCAGCCTTATAATGAATATAATCGGATTGATGTGCAATACTCCCATCTTCATGAACTACGTGATGAGAGAACTGAAAAGCAATCTGTTCATAAGGTCTTCTATCCCTAGTGTAGGGCAATGCAGCCTGACTGGTCTCAAAATCTATAAAATGAAGCGGGTATTTCCATTCATTTTTCATTACAGTAGATAAGTTATCTCTGTCCAGATGAAAATCAGCCTCTCCGTTTTTATTCAACTCCAGTGCTTTTTCTACCTGCACCCACTGTCTTCCCTGATTGGTAAGATGATATGGAGAGATATCCAATCCAACATCTTCCTGAACAAGCTCTTCCATAAAAAATATACCTCTATCCAGTAATTTGGCTTTTCTAAAATTACCAATGTCAAAAATATTGGGCTTTTTCAGGTCGCTGTCGGTAAAGTTCTTCTGCGCTTTCCAGCATTCATCAAAACCACTTAACAGATGCTGTGTTTCTTCATTGGTTTTAAACTCACATTTTTTACAATGCCATCCAATGGGCCAGTTGATCTTTTCATCCTTGCTGTAATACTCAGAAAAAGTGTCGATCATTTCATAAAAATCCATGCTTTCGATCGCCCTTTGCTGATCGTTATAAATACGGGTTAAATATTCATCAACTTTTAATAACCCTAATACAGAATCTCCGGTTTGTTCATGTGTCTTAACCATTACATGGATTCCTGTTCTGTTGCCTTTATTGGTTTTGCGGAACATCTGATTAAGCCCGTCAACAGTAGCTTTTTTAGTTTTATCGGCCATTAGTAAATAAGCAGAAACATTCCACTCGGGATGACATTTTTCAATAACATGCTTCTGAAAAGCCACATCATAAAAGGTGCTTATCCATCCTGGTTTTATCGATCCGTTCTTATTAAATAATTCAAGGTTCTTTGGGTCAAAAGACCTGGACTTTACTTCTATCAGCTTTACATCATTTCCTTTTTTAACAAGAATATCTGTTCTAATAAATAACTTTTCGTAAGAAAATGCTGCTTCATAGATAACTACATCTTCACTCTTGCTTAAAACCTTTACAGTGCTTGCCAGTGCATCTGCATAATAACTTTTAGAACTTCTATCATCTTCAATTAATTTTCCACCCGGATAATAAAGTCTGGCCAGTTCTTCCACCTGAAATCCTCCCGATGCAAGTGCCTGCATAAAACTATCCATATCCTTTGTATTAGCATACAAATTTTCTTTTTTGGTGTAATACAACTTGGATGGACAATCTATAGCCAGCCGGAATCTTGATTTGGTTAAATATCTCATTTAGAAAAATTAATAATAATATTAAAAAATATATGCAATATAACTGCCTTAATGTCAATATATTTAGTTACTACGTAATTATATTACGTACTAAACTTGTATCTTATTAAAAGATTTTGCATTATATACATGAACACATACGATTTTTAAGAAGAACACCGGGTCTTTCCATTTTTATATCTCTTTTAATTTGGCCTGGTGTTTTTCTTTTATATAAAACAAAGAACTATGACAGAAAAAGAAATAAAAAGATTTAAGGGCTATTATAAAATATACAATGCTCCCCGGAGTTCAGGTGCCTATAGTTATTCAGGAACCTATGTTCTGGAAAAGAACATCAAAGAATTAAAAGAAATGGTCGAGCTGCTCAACAATAAGATCGAGCTGCTTGAAAAAAAGATTGACCGATTAACAAATACAGACAAATAGATCCGGTCTGCAAATCCCCTGCTTAAAAAGAAAAAGATTTATTAAAAATAATTATTCATTAAAAAGTAAAAATTATGAAAAACAAGATCAATTGTCCGAATTGCGAACATGAAATAGATGTGGAAAATGCCATCACTGGAAAAATAGAGGCACAATTAAAAAAGGAGTATGCGGATAAATTAAAGGAACAGGATAAGATCATCGATTCTAAACTGGAAGAAATGATAAAGAAAGAGAAAGAAAAGATCGTTCTGGAATCAAAGAAAGAATTCAGCAACAAGCTAAAATTAATGGAAGAGGAAAATGAAAAAAACAAAAAAGAAAACAAAGAACTAAAAGAAAAAGAGCTTGAGTTGATGAAAAAAGAGGCTGCTCTTAAAAAAGAAAAAGAGGACCTTGAATTAAAAATGAAAAAAGAAATGTTGCTACAGACAGAAGAGATAAAAAAAGAGGGAGAAAAAGAAGCAATAGAGAAGTTTAAGCTCAAGGAAATTGAATATGAAAAGAAATTCAAGGATCAGAATAATATGATAGATGACATGAAAAGGAAGATGGAGCAGGGATCGATGCAGTTACAGGGAGAGGTACAGGAGCTGGCACTTGAAAGCTTGCTTTCGCAGGTTTATCCGTTCGATAGCATTGATGAAGTGGCTAAGGGTGTAAAGGGCGCAGATTGTATCCAGCATGTGTTTAACAAGTTACAGCAAAATTGTGGTTCTATCGTTTACGAAAGTAAAAGAACCAAGTCGTTTTCTGGCGACTGGATCGACAAGCTGAAACAGGATCAGCTTTCCTGCAAGGCAGATCATGCAATACTGGTAACTCAGACGCTTCCCAAAGACATGAATGGTTTTGGGATGAAAGATGGTGTGTGGGTATGTCAGTTCAATGATGTAAAAAGTGTTTCTTTTGCCATAAGGGAGATCATTATTCAAACTCATGGTGTTAAAACAGCACAGGTCAATAAGGGAGATAAAATGGAATTATTGTATCAGTACCTAACAAGCAGTGAATTTGTACAGAACATTAAACGCATTGTTGAGAATTACGATGCTATGATAGAGCAATTGAACTCAGAAAAAAAGTCCATGCATAAAATATGGGCAGCCAGGGAAAAGCAGATCTGGATAGTACAGGAGAATATCTCCTCATTGTTTGGCTCAATTAGTGGGATCGCAGGCAAGGAGCTGAACACCTCTTCTTTAATGGAGCTGAATGTTCCTGTTATTGAATGATTTATTTATATTTAAAAAACATTTGAAATCAAAATTATGCAAGATAAAATTGTAAGATTAGAACATCATTATGATGATGGTTATGGCACTGTATATTGTTTTGGTCAAAAAAATATGTCTCTGGATGAATTTCATGTATATTTAAAACAGTGGAGTAAAAACAAAGAAAGTTCACTATTTGACATTAACAGTACAGATAGCTTAATCAAATTTTTAAATTCTGAAATAAAATTATATAGTAATACAGATAAAGATTATTGGGAAATAGATTCAGGTAAAATAAGTTGGGATAACTGGATTGAACTTACTCGGAATTTTTATGAAGAGCCTCTAATAGATTATTCTGGTTGGGGAGAAAATGCAGGTAATAATGTAGATGAACTTAGAATATTTGTAAACGGAGAGTTGGTCGCAACCTTTTGATTTAAATCAATAAAAAATGACAGAAAAAGAAAAATTATTAGAAGCAATTTCAAATGATCCTTACGCTTTGCAGTATGCTTCAGAAGAACTAAAAGCAGACAAAGAAGTGGTAATGGCGGCTGTTTCTAAACATTTTTACGCTTTACAACATGCTTCAGAAAAATTAAAGTCAGATATAGAAGTAGTAATGGCGGCTGTTTCTTTTAATGGTAGAGTTTTGCAATTTGCTTCGAAAGAAATAAAAGCAGACAAAAAAGTGGTAATGGCGGCTGTTTCTAATCATGGGGATGCTCTGCAATATGCTTCTGATTTACTGAAAACAGACAAAGAAGTAGTTATCTCGGCTGTTTCTAATAACCCTTCCAATTTTGAATATGCTTCTGAAGAATTAAAAGCAGAACTTCGGGAAAACAGACAAATGGTACTGGAATTCGTTAAAAATTCTGGTAGAGTTTTGCAATTTGCTTCTGAAGAAATAAAAGCAGACAAAGAAGTGGTCATGGCGGCTGTTTCAAATTCTGGGTATGCTTTACGGTACGCATCAGAAAAACTAAAAGCAGACAAAGAAATGGTAATGGCGGCTGTTTCTAATCATGGTATTGCATTGAAAAATGCTTCTGATGAGCTAAAAAAAGACAAAGAAATGGTAATGGCGGCTGTTTCTAATAATCCTTACGCTTTGCAATATGCTTCAGAAGAACTTAAAGCAGACAAAGAAGTAGCAATGACGGCTGTTTCTAATAAGGATGTCCTTGCTCCTCATTTAGGGGGAGGGTTGCAATATGCTTCAGAAGAAATAAAAGCTAACAAAGAAATGGTAATGGCGGCTGTTTCTAATAATGGGTATGCTTTGCAACATGCATCTGATGAGCTAAAAGCAGACAAAGAAGTAGTAAAGACTGCTATATATAAAAATGTTTTTGCTCTAAAATACGCTTCAAATGAATTAAAAGACAGCTTAATAGATAAAACAATAAGATTAGAGCATCATGGTAGTGACAGTTACGGAACTGTTTATTGTCTTGGACGAATATATATGTCTTTACCACAATTTCATGAGTATTTATCCACAGAGAAACTATTTGACATTAACAGTACAGATAGCTTAATAGAATTTTTAAATTCTGAAGTGGAGAAATGGTCGGATGAGAGTGGTGAATTTAATTGGGATGAATGGAGTGAATTTAAACACTTTTACGATGAACCACTTGTAGAGATAGATGATTGGGGAGATATAGATGATCTCAAAATATATGTAAACGAAGAGTTGATCGCAACCTTTTAATTATTAATCAATAAAAAATGACAAACATATTATGAGAATTGTTTTGTATTTTGGTTAGAACTATTTCTTTAATAAAACGATAAAGCAAATCATGAGTGAAAATGTACTTTTAGAAGATGATATTCTTGAATTTACAGTAATTGCCGGTGAAGATGAACAATTCAGCAAAACTAAAAAAGCTACAGCTAAGGAATTTGGTGTAGTGGGGTGTAATCTTTCGAATCCCCAGCTTATCATAGAAGAGCCTGTGTTTGAGCGTTATGTAATGGATTGCAATTATGGAGACTTTCTTGATTATCATGGAAGTGTTGAAGAATTTGGCGAGACACAATACTCTATCATGAAGGTGATTAGGAACGAAGTGACCTATTTTGAATATAATAGTTTTAAAGATTACGACAAGTATGCGTAGAGTTGATCGCAACCTTTTAATTTTAAAAAAAAATGACAGAAAAAGAAAAATAAGAACTAAAAGCAGACAAGGAAGTGGTAATGACGGCTGTTTCTAATAGTTATTTGGCTTTGGGGGCTGCCTCAGAAGAACTAAAAGCAGACAAGGAAGTGGTAATGGCTGCTGTTTCAAATTCTGGGTATGCTTTACGGTACGCATCAGAAAAACTAAAAGCAGACAAAGAAATGGTAATGGCGGCTGTTTCTAATCATGGTATTGCATTGAAAAATGCTTCTGATGAGCTAAAAAAAGACAAAGAAATGGTAATGGCGGCTGTTTCTAATAATCCTTACGCTTTGCAATATGCTTCAGAAGAACTTAAAGCAGACAAAGAAGTAGCAATGACGGCTGTTTCTAATAAGGATGTCCTTGCTCCTCATTTAGGGGGAGGGTTGCAATATGCTTCAGAAGAAATAAAAGCTAACAAAGAAATGGTAATGGCGGCTGTTTCTAATAATGGGTATGCTTTGCAACATGCATCTGATGAGCTAAAAGCAGACAAAGAAGTAGTAAAGACTGCTATATATAAAAATGTTTTTGCTCTAAAATACGCTTCAAATGAATTAAAAGACAGCTTAATAGATAAAACAATAAGATTAGAGCATCATGGTAGTGACAGTTACGGAACTGTTTATTGTCTTGGACGAATATATATGTCTTTACCACAATTTCATGAGTATTTATCCACAGAGAAACTATTTGACATTAACAGTACAGATAGCTTAATAGAATTTTTAAATTCTGAAGTGGAGAAATGGTCGGATGAGAGTGGTGAATTTAATTGGGATGAATGGAGTGAATTTAAACACTTTTACGATGAACCACTTGTAGAGATAGATGATTGGGGAGATATAGATGATCTCAAAATATATGTAAACGAAGAGTTGATCGCAACCTTTTAATTATTAATCAATAAAAAATGACAAACATATTATGAGAATTGTTTTGTATTTTGGTTAGAACTATTTCTTTAATAAAACGATAAAGCAAATCATGAGTGAAAATGTACTTTTAGAAGATGATATTCTTGAATTTACAGTAATTGCCGGTGAAGATGAACAATTCAGCAAAACTAAAAAAGCTACAGCTAAGGAATTTGGTGTAGTGGGGTGTAATCTTTCGAATCCCCAGCTTATCATAGAAGAGCCTGTGTTTGAGCGTTATGTAATGGATTGCAATTATGGAGACTTTCTTGATTATCATGGAAGTGTTGAAGAATTTGGCGAGACACAATACTCTATCATGAAGGTGATTAGGAACGAAGTGACCTATTTTGAATATAATAGTTTTAAAGATTACGACAAGTATGCGTAGAGTTGATCGCAACCTTTTAATTTTAAAAAAAAATGACAGAAAAAGAAAAATAAGAACTAAAAGCAGACAAGGAAGTGGTAATGACGGCTGTTTCTAATAGTTATTTGGCTTTGGGGGCTGCCTCAGAAGAACTAAAAGCAGACAAGGAAGTGGTAATGGCTGCAGTGTCCAATAATAGTGATGCTTTAGAATATGCTTCAGAGGAACTTAAACAGGATCCGGATATTTTAGCGTTGATCGAATCAGAAAAATAAATAATACTTAGAAGAACTTACTTATAAAAGAATGCATTAATAAATGCCCGATAAAAATTATTGAAAAATGAAAAATCATCAAAAGTATTTAACTCCTTTCAAATTACTAACACAAATAATAATTGAAATATTCTCAAATGAAGCAGAAAAAGAAAAATGTTTAGCGATTTTAGAAGAAAATACTATTAGAGCAGAATTTAATAAAAATATATATAAGAAATATTGTGATCAACCATGGAAAATTATTGTATGGTATTGGTTATCATTAAACTCAAAAGGTGGATCTAAAAACGCAAAAGATTGGCATGAAAACATAAATAATGTTTTAGAACTTATAAACCCAGATAGTTTAAGGAAAAGTTTTAATAACAATGAAGAGATTTTAATAGCTATTAACATAATTCTTAGGCATTATGCTGGAGGAAGATTTTTAACTTTAAGTAATAAAAAACTCCTGAATGCTTATCTGTTAGATGAAACCTTAAATCTTGAAGTGTTAAAAAATAAAGTATATCAAGCTAAATTAGTTTCTAAAGACCATAAAAAAGTAGATTCATATAAGTTATTTAAGCTGTTTAAAGATTGTGATTTTAACACCGAAATAATTAACTCAAAATATCCGAAAATCTGTTTAATTAAGGATGAAATAGAATCCCTTAAGATAAATGGTATAGGCGATAAATATGCTAGGAATGTAAGAATGGACATGAGAACTAATGATTCTGAAAACTTTATTGCTATTGATTTAAGAATTATAAATATTTTAGAGAAGGTTGGATTAAAAAAAATTAGAATTAACAATAAGATATATAAAGAAATTGAAAATGCATTTAATAATATTATTTTAAAAAATAAAAAAATAATAGAATTGGATATAAACTATAGTTCCCGACCAAATTATAATGACTCTATGACTTCTTGGGAATTAGACAGAATTCTATATAATATTGCTGAAGAAAAATTTTTCAAAACTCATTTAACAAAAACTAGTAAAATGAATAAAAATTTTGATGAATGGTTAATTGGTAAAGACTTTAACAAAAATGTTGAAGAAATACTCCGAACGATTGACAGTGTTTTATCTCTTGTTGCCAATGACACCAGAAGAGGTAAGGGAAGAATTTCATTTGGAAATCCCGGGGTATCTGCGGTGATTCTCTTTCCTAAACCTGACTGTGTAAAACTTCAGATAAAGATGGAACTCTTTGAAGATAAAACTCCAAATTATAAGAAATTTGGTTTTCACGAACCCACAATAAAACAACACGCTGAAAAAGGATTCATGGAACTCAAAATAACCTATAAATCTCAGTTCAAAAAAGAGCTGGAAAATTATTTAAAGGGAAATTTAATAAACTCTTAGTAAACTCTCTTAAAAGTGAATACATTGAATATATAAAAAAGGGATTTTAGTTATCAATATAAATGAACATTTAGTCCGGTGGCTCTCAGCTTTTGCTCTCCCTGTCGGATCAATTGTCTTACCCGTTCTCTGGTAACATTCATATCTTCTGCTATCTGTTCCATGGATCGATTGAACTCATACCCTATACAATAATACATTTCAATTGCTTTGCGCTGGTTGGGCTTTAAAGTGCCAAGTGCAGCCCTTAGGTCTGTCTGCAGATCTTCCATTTCCAGTGTAGACCTTGTTTTTTCGGTAGTCAGATATCTGTCTGCATAGCTATCTCCCTTTCCTTCCTCACCCCCAAGAGAAGTATCTATATTGAATGATCCGTATTCTTCGGTTTTGGTTCTGTGGCTGGGTATACGTACTGTTCTGCTTAGGTCATTGAGTGCTTTGGTGATCTCTGCCCTAACGAACCATACTGCAAAGCTGATGAACTTCACTCCTTTTGATGCCTCAAATTTTCTGGCTGCTTCATGTAATCCTATATTCCCATAAGCAACAAGGTCTTCAATATCCAGCCCCATACCTGCATACTTTCGTGCAACCTGTAAGGCAAAACGCAGATTGGCTACCACCAGTTCATTAACAGCTGCCAGATCGCCCGACATTGCTTTGTCGGAAAGCTCAGCTTCTTTTTCGGCAGATAAAAATTCAGTCTTTTTTACTTCTTTTAAATATCTGTTCATACTCAGCGACTCATAAAATATCGCTCCTTTTGTTACATTAATTTTATTCATTACTTGTTTTTTTTATTGGTTTCTCCTTCGTATACGCATTTACTACGTAAATAGTTTACGTAGTAAATTTAATTATTGTAAATTGCAGATACTATTAAAAAAAAAGTCTAATTTGTAATGATGAAAAAACAGATTCTATTTCTTTTGATTTTAGCACTAGCCAGATCGATCAATTATGGGCAAAGCAAAGCTCAAATGAAGTTAAATGACAATCATCAAACTCAAACCAGCATGAATATATCTTCATACGAAGAATATTTAATTGCAGATAGTATACTCAATAGCACTTACCAGAAACTATTAAAGCTCATAGATAATAGGATCACAGAAAACGATTCCGAAGAAACCAAAGAATGGTTTAAAAAATTAAGAAAACACATTGTATCTGGTCAGATAAGCTGGATAAAAATGAAAGAATCCAATTCCAAATATTACGAAAAATCATTTGAAGGAGGTAGTATTATGCCACTATATGTTAATACTACTGCCACCCAAGACACTTATTACCGAATAAAAACACTCGAAGGATTTTACTCCGATCTAGATCATTAATATTGATCTTTTAATAAGAAATAAATGACAGCACAAATAAGAGATCTACTGGAATACAATGAAGAGAAGATGGTATTGTCGGACGAACCCTTGAAGGAATACATAAAATCAAGAGACGATATAGACTTTATTTTTAAATCGACTGCTTGGTGGCGGGGTTATGTATGCAAATGGGAGATCAGAGATAAAAAACTGTATTTAATTTACCTTTTAGGTTTTATTGAAGGAAACAAACAAGTAGACTTAAGTTATGTATTTCCAGGAAAAAAAGAAGTATTTGCAGATTGGTACACAGGAGAACTTCGGGTACCTATTGGTGAATTGTTGAAATATGTACATCTGGGTTACGAATCAAAATTTGAAAGAGATCTTTTTTTAAAATTCAAGGATGGAGTTTTAATTTCAGAAAGAGAAATCGACAATCGTGAAGAATTCAAAAAGAAAAAGTAAAAGTTTTAAAGCTCCGAAATAACTTTATTAAAAATGGGTTCAAACACTACTGTTGGGGTTCGATGTTCATGATCACCAATTGTAACCACAGCTCCTACCCTTTTTAAAATCTGCTCATTTGCTACAGGGTCAACTACATCATCATTTTTACCAATTAATGCCCACATCTTAGACTTTTCAATACCATCGGGCAATATAGGTGGATCGAAGGATCGGTTTGGCAGTGCAGGGTTCAATAAAAGTAAGTTGGTTTTGTAATGTGTTCCTAAATGATAGGCGAAATATCCCCCCATACTTGAACCAACGATCAGGTCAGGATTAAAGTCATTGATACTGTTGAGTGTTTTTGCGTAAAGATCCAAGATATTTCTATAATCCATGTATTCTGCATGAACATCGTGTCCTAAAGACCTCATAAAGTCAACCTTCGAAGACTGGTTGGTGCTTTCAAGACCGTGGAGATAGAATATTTTCATTTTTTTTAGGAGCTAAATCAATTAAATTCAGATATTTATTACATTAAGCCTACAAATTTATCAAATAAAAAACATGAAAATAGACTCTAAATTATTTAACAAGCTGCTTGCATTGAAAAAGGAAGGATATACATATTTAACATCATTGTCAAATGACAATTATACTGATTTTAATCAGGCCGTTCAGGATTCTTATGAAATGGATGGTAATGAACCAAGCTATGGTGATTGGGTAAAAGAATCATTACAAGGATATGAAATTGACAAATATGTTACCTTTCATGATGGTTTATTGGTGACTGGAGAGTCCACAACTAGATACTATGATACAGAAAGTTTTGATTTGGATTATGATTGTGAGCAATTCCCTACTTACTTACAAGAAATGATTGATGACTGTGAAGCCCGTTATGTTGATCTTTTAGCCTATGCAATATGGCATTTAGGTTTTGATAAAGCAAATCAAACTATAAACTCTATTGATGAATACAACAATATTTACTCAAAATCGGAAAAAATCTACAGTTCATACAGTATTGACGAAACAGAAGGCGCAGTTAAAACTGTTTTTGTTAAAAATGAATTGTGGCAAGATGTTGAGTTTATAAATGCACTATTAAAGTTAAATGTTCCAACAGAAATTGTTTTAAGTTTTTTACCTGAAATTTTCAAAGAAAATAATGATGAATTTTATAAATATCTTTTTATGGAAGAACCTTCTGTTTTTAAGTTCTGCCCTGAAAAAATGAGGTCAAATAAAGAAATTGTAATGTCGGCTGTTGCACATGTAGGCGCATCCTTGGAATTTGTTTCTGAAGAATTAAAAGCAAACAGAACAGTTGTGATTGCTGCTATTTCTAATGATTTTAATGCTTTCAATTTTGTTTCGGAATCGCTAAAATCAGATCCTGAAATCTACAGAACATATATCAGCAGACTTGATGTAAAATGGGACACAAACACCTTAGAGTATCTTTCTGAAGAATTAAAGGTCAATAAAGAGTTTATTAAATCTTTAGTATCACTTAATGGTTTTGTATTAAAAGACTTATCTCAAGAATTTAAAAACGATAAAGATATAGTTAGTTCTGCAGTTAAACAAAATGGAGGAGCACTGAAATACGCTTCTGAACAATTAAAAGCGGACAAAGAGATTGTAATTTCAGCTGTTTCAAACCCTAACATTAAAGACATTTATGGTAATCCTGGGCGCTCATTACAATATGCTTCAGATGACTTAAAAGGAAATAAAGAAATAGTATTGAAGGCAATAGCCAATAAATCACACATGCATCATTCAAGAGATGAAACTTTAAGTTATGTAACGGATAGTTTAAAAGCAGATAAAGATGTAGTCATGGCTGCTGTTTCTAACGATGGTAATGCTTTAGAAAATGCTGCGGATGAATTGAAAGCGGATAAAGATATTGTAAAGGCGGCTATTTCTTGCCAGGGTTTATCATCGTGGGCTTATTGCATAAAACATGCACTTAAAGAATTCAATACAGATAAGGAAATAGTTATGGAAATGGTCTCCAATCTAGGAGATACTCTGGAACATACCTCTGATAAATTTAAGGCAGATAAAGAGCTAGTCATGGCTGCAGTTACACAAAATGGAAGTGCTATAGAATATGCATCTGATGAATTAAAATCTGATAAAGAGATTGTTCTAGCTGCAATTACCAATTATGGTGGAGCTCTAGAATATGCATCTGATGAATTAAAATCTGATAGAGAGATTGCTCTGGCTGCAGTTACTCAAAATGGTTATGCATTGAGACATATATCAGATGAATTAAAAGCAAACAAAGAAGTAGTAATGGCAGCTATTGCAAACAATAAAAATGCGATGAGATTTGCTTCTGAAGAGCTGCAAAAAGATCCGGATATTCTGGCATTAAAAGGTTAAACAAAATTTTAAAATTTGATTCTACTTATAAACGCATTAAAAGGAAGTGAAGATTGTAGACTAACTACTTCTGAATTCCGTTATAATTTCGAGTATCTTGATTTTTTAAAGGAGCTAAATAGAATATATCAAAGCTACAAAGGGTCAGACCATCTCTTAACCATCATGCCTGGAGACTCTTCAAGTACAATAGTTATTGAGGCAGAGGCGTATTTACTCGAATACACAGGGACAGAATTTGACTCCAGCATGGAAAAAGATGTTATTGTCTCTCAATTAAGAAAACAAGGAGTCGAACACTATACTTCTGAATTTATAGCTGACTCTATTGTTACAAAAAAACCTATTGATCTGGTTAATCTCATCGAATATCACATTGCCTCTGTAGTTCAATTCTCATCTTATAGAATCGATATTATGGATATGGATGGTAATGAGGAGGTTTTTGAGATTAATTATTAAGAGAATAATGAGATATGAAGATGAATAAGAGAAAAGAGAAAAAAATTTGAATAAATGAGTAAAGAGAATAAGGAGATACGTATAGCGGATATTGTTACTATTGTCTACAAAGCAATCAATGACAAAACCTTTATTATTCCTGAAAGATTGCAAAAATACGAGCTTAGTGAGAATAAATATCCGAGAAATATCATTGATGCTTTGCGCAAAATGGAAGATGATGAAATGGAAGCATTTAAAAATGATGTTAAGCGTATTTTCAATAACAATGACAAAAAACTTGAAATAAATAAAAATCATTTAGATTCCTCTGTTTCCAAATTGCTGTACCTCATGGCTTGGAAGCAGGGAGATATGGATAAATTCGATCATATTGTTGCAGGTATTAATTCTCCTAAGGAGATAGATTTAGCTTACAGTGATGATAGAACCTCCTATGTTTTTTTTCAATTTGGACGACACATTACGCATAATGAACCGATTGTAGACCAGCACAGCATCAGGGCTTTTACAGCGCTAGTTCAAGAAAAAAAGATAATAAGAGAAGCTCTTAAAAATGAAAAAATACAATATCAATATATTAAAGATTCATTAGGGTCAAAACTTCATAAAAAGCTTATTGTAGAATACGTTCAATGGGTTAAAAGTATAGAATTGCAGTGTGATAAAATGCATAAAATTGACAACATAATGTACAGTCTAGGTAAATACCTTAAAACTGAATTTAAAAACTAAGTCTAATAGTGACTATGTGTTATGTGCAAAACTGCGAAAAGATGCTGCTGGATTAGAACATAAAGCTACACAAGATGCTATTAAAGAAGCAATTCGACTAGCTAAGAAAACAAATAATGAGAACCTTTTACCTGATTGGTAATCGTGGAATTTAAAATTTTTGTCATAAATCAAATATAACAAATACTTAACTTTAAAAAAACAGCTAAATCATTCTTTTAGCCCTCTAATTTCATCGATATTCAACCAATTAAAGAAAACATATCCATCCTGCTTTTCTGCAAATGCATCAATATTTTCACAAACTATTCTGTATTTATCATCAAGGTTTAAATAAGCTTCATTCAATGCGTCTAATTTATTTTTCATTTTATTACCGTACACCTTCCATTCTGCAACTAATTGCCTTAATTCAAAATTAGATTTTAGCTCAATACCTTTTTGTTCTTCTGCAATGGTTAATTTGTTTTTCAATTCTTGAATTTCTCTGTTCAATTGTTCTATTTCTAGCCCTAGTTTAATTTCAATATTGGTCGGATCCCCAACTTTTTCGTAAGAATTTTTATTCATTTCAATGATAGAGTTCAACCATTCAGAAAGCGTAATATTCAATGATGATGCGATCTTTACATATTCTGCTTTTTGTGATGGAGTAACTTTCAAGCTCAAGGTCATATTACGGTATTGTTCATTATTATTCATAACCAATTTTTTAATAATTAATAAAAGTATTCTTGAGTATACCTGGGGTTTTCCCTTGATTTACTGAG
>Ga0209992_10002686_pt1 | contig 15913 bp, 20 predicted proteins | sample 2SBtaG_2_FD_182564 | JGI IMG/M metagenome (GOLD analysis project Ga0209992, IMG submission 182564) | Deep subsurface microbial communities from Kolumbo volcano to uncover new lineages of life (NeLLi) - 2SBTROV12_ACTIVE470 metaG (SPAdes)... | ecosystem: Environmental > Aquatic > Marine >... | reverse complement strand
GGAGCGCCATAATAACGACTTCACTTTTTATGTCAACACTTAATTTTAAAAAGTTTCAAAGTTAAGTTTTATTTGACTCGACATCGTATTGATTTGCTTTTCAGCGTCTCGCCCCGTGTCAGTGGGTGCGCATTATAGGGAGAAATTAAAAGTGCGCAACCCCTTTTTGCAATTAATTTTAATAAATGTATTTACCCGCTCAAAAAGGCAACAAAAATACTATATTCGAGTAAAAAACACCCCAGTTTCCTTCTTCTAATAGCTAATTTCTCTTTTTAATTATTGCTTAAACATTTTAAGACGCTAAGATAGCAGCTCGTTTGTTAAATTATTGTATACCCATTGTATATTGGTAGATCCTTATGAACCCAACTCAACAAAAGTCTCTTTTTATTGTTTTAGCAATTGCGATAATCGGCTATTTTGCTTCTAATGCTCTTCTTGCAGACTCTTCTCTTAATCTTGGTGCTACTTTTTCTATTGGCACACTCATCGGTGGTTTCATTGCTACTGTTTTATCAGCAAGTAATGTAACCCCACAATCAGATAATGCTGAAGTAAAAACAAAGACGCTTTATGTAGGTAACTTACCTTATAAAGCAAATGAAAGTGTCGTTCGAGAGCTTTTCTCTGAACAAGGCCGTGTATTCAACGTTCGTTTATTAAAAGATAAAAATACAGGTAAGCGTCGTGGTTTTGGTTTTGTGGAAATGGCAGAAGCTGATGCAGATAAAGCCATTGCAACATTGAATGAAAAAGAGTTCCAACAACGTACGTTGAAGGTTAGAGCTGCAAAACAAAAACCAGAGACACCTGAAGAAGCTGTTGCAAGTTAAAGATATAAACTTTTCACATCGTACCCTGTATTAACAGGGACCTCATTTAAAGCCGTTGCATAAAACTGTAGCGGCTTTTTTATTTCTATTTCACCTATACTGCCAGATAATAAGTGCTGAACTCTTTTTGCTATTGCAGTTCCGGAGTCGATTAATACACACTGCGTCTGATAAAACTCTGCTATTTCATACTTCAATATTGGAAAATGTGTGCACCCTAAAATCAGAACATCAGCTTGATTATCGACCTTAATAGCTGATAGCTCCTTATTAACACCCTCTCGTACATCTTCATTAAACCAAAACTTACGCTCTGCTAGCCTTACTAACTCTGTTGAATGGTAGAAACTTACTTGGCAATCACTAGCAAACTCACTCACTAAAGATTGCGTATACTGATTATTTGAAGTAGCAGGCGTTGCTAGTAAGGCGATATGCTTTGCATGACTGATCTGTGCCGCAGGTTTAATTGCTGGTACCACGCCAACAATCGGAATTTGAGTAAACTGGCGAATATGTGCCAGTGCGTAAGTTGAAGCTGTATTGCAAGCGATCACTATTAAGTCAACTTCCCCAAAAAAATTTGAAGATATTTTATTAACGAGACTTGCCAGTCTATTTTGAATTGTTTCTTCAGTCTGAAGACCGTAGGGCAGTAAAGCATTATCCATTATGTAGATATAGTCTGCCCCTGGTAGTGTATTTTGGATATGTGTTAGGACACTGGTCCCACCAATACCTGAATCAAAAACTAAAATGTGCGGCAAACTAAAACTCCTCTGTATAGAGGTGCAAGTTTGCCCGAGCCTATATAAGTTGCCAAGTCACTTAAGCTGATTTCTCTGACTTATTATCAAGTTGATTGAAGAAACCTTGCGCATAATCTAAAAGCTGAGCCATTCTTGCTTGTCCATCGTTCATCCAAGCCATGATATCTGGCAATTGCTGCTCAATGCCTAATGCTTTACCTTCTGAATGAATACTCTCTAATTGTTTATCTAGAGGTTGAAACGCTTGTTCTAACTCTTTTATGGGGTTGGCTTGTTGATATTGTGCAATTGCAGCGGTTGTTTTTGTCTGACGCAAATCCATCGTGAAGTTGGTAATTTGATCGTTCTCTATATTTAATGCCGATGCTTTTTCAAATGCATCGTCATATTCACCAGAGAAAAATGAATCACTGACATTGCGAATGTCTTTCATCATTTCATTTATGGCTTTTTGCTCTTCTTTATTAAGCTCGCCATTCACACTAATTGAAAAACTGACTTCCTCACTCGATTGCTCTGAAACAGCCAAACCATAATTATCACCGTTTTGAGCATAGCTGGCTGCTTGACCTTTTGAACGAGCATCACTCAGTGAAATAGTTACTTCATCGCCTTCTGCTGTTGTAAAACTATATTCTGCTTGATTCGACAAACTTGCATACTGTGCTGCACTGACCTGCATATAAGCAGGTTTAGGGTTAAATAACTCTTCTTCAAAATCATCGAGTCCTTTGAAAATGCCTTCTCGGGATTTTTCTATACCCTCTTCAATATCATCATTAAAAAGCGCACTTTCTTTTAACTCCGAAGTGGCTTCATCGATGCCCATTTGGACACCTTTTCGTGCAGCACCCAACATATCTTTTAAAGTGTCGTCATCTTTACCATCTGCTTTTGCTTTGTTCACCGCACCTTTGACAAAGTCGAGCACATTTTTAACGATGGCTTCGAAATCAAATAATGGCTTTTTCTCTTTCTCTGTCTTTTCGATGCCTAAAGCTTCTGCCAATTTATCATCTAATAATTTAGCCGCTATTTTACTCTTATCACCATGATAACTATCTGGGTTTAAATGCATGGTCGGCTTAAAGGCAGCTTTATTGTTCGCCTTATTTGCCATAGCAGGATTAAAAAGCTGGTTAAGTTGTCCAATTTTCATGATCTGTCTCTCAGAAATAATGGTAGCCAAGCAGATGCTCGGTTATTTTCTACTTATCGGCAAAAATTAATGACCCTTGAGTGTTTAGTATAAAAAAACAACAAATTTTAGCGAGAAACTGGACAAATCACCTATGCCCCCTACAATAGCCGCTCTCGAATTTGTAAGGTCAGTTTAACTATGCCAGTCATCACTATTGATACCGCCACTTATGAACAGCAGCTTGCTGAAAAGCAAACGCGTATTAGTGCTCAATTTGCTCGCTTTAACGCACCAGAGCTTGAAGTCTTTGACTCAGCAAAAACGCAATACCGTCAACGTGCTGAGTTTAGAGTATGGCACGATGGTGACGATCTCTACCACATTATGTTTGACCAAGAGAGCAAACAAAAAATTCGCGTGGAAACATTTGACCCTGCCGCGCCGCTTATCAGTGACATCATGCAAGTTATGATGGAAAAGTTACGTCATAACGAAATACTTCGTCGTAAGCTTTTCCAAATCGATTACTTATCGACGCTAAGTGGTGAGATTCTGGTAAGCCTGCTTTATCACAAACAGCTTGATGATGAATGGTTAACGGCTATTAATGCATTACGTTCTGAGCTTCAGAAAACCTATAAGATTGATTTTATTGGTCGAGCTCGCAAACAAAAGATTGTGCTAGGCAATGACTTTGTAACTGAGCAACTGACTGTAAATGGTCAAACTTATCAGTACCAGCAAGTTGAAAATAGTTTTACGCAACCAAATGCGAAAGTGAATGAGAAAATGCTTGAGTGGGCACAAGACCTTTGTGCACCACTTGAGAATGATTTACTTGAGCTTTATTGTGGCAATGGTAATTTCTCGATTGCCTTAGCAGGCAGTTTTAATAAAGTATTAGCAACTGAAATCTCTAAGTCTTCGGTAAACTCGGCGCAAATTAATATCGCAGCGAATAAAGTTGAGAACTTAGATATTATTCGTATGTCGAGTGAAGAGTTTACGCAGGCAATGAAAGGTGAACGCCAATTTTCAAGATTAAATGGCATTAACCTTCAAGACTACAACTGCCAAACTATTTTAGTTGACCCACCTCGTGCAGGTATGGATGAACTGACTTGTCGTTTAGTGTCTAATTACGACAACATTATATATATCTCATGTAATCCAGACACACTAGAGCGTGATTTAGACATGCTATGCGAAACACACTCTGTATCTCGCATTGCGATCTTCGACCAGTTCCCATATACACATCATGTGGAGTCTGGTGTATTTTTACAGCGTAAATAATCCCGCTAATTCTTTTCAGCAATTGCCAGAGCACTTACTAGCTCTGGTAATTGGTCTTCACTAAAAACCTGTATGCCTGCTTTAACAAGTTTTTCAGCTGTTAAGCCCATTCCAGACACTTTAACTCCACTATGCGACCCATCGTAAACATTATTACGACCACACGAAGGACTTGATTCTTTTAATAAAGCAAATTTGATTTGCTGTGCTTTACACAATGCGAGGGCTTTTTGGGCTCCTAACTGAAATTCACTCGTGACGTCTTCACCTTTTACAGTTATCACCTTTTCAGCATTGATTTCTGCAGGCAGTCTTGGGGTTGGTAAACCGCCCGAAACCTCGGGACAAAATGCAACTACTCGCTTTTCTTGCAACCATTGAGTCAAGATATCATTTGTCAATCCTTTAGATTGCCCATCATAACGAACAGGTTGTCCGAGTAAGCAACTTGAAACAAAAACTTTATGCATGTCTTTTCCAATAAAAAAGCCTCGCAAGTGCGAGGCTCTGTTCTAATTCATAATTAATTATTTAGCTGCTAAATAATTAATTAATGCACTGATCTGCTCCGGAGTCGTTGTTTTTGACTCACGAAGACGCAGTTTATATTTGCCATTTACGATAAACGTAGGTACGCCTGTAAGCGCACGCTTTTCTGACCACTTTTGTTGCATACGCGCCATTTTTGAAGTCTTAGTACGTACAGCGAAGCTCTTGTACATTTTGTCAAACTTAGCAGCGTCTACACCTTGTGCAACGAAGATATCTTTCATGTCTGCAAGTTCATTAACCTTATTACGCTTACCATGAATATGCGTAAAAATTGCAGCAATAATTTTATCTTTTTGTGGTAGTACCTCAGCAAGCGCTAAACCTTGAGCCATAATTTTTTGTACTTCTGGATCACGAGGTCCTGTAAAGTCTACGTGGCTCTTTTTAAACTTAACGCCTTCATTCAGTTTAGGTTTTACCTGAGCGATCAATGGCTCAAACGCATTACACGCAGGGCAGAAAAATGAGAAGTACTCTGTCACCTCAGGTTTCTTAGTACCACGCTCGGCAACAACTTCGTAATGAACACCTTCTTCAAACTGAGCCGCGTTCGCAACCACTGGAAGCATGAGAGCAAGCGCAGCGGCTTTAATTAGCTTTAACATTTTATTCTCCGTATTATTTTGCTAATAAATGTTTGACCAATGCGTTAAATTGCTCTTGGCTTTTTAAACTATTGGTATTTACTTTGTATTTCTCACTCACAATAAATGTAGGCACGCCAGATAGTGCGCCCGCCTTTGAAAAGCGACTTTGATCGTCTTGCATCAATTTTTCAGCCGCAATCACTGGCATACTTGCCAATGCAGCATCAAACTGCTTTTCGCTAATACCATTAATATCTAGAAGTTTTTTAACATCTTTAATGTCATTTAATGGCGCTTTTTTTACATGGATACTGTCGAAAATTTTAGCTGCAATTTCATCACCTTTTCCCATTTGCTTGGCAACGATATAGGCATAGCTTAAATTGCTCTGAACTTGTGCAGGTAAGCCGCCTAAGAAATTTACATGGCTTTTTTCAAACACAGCCCCTTCAGGCAAACTTTGCTCTAATGCCTTAGCAACAGGTTCAAAGCGGAAGCAATGCGGGCAGTAAAAAGAGAAAAACTCAGTCACTTTTGCTTGCGCGCTTTTTTGAGTAGTTAAAGTTTGGTAGTGTTCACCTTCTTTAAAATCAAATTCTGCAGCCATAGCTAGTAACGGCAAGCAGAGGAATAAGATAGATAGTTTTAACGCTTTCAACATAGTTATATCTCAATTTTTATGGAAATAGTTGTAACGCAGGTTCTTGTAACGCTGCAAGTTGCTCTTTTAATGCCAAAATCTGCTGCTCCCAGTATTTGTCTGTAGCAAACCATGAAAAGTTCCGTGTGAAAGCAGGATCTTCCCATCTAGCAGCTAGCCACCCCATGTAATGCACCATTCTCATTGCACGCAGTGGCTCAATCAGTTGCAGCTCTTTTGCATCAAAAGAATTAAATTCTTCATACCCCATCAATAACGTATCGAGCTGAATTAATTGCTCGTTTTTATCGCCATTAAGCATCATCCATAAATCTTGGATTACTGGGCCTGATCGGCAATCATCTAAATCTACTAAGGTCAATGAATCGCCAGTGCAGAGAATATTGCCAGCATGTGCATCACCATGCAAACGAATCGGCTTATCGACATGATACATTTGCGCTGTTTGTGAAATAACCTGATCTAAAATAGTGTAAAACGCGGTTTCTAGGTGTACAGGAACAAGCTTGCTATTTTGAATAGCGTATTTGGCGTCAAATAAATAACTCTGCGTATTAATACTCGGTCTATGTTGAAATGGTTTACTCTTACCAACTAGATGCAGTCGTCCGATATAACGGCCAAGCATTTCAAGCTGGTCTAAATTGTCAATTTCAAACTGGCGCCCACCCACACTCGGGAAAAGTGCCAATTTATAACCGGCATGTTCAAATAAACTTTCATCTTCTATTTGAACTGGCGCAACAATAGGCACTTCTTCACTGGCGAGCTCAAATGCAAAAGCATGCTCTTCTTTTATTTGTGCCTCACTCCAGCGTTCTGGGCGATAGAACTTAGTTACATAACGTTTACCATCTTCCGCCTTGAACTGATAAACGCGATTTTCATAACTGTTCAAAGGTAGCAAGCCTGTTTCAGGGTAAACCCCAATGCTTTCTATGGCATCCAAGATACGATCTGGATTTAAATTCGCAAAACTAAACTCGCTCATGTATTCCTCAATTGGTATAAAAAAAGCGGGGAATACCCGCTTTTGCTTGGTTTAATTAGTGTATCTAATTATTTACCTTTAAAGAAGTTAGTAGGCTGTGATAATGACACTGTTGGGTCGCCTTTGACTTGAACCCTGAAATAGAATTCCGTCACTGGTTTTTTAAGGTCATAGGGGTCAATGATCACAGAAAGCGGCACATTCATCGATTCGCCCGCCTGAACTTCAATCTCTAATTTGCCCAGTACATTAAAGTTTTTTAGCCCCTCAACCGCGATGTCGTATTGTTGTCTTTGCTGGGTCTTATTGATGACTTTTAGGGTGTAAGTGTTTTCAACTAAACCATCGAAGTTGACCCGGTAAAGCTGATTCCTATCACGAATAATGTCTAGCTCCATCGGCTTACGCATCGCAATATTCACTGCCAGAGCAGCGATTAAGACTGTCATGATTAATAAGTAGCCTGCCAGCTTACCACGGAAAGCCTTGGTTTTATTATTTGGCGTTTCAAGGTTGCGCTCTGTGGTGTAAGAAATTAAACCACGAGGATAATTCATCTTATCCATCACCCCATCACACGCATCTATACATGCACCACAGTTGATGCACTCGTATTGCAAACCGTTGCGAATATCGATACCTGTTGGGCATACCTGAACACACAGATTACAGTCAATACAATCACCCAAACCTATTTCTTTCGGATCTTGTTTGCGAGAACGCGGACCCCGTGACTCACCGCGTTTCGTGTCATAGCTAACTGTAAAGGTGTCTTTATCAAACATAGCAGATTGAAAACGTGAATAAGGACACATGTGTAAGCACATAATTTCTCTCATCCAACCTGCATTACCATAAGTACAAGCAGTAAATACAAAAATGCTGATAACCGCATAACTTCCTGCGCTCCAAGTCAGTAAATCTGGTACTAGTTCACGTATGGGGGTGAAAAATCCAACAAAGCTAATGGCGGTCCACAAAGAGAATAAAATCCAGCTGCTATGCTTTGCCGTTTTTCGCCAAAGCTTATCAAAGTCCATTTTTCGGCTATCAAGTTTTTTACGCTGATTGGCGCTGCCTTCAAACTTTTCTTCAAACCACAAAAAGATGAAAGTCCAAACGGTTTGTGGACAAGTATAGCCACACCAAACACGACCATAAAACGTGGTCACCACAAACAGTGCAAATGCAGCAATCATAAGGAAAAACGCCAGCACAGTTAAATCTTGTGGCATCAGCGTTAATCCGAAAATATTAAATTTTTGCTCATAGAGATCAAAGTAAACGGCTTGATGACCCTCAAAATTAATCCATGGCATGAGCATAAATGCCAACATCCCAATAAAACCTAAACGCTTGCGAAGTTGCTGATGTAACCCCTTGACAGCTCGAACATAAATGCGATTGCGAGGATTAAATCTATCTGGCTGAAGCTCCGGCTTTTGTATTTGTACATCGCTCGGAATGTTTTTTACTTTTATCTGTTTGTCCATCTCGGCTCCTTATGGCTGTGATCGACAGGTACTTGCTACAGTGACCTTTTTATCTATAAGGATATTATATGCAAGCAAACTCAAGCTGGGTACAATTGGTTCAGAAATTATTGAATTTTCCTTAACCAGGAACTAAATTGAACTATGTTTATAGCTTAATCACTTGCTTTTGAAAGCACCATTTTATTACACTCCCAGTTGTTTCTTCCTGTTTAGATCAATAATACGGTATTCAATGAAAAAGTTTTTATTGCTCGTTATTGTGATTCTGGCACTTTTTACTGTCGATCACCCAGTTATCAAAGAGCCAAGAGAAGCGCTATTAGGCGAAGGCGTGAGCTTGCTTAGCGAACAAAGCAAAGTAGCGAGAAGCACTTCTGCCAAAATCGCCAGAACGAAAATCATGCAAAATTTTGAATTAGACGACACTGAGTTAGAGTACCTGAATGAAGCCCTGGGTACAGATGACAAACTGAAATCATTTCACCTACGTTACTGTAAAGAGAAGGATTTAAACCTTTATTTTTACGGCGACAAGTTAAATGAGATATGTAGAATTGCTAGCGAAGCTATTTTTGAAGGAAAATCGTTGTAATGAAGCTAGATATTGATGCTTTTAATAAAAAGCGTGCCGCAGCATTTAACCAGCACAAAAATATACTTAAACAACTGAGCAAAGGGCAAACCTTGTTATGCGAGCAATGCAACACGCCTCTGCAATTAGACCTAAATGGACAAGATAAAAGTAGAGGTAAGGTAAGTTGCGCAAAAGGCTGTACGAGCATTGAATTAGAGCTTGGGTAAGCGATCGCTTACCCAACAATAGACTTTCAGGTTTTAACCCTCTTCATTATATAAGCCACTTTCAACAGCAGCGTTTTCTACTAATTGCACATAAGCCATTGCAAATTCGTTCGCAATTGAATGTTGCTGATTATAAAAACTATTTAGTTCAACGTTATTTGCATCACAGTAAGCTTCAATTTGAGACTGCTCTAGGGCGAAAAACCCTAGCTGCTCTGTGCTACTGATTACTGCTTGCTTAAGCTCATCATTTAAAACTGCACTATTAACTAGCTCAGCATAAAAGTGCTCAATCCCCGCTAAAAAGCCCTGACTCCATAGCTGCAACTCAACTAAAGCTGTTGACGTATATGGCAACTGGAACTGACCTGAAAAGACGCGCTCACTAATATCGTGATGCAGTGCCATTAATGCAAATACCTGCTCTTCTGCAATTTGCTCATCACCACCACTGGTAATCGTTAGCCATTGCTCCATTTCAATACCTGCTGGACTGCAAATGATTGCAAACAGGTAGCCTTCACAAACAGCATAAGGTAAAGCCTGCTCTGTGCTAGATAAATAATCGATAAGCAACGCTTTATGTTGCTCTGTAAACGAAAACTCCAACATAGTAAGCCTTATAAGTTAACCGGATAACGACCCTGCGCATCAGGGCGGCCTAAAAATTTAACCGCATCATGTACTTCTTTTGGTAATGAGGCATCTGGCTTTACGTTACCAGCAACTTTAAATTGTAAGTTTTTTCCTAAATTTACATCTGCTTGTAAACCCAATAGATTATCTGGCTGCACCACCGCAGCTAAATCACCAGACTTACAGTTTAAATCGGCGCCCAACTCACCAATTGAAAACCAACCAGTTAACCCTTCAACACGAATATTTGGGCTAAATACATCGCCTTTAATTTGCTGGCAGTAAGGTTTGCCACTTTGATATTCATCAATGTTAAAGATCACGCGACCCGTTGCATTTACGGGTAACGGAAGATTCAACTGCCCAATTAGCTGCTCAACTTCAAAACGTAATACCGCATCTTTCAAACTCGCATGCTGGTCTAACAGTGAAAGGCTAAAATGACTTTTTCCTGACATCTCTTCGCTCGCTCTCGGGTTACCCCAAGTTAAATCACCAGCAAGGTTGCCAGTTAGTAGAGCGATGGGCTCTAACTGCCAACGAACATTGAAAATCTGAACCTTGTTGACGCGTACTTCACTGACTTGCCCCTGCCAAATTGAGCCGGTTAAATTGCCAAAAGCCACATTTTTAGGCAAATAACCATGTGCGGCTTGTACCGCAATCGATGCTGGCAGCCGGGATAGAGAAAAAGCTAAAAACGAGAAAATAAATAATAGAACTAAATAAACTTTTTGCTTCATACTACTTCTCTAATACCAATCGACTTACACGCACAAAACCTGTGTCTTCACCTTGTGAGATATCTAGATTTGCCACAGTGACACCATGTTGATGTACAAGCTCATCAAGCCAACTGACTAACTTATTAAACTCAACATTTTCGATATTCACACGAAGACTGTCATTGTTTGGCTGCATCTGACTAATAACAATGCCATAGCGACCTCGACTGCGATTCACTAATTGCGATAAATTACCTGAAGAAATTCGGGCTGAGTTACCAGCCGCTTTTAACTTACCAATACTTTGCTCAACAAATACTTGAAAGTTTTGCTCACGCTTCAGTTTTTGCTCAGCATCGGCAACTGCCTTATTAAGTGGCTTTAATATTCCCATCACTAAAATGAAAACAATGAAGACAACACCCGCAATGATAAGTAAACGCTGTTCTTGCTCTTTTAGCGATCCCCAGTAGTTGATTGCTTGTTGTTTCATACATCACCTCGCAATCTAATTTCACCAATTACGGCATCACCATCGTTATTTAATGAACCTTGCTGCACTGTTAAACCTTTTTGCTCAAGAATCGTTTTAACTTGTCCAAACACTTGGAAATCTTTGGCTTTAACTCGAATACGCAATTCATTGCGTTTTTGGTCGTAGCGTAAAGTTTCAGGCTGAAAATCTTTGACTTGACTATAAACTGACACAAACTTGTCCGCCAAATCTAAGAAACCACCTTGTTTTGTCGCTGAAATGGCTTTTAATTCACCTTCAATTTGACGTCTAAGCAGTGCTTCACGTACTCGCTTATTTGGAAATGCTTGTTGATACGTCGCAACTGCATCAGCTCTCACTTTTTCTGCCTGATCTTTCAGTTGTACAACTTGAATACCTTGCACAACCACAAAGCCTAGCAAAGCCACTGATGCTGCAATTAAGCCTGACTGCCAATCTTTCCACCATTGAGGCGTACTCTTCTTCGCGGCAAAGATGCCTTGGCGTAAATTGAATGCTGTGCTAGTTAAATTTTTAGCTAACAATGCAAGCGGCAGCTCGTACTCTGACTCTTTTGCAACCTTAGGTGCCACATCAGGCAAGGCATCAGCTGGACTATAATGAGCAATTTTTTCGACCGCTAACGCATGCAAATAGTCAGCTCCCCAGCTTGGCTCAATTACACACGCATGCCATTGCCCTAAGCGACACAGCCATTGACCATCGAGCTCAACAACTGCAAGTTCATTTTCTGCCTGCTCTGGCAGCAATAGTGAATCAGGTACTACTTGCTTAGCAAAAATCTGATGCTCATCTAAAGCTGCAAATAACTCAGCAAGTAAAACTCGATCACAAAGTGCAATATTAATTGTCGGTTTATCATCTTTAATGCCCGGCTCACCTATTGCAATGAATACATCATCAACATCACTGGCCAGTTGCTCTTCCAACATAAATGGCAGTGCTTGTTCTAGTTTTCTATTCCACTTTGTTGGTAGTTCAATAGTTTTTAACTGAACCATAGATGCAGAAAGCAATATACTGGTTTCTCGACTCTGAGCTTTCTCAGTTAACTCGGCCAAATCTGATAGTTGTTTGTACTCACCACTGGCTATAATTTGCTGGTCGGTTGAATATACTAACCAATGAATTGCCTGTTTGGCAGATTGATCAATACGGATCAATAATTTTTCTGTCACTGTACGCCTCCAAATTTTCGCGCCAGTATGCTCGCTTGACCTTCTTTTATTTGAATAATTGAGGTCATTGTGAAAAGCCGTTCATCGAACATGGCTTTTGCGCGCAACTTGAAATAGTCACTATTTACGGTAAATAGATCGGTTACTTGCTTGATATTCTGAGCCCCTTGAGCGGTGGCTTCAGAAAGAAAATCTTCCACTTTGTCATATCCCTGCTCTGGACGTGCAGAGATGATACTTTGTGCATCTGATTCACTTAATCCATTGATTAATGCACTGAGTAATAATGCTTGTTCTGGCAAAATGGTATTCACGTTAATTTTTAATTCTTCACTGCCAGGAATAACACATACATAAGGGAGCAACTTTTCCATGACTAATGGGTTAAAGCCTCTGATCACGCGTAATTCAGACACTGACGCAAATGCATTATTTGCGGTTAAATAAGGTGTACGCAATGACATATATTCATCTTCTTCTGCACCCGAACGAAACGTGATGCTATCGGCGTCAAGCCAATCATATACACTGTCAGCCAAAGTCTCTTCACTCTCCTCTGACGGCAGGTCTTCTATGTTCTTCAGCAGCTCTAAGAAGGCTTTATGTGCAGGGTTGGTATCGTTAATACTGGCATTTTGTGCCTTTGGCGCACGCAGCGCGTTTAAGTTTAGACACGCTTGAAGATCGGTCACTTGTCCACTCAAGGTTCCATGATCTACAGGAAACGGGGTTTCTTCTAGCGCCCAAGGTTGACCTAAATGTACCTTCTCAGGGTCTTTTTTCTTGCTTTCTATAAGGACTTTCTTTACCAGCTCTTCGGCACCATAGCTATACCATTTTGCTTGCTGATGGGTTTGAATATTTTGTGCTCGCTGAACTTGGATCATTAAATTCGTCGCCATTTCAGCGGCGATAACGGCTGCAAGCGCAACAATGAACAAAACAATGAGCAGTGCTGCGCCTTGTTGTTGGCCATGCTTACAGACTAACTGATTCATGGATCAGTTCTCCTACCACCAGTGTTATTGCCATTATTTGTATTTGATGCGCTACTAGCTACTTTACCATCGCCCGGCGTGAGGAAAAAACGCGTGATAGGCTCCATTTCTTGCACTTTAATGGTTACAGAAACCGCTAAGGGCAGCGCTTTCTTTTCCCAATTTTCTTGCCATTTTTGTTTAGCGTCTAAGAATTCAAATTTTAAATCTTCGATGTTTTCTAATATGACTTGACTGCGAGGTTCTGTACCATCTAGCTGATCAACGTAGACACGATAAAGGCGCTCTAACTTATCATCAACCACACGATAACCGACAGCTTGCAATTCAGAGCGAGATAATAAACTAATGGGGTTGGTCCAGCCATCACGCACAAAGGCAATGCCGTCATACTGGCTGTCTAAATTGTAACGGCCATGAAGAATATAACTCGGTGTAAAGTCGCCCGCCTCGTTTCGCGTTTCACGCTTGGTCATTTGATTAAAATCTTGGTCCATCAAGCGAAAAGTCGTATTGAGCGCGTCTAATTCTGCAATCACTTCTTCAGAGCCTGTTTTTGCTTGAATGGTCGAATTTAGAATTTGGTGTGTGGCTAATACAACAAAACCTAAAATACCCAAGGCAACCATCACTTCCAACAGGGTAAAGCCTTGTTGGAAACGCATACTTGAACGCTTTTGAGTAGATAAGGAGTGCACCATTACTTACCCTTCAAAATAAAGGTACTTAAGTCATATAACGAATTTTGATATTCAGCATCACTGAATATTTCGACTTGGACTTTAACAAAATTAGGATCATCTGTGGTTTTAGTGACTTTTTCTTGCCAGTACCAAGTAATACCAGCAAGTTCTTCTTCGCCTTTATTATTGTTTTTTCCACTCCATTTACCACCTTGCGCGCGGATCATCACCAAACGATTCTCTGCAACCCATGAGGCATAAGTTTGCTCTTCAATGGCGGCGATATGTGAAACATGCTCGCCCGTCACTTGCATGGCTGCAATGCCTGCCATAGCACAAATACCCATAGCCACCATAACCTCAAGCAATGTGAAACCGGTTGATTTTTTCATCATGATGCAGGCTCCACTCGTAAATTAACAGGGGCGATAAACTCACCTTCGATAAAATAACGCGCTTGTTCTGCATCTCGCTCTGATAGCTCAACACTAAACTGAAACGCGCTCACTTCGCCCGAAGATAAAATTAATACTTGCGGCACTTTGAGCTTTTTTAACTCAAGCAAACTCTCATCATCATCGGTGCCCATTAATTCACGCCAGTTGGCTTGCTCTAGCAAATTGTCCTGCGACCAAGATAAATCTTCAATATTCAGATTGACTTTGTATTCTTTGCCGAAGGTAATTGGTTCATATAATTCTTCAGCGTCAAATACCGCCCACTTCTCACCGTCAAAGACTAAAAACTCTAAGACATTTTTATCAAGGTGAAAGCCAAGTTCAATTTGATTTAATACTGCAAACTCAGAGGCTAGGTTAATTACCCTATATACTCTGAGCGCTTGTTTTTCTAACTCTTCGGCTTCGGCATCATCAAAAGTGTAGCTCACCATTTTCACTGACATAGCAATAATCACAAGCACGACGAGTACTTCAAGTAAACTGAATCCCTTTGCCTTGTTGGTATTTTGCCCTAAGCCTAAACGCATACGTATTAGCGTGCTTCGTCTTCGTCAGTCCAGTTACCGATATCGTCATCAGTACCCACTTCACCGTCAGGGCCCATTGAGAAAATATCGATTTTACCCATTTCGCCTGGGCTTACCATTTGATAAGGGTTTCCCCATGGATCTTCTGGTAATTTAGAAATAAAACCACCCTCAGGGAAACGACGTGGAATAGGATCGATTGTCGTCTTGGTCACTAGTGCTTCTAAGCCTTGTTCCGTCGTCGGATATTTTTTGTTTTTCAGCTTATACATATTCATCGCATCTTCAAGCTGTTGAATATCTAAGCTCGCTTTATCTAATGCCGCCTCTTCTTGTTGTCCCATGATATTAGGCGCAACAATTGATAGGATCATACCGATGATAACCAGTACCACCATTACTTCTAGTAGGGAGAAACCTGATTGCTTTTTCACAATGAATACCTCTTAAGCTATATAGTAGCTGTTATTTTTTAAACTCTTTATTTGACTATAAACCGATGGCTTTGTTCATTTCCATAATCGGTTGCAGAATTGCCATAACAATAAACAACACAATAATGGCCATGGTAGCGATCATCGCTGGCTCTAATAGCTTTAATGACACACTGACCATGGTTTCAAATTCTTGATCTTGGTTATTTGCAGCACGTTCTAGCATTTGCTCAAGCTCACCTGACTTTTCACCACTGGAGATCATATGCAGCATCATAGGCGGGAATAGCTTGGTTTGCTGCAAAGAGGCACGTAAACTTGCCCCTTCACTAACACGTACCGCAGCTTCAGTTACCGCAGATTTAATTTTTTCGTTTTCAAGTACCTGACCGGCAATTTTCATCCCTTCAAGTAGCGGTACTGCACTCGATGATAAAATACTTAGGGTACGAGCAAAACGAGCCGTGTTAATACTCTTACTAATTTTACCTACACCAGGCATACGCAGTAATTGCGTGTCGTACCAAAAACGAATTTTGGGCTTCAGCAGCGCCTGCTTGATACCTATGGTTAAACCAACCACAGCGATCAAACTTGGCATCCAATAAGCTTGAACAAAGTTA
>Ga0209992_10002685_pt1 | contig 15914 bp, 10 predicted proteins | sample 2SBtaG_2_FD_182564 | JGI IMG/M metagenome (GOLD analysis project Ga0209992, IMG submission 182564) | Deep subsurface microbial communities from Kolumbo volcano to uncover new lineages of life (NeLLi) - 2SBTROV12_ACTIVE470 metaG (SPAdes)... | ecosystem: Environmental > Aquatic > Marine >... | reverse complement strand
GGCCCAAAGACGCCCACGAAGACCCGACGTTTGAGCGCAACCGCTCCCATGCCTATGTGGCCCGCGAAATTGCGGCGGTGCGCACCGCCGTTGGCGGGATTGAGATCGCCAATTTCGCCAAGCACGAATTTAAGGGCTCTGGCGCGCGGGACTATCTGAACGCCACACTTGCCGGATTTATCCCCAAGCCGGGCCGCCTGACCTTGACGCCAATGCTGATGCCATCTGGCAGGCTGTACGGTGATCTGACCGTGGCCTGTCTGGCAGAGGATCACTTTATGCTGTTTGGTTCCGGTGCCATGCAAGAAGCACACCGGCGCTGGTTTGAGCGTGACCTGCCCGGTGATGTCGCCTACATCAACGCCTCTGACGACTGGCACGGCATTGCCCTGTCTGGGCCCAATTCCCGTGATCTGCTGGCGCGGTTAACCCGCGACGATGTCAGTGCAGGCGCTTTTAAGTTCCGCGATGTGCGCCAGACCTATGTTGGCGGCGTGCCGGTCATCCTGAACCGGATCAGCTTTTCCGGCGAGTTGGGTTATGAAATCTATTGCCACCCCCAGTATTTGCTGCGTCTGGCCGGGGCGGTGGAAGACGCCGGTGCCGATCTGGGCTACCGCTGGTACGGCGCACGCGCCCTGATGTCGATGCGGCTGGAAAAAGGCTGGGGGGCCTGGTCACTTGATTTTCGCCCGGATTTTGATGCGGTGGAAAGCGGGTTGGACGTTTTCATCAACTGGAATAAAGAATTCGTCGGCAGGGCGGCGGCGGAAAAAGCCCGCGCCGAAGGACCGGTGCAAAAATTGATCACCATGACCATCGCCGTGGATGGCATTGACGTTTCCAATGACGAGGCGATCCTGAAAGACGGCAAAGCCGTTGGCTATGTCAGTTCCGGCGGCTATGCCCATCACGTTCAGAAATCTGTGGCGATGGGCTATGTCAAATCAGAATTCGCGGCGCCGGGCACGATTTTGCAGGTGGAAATTCTTGGCGAATTATACGACGCCACGGTGTTGGGTGCCCCGCTTTATGACGCAAATGGCGCGAACATGCGCCTGTAAATATGTGCAACGCCTTGGGTTAAGAGTGCTGTGTGGACCCCAACGCCTGTGCGGAATGGAAATTTTCGGCTTGTCGCTGACTTGCAAGTTACGCAGTATTGATTGCGCAGCAAATAAGGAAAAACGATGGGTTCGGACCGGTGGCAAAATCAGGGTGCGCGGGGCTGGGACGGCGCAAATGTAATGCACCCCTGGGACAATTCCGGTTATTTTCATGACGAATCCCGCACGTTTATCGAACGGGCCAACGGCGTCTATGTGTTTGACGATACGGGCAAACGCTATCTTGATGGCCCCGGTGGCATGTGGTGCGTGCAGATCGGTTATGGGCGGCGTGAAATTGCCGATGCAATGGCCGATCAGGCGCTGCAGCTTGGCTATTTTTCGATGTTCAACACCTCTAACTCTGTCACCGCCCGGCTGGCGCATGAAATTGCTGCGCGAACGCCGGGAGACCTAAACACCGTGTTCTTTACAACCGGTGGATCAACCGCTGTGGATACGGCGATCAGATTTGTACATTTTCGCAACAATGTTCTGGGACGGCCGGACAAGAAACTGATTATCTCGCGGCAGAAAGCCTATCACGGCAGTACCTATCTGGCGGCCACGGTCAGCGGTAAGGAACGCGACAAAAACTGGATGGATACCCACGGCGATCTGGCGCATTTTTTGCCGGATGTGAACCCGGCGCACCGCACCAAAGGCCAAAGCGACGCGGCGTTTCTGGACCTTAAGATTGCCGAACTTGAAACCGCGATAACCAGCATCGGCGCTGAGCGCATAGGCGCGTTTATTGCCGAGCCGATTTTAGCGTCCGGCGGGGTGATCGTACCGCCCAAAGGGTATCAGCAGCGGTGCCTAGAAGTGTGCCGCCGGCACGATATTTTGTATATTTCAGATGAGGTTGTAACCGGATTTGGGCGCCTTGGGCACTGGTTTGCCTCTGAACCGGTCTTTGACATTGTGCCAGACATTATCACCTGCGCCAAAGGTTTAACCTCGGGTTATGTCCCGATGGGGGCGGCAATATTTTCTGACCGCTTGCTGGCCGAGATTTCATCGGCTGAAGGTGATGCCACGTTTTCCAATGGATTTACATATTCCGGCCATCCGGTCAGCGCCGCCGCCGGACTGAAAAATATCGAGATTATGGAGCGTGAGGGCCTGATTGATCATGTGCAATCCGTCGCGCCGCATTTTCAGGAACGGCTGCAAGGTTTGCGCAGGCTGGCGCTGGTGGCAGAGACCCGTGGCATGGGGCTGGTTGGGTGCGTGGAATGTCGCGCCGAACAGATCAGCGATGATCCACTGGCCGCAGACCGGGCGGTTGGCGCGATCATCGACCGGCACTGTCAGGAATTGGGCCTGTTGGTGCGCCCAATTGTGAACATGTGCGTGTTCTCTCCGCCGCTGGTCATTTCCCGCGGGCAAATCGACGAAATGTTTGATCTGCTTGAAAAGGGAATAGCGCGGGCAACAGACGAGATCGCCCGCGAGGGTCTAAGGTAGGTCGGGAATTTAAAGCGCCGGATCAGTGGCCGGTCGGTGCGAGTGGTTCAATATTACCGGGTGGTGGCCGTGTGCCCAGTCCTGAGCCAAGCAGTCTGCGCCCAAAATTCCCTGTTAACAAGGTATATACAGGGAATATCGAGCGTTTTTAGGGATCTTCGAGGCTATTCTTGGCTCAAAGCTCAGCCTGTGCTGCGGAACCGCGAATATCCGGTAATTCCATACAGGGAAATTATTCGCCCAAAACTAAGAAGATATACACCGAACAGGGAAAATATGCTCATCTAACCGGCTTCAATGGCATTCAGTCCGATTGCTCCCATTAAATGGGCAACTTGCGCCGATAAAACAGTTCTGGCAGTTGAAGCGAGGGCTGCGGGAAGCGACCGCAGCTCGCCGTCGCGCGCAACAACGGTCAGAGTCCGCGATAAGCCAGCGACAGGCAAAGGCAGGATGCGCAAGTTCATATGTTCGACCAACCCATCAATGAGCAGTGTCGGCGTAAGCAAAGAAAACCCCATCCCGTTTGATACACATGCTGTCACCATGCTGGAGCGATCGGCCTGCAATACACGTTCGGGCACAAATCTCAGCCGCCTTAGATGTTGCATGGTTTGACGGCCCGCATATGTAGTGTCCGCGAAACGCACAAGCGGAAGCTTGGATTGGACAGCCTCAAGGCTATCTACCGGGCCAACATATGTTTTTGGCAGAACCAGTAGAAACGACTCTTTCAAGACGGTGTGGCGTTCCAGCCCGTCGAGGTCGTAAAATGGGTTTGACGTCAGCGCCAGGTCGGCTTGTTTGGTGCGCAGTAGTTGTTCATGGTCACCGCTTTGGCCAGCATGAAGGGTCATATCCTCGACCTGAAATTCATTTTTAGCTAAAGATACAACTGCTGGGGTTATTGTCGTTGCAACTGATGCCTGAATGCCGACACGCAGCATACTGATTGGACGCGGCCCGACGTGGCGCATCTCGGTTTCCATGTCCGACAGAGCATTAAGGATTGTTACGGCTTGACGGTGCAACAAAGTCCCGGCCTGGGTTAGCCTGGTTGGGCGCGAAGCGCGGTCAAAAAGCGCAACCCCATATGTGGATTCAAGTGACGCAATGTGTTGCGAGGCGGCAGGCTGCGTCAGCCCCAGCAGTTTTGCGCCGGCGCGCATCTGGCCGGTTTCGGCAACGGCGACAAGAGCTTCAAGCGAGCGAATAAGTCCCGGACTGAATTGACGCTTTCCCGACACGATCTTGCTGGCCTCCGATTGTATTAATATTTCTGATACTATGTGCAAATTGTTGCATGGCGTCAATCGGGATGGCAGCTTTGCTTTACGGAGGATCATGCATGAACACTGCCCCAGCAAGGCGGGGACGCCGACGACAGGCGGGCCCAAGACCTGACCCGACACCTCGATCGCCATTCATCCTTCGCAAACTGAATACATTCAACGTTTTGGGCGAAGAGGGGCTGTGTCTGATCGAAGAAAACGCAGACATTATTCTTCGCGATACCGGGATGGAGTTTCACGGCGACCCTGAAATTTTGGAGATTTTTGCCAATGCCGGCTGCGATATTGACGGAACGCGCGTCCGGTTTGCACCCGGTTTCTGTCGCCAGACCGTTCAGGCTACCGCCCCGGCCCAGTTTATTCAACACGCGCGGAACCCGGCGAACAACGTGCAGATGGGCGGTAATGCTACCGTGCTGTGCCCGTCTTGGGGTCCGCCTTTCGTCCACGATCTGGACCGCGGCCGGCGCTATGCGTCCTATGATGATTTTGAGACGCTGGTGAAACTCCACCACAGCCTACCCTGGCTGCATCATTCGGGTGGCGTGGTTTGCGAGCCCGTGGACCTGCCAGCCAACAAGCGGCATCTGGATATGCTTTATGGCCACATCCGCCATTCTGACCGGGCCTTTATGGGGGCATTTATCGGGGCGGAACGCGCAAGCCACGCAATCGACATGGCCAAAATTGTATTTGGCGAGGATTTTCTGTCAGAAAATGCGGCGCTTTATTGCGTCTCCAACACCAATGCGCCCTTAGTGATGGACGCCCATATGTCTGGCGCGCTGAAAACCTACGCACGCGCCGGACAGCCTGTGGCCTGCACGCCCTGGGTGTTGACGGGTGCGATGAGCCCCTGCACGGTGGCCGGAACACTCGCCCAGATCCTGGCCGAAACGATGGCGTGCCTTGCCTTGGTCCAGCTGATCAAGCCTGGTGCGCCCTGCTTGATGGGCACTTTCGCCTCAACCATGTCAATGAAGTCGGGCGCGCCGACTTTTGGCACGCCAGAAGCCGGCTTAATGGTTCTGGCCGCAGGTCAACTTGCCCGTCGCTTGAACGTGCCGCTTCATACCGTTGGAACTTTGTCGGCGTCCAAAGTGCCCGACGCTCAAAGCCAGCAAGAGGCCACTTGGGGTCTGATGATGGCGATGTTTGCAGGCGCCAACCTCATAAACCACGCGACCGGTTGGTTGGAGGGCGGGCTTGTCACATCGTTCGAAAAAACCATGCTGGATCACGACTTATGCGGCAAAGTTGGCCGTTTCTTTGATGGAATTGATCTGGGGGTGAACGCGCAGGCAATGGAAGCGATTGCAATAACGGGTCCGGGGCAGCATTTTCTTGGCTCTGAACACACCCAGCACAATTTTATGGATGCTCTGTTCCGGCCACTGACGCCGGATGACAATTCATATGAACAATGGAAAGACGCCGGGGAAAAAGACGCCGCCACCCGCGCAAACGGCTTGTGGAAGTCTCAATTAGACGCCTACCAGGATCCGGGGCTTGATATTGATATTGATGCGGCCCTTCAGGCCTACATCTCAATGCGAAAGGCGGAGACGCCAGACCGGGATTATTTCTGATGCCCAAGATTGTCGTCATCGGTGGTGGCGCGATCGGGTTAAGCGTGGTTTATCACCTTGCCAATCGCGGTGAACAAGATGTTGTTTTGCTGGAACGCAATCAATTGACATCTGGCACCAGCTGGCACGCGGCTGGGATTGTCGGCCCGCTTCGGGCGACGCCCAATATGACACGGTTGGCATCTTATGCTCTGCAACTTTTCCCGGAATTGGAAGCCGAAACCGGCCTGAGCACCGGCTACCGCCAAACCGGCGGCTATTGGCTGGCCCGGCGTCCAGAACGTTTGGACGAATTGCACCGAATCGCCAATCTTGGACAAAGTCAGGGTTTATCGCCGCGCATGATCAACGCTGATCAGGTGGCGGTGCCGCAACTGGACACAAGCGATCATGTTGGTGCGTTGTTTGTGCCCGAAGACGGCAATGTAAATCCGGTCGATCTGTGCATGGCCTATGCCCGCTCTGCCAAGATAAAAGGTGTTGATATCCGCGAAGGCATCGCCGTGGCGCGATTGCAGAAGTCAGGTGACCGCGTGACCGGCGTTGAACTTTTGGATGGGTCGGTGATTGCTGCGCAGACCGTCATCCTTTGCACCGGTGTGTGGTCGCGCGAACTTGCCGCGACAGCGGATGTTGCGCTGCCTTTGCAGGCGGTTGAACACATGTATATCGTGACTGAAGTTATTGATGGGCTGCCCGATCCCTTCCCGGTGATCCGCGACCTCGACAGCGCGATTTACATCAAGGGCGACGCCGGAAAACTGGTCATTGGCGGGTTCGAACCTGACGCCAAATGCTGGGACCCTTATGGTGAAGAGGGCGATCGTCCGTACCTGGAAATGCCCGAAAATTGGGACCAATTCGCCCCCTTTATGGAGGCGGCGCTTACTCTGGTTCCTTCCCTGGCCGACGTCGGTATCCAGCATTTCATGAACGGTCCCGAAAGCTTTACCGCCGACACCCGGCCCTTGGTTGGTGCCGCCCCGAAAGTCGATGGATTGTTTGTGGCGGCGGGGATGAATTCGGTTGGGGTTATGTCATCTGCGGGTATCGGGCGGGCACTGGCCGACTGGGTTGTTGATGGACAACCGGGCATGGATATGTGGGAAGTTGACGTGGCCCGGGTTGATCCGCTGACAGCCGCTGCCGACCATATGCGCGACCGGATGAAAGAAGCCGTCGCCGACCAATTTTCAATGCATTGGCCGTTCAAACAGCCTGGGGCGGGTCGAAACCTGCGTCAATCGGCACTACATGATCAGTGGGCCGCGAAAGGTGCGGTTTTCGGGCTTACAGCCGGGTGGGAACGCGGGCTTTGGTACGCCAAAGATGCCACCGAACGCGATTTGCCTTACAGCACCGGCGCACAGGCATGGCAGCCGATTGCGAACCGAGAGGCGGCCCAAATGGCCGGGGGGACAGTCCTGATCGACCTATCGCCCTTTACAAAGCTGCAAATCGCCGGGTCGCTTGCACTTGATGGGCTGAACAATCTCTCTACCTCCCAAATGAACGTTGTAACTGGGTGCGGCACCTATACTCAAATGTTGAACGTTGCAGGCGGGATAGAGATGGATGTCACGGTGACACGCATTGGGCTGGATCGGTTTGACATCACTTCTGGCGCTGCAACCCGCCAGAGAGACATCGCGTGGCTGCGCCGTCACTTGCCTGCTGGCGTGACGATTAGCGACCGCACGGAAGAATTCTGTGTGATTGGCGCGATGGGCGCGACGAGCCGGGACATACTTATGTCTCTGGCGGAAAAATGGGTTGAAATACCGTTCGGCCATGCGATTGACGCGGTTCTGGCTGGCATTTCTTGCCGACTTACACGGGTCAGCTTTGTCGGAACGCTGGGCTGGGAAGTCAGCGTCGGATCAGAACACGCAAGCACAATATTTTCCGCATTGACTGCCGCCGGAGCCCGCCCGATGGGGCATTATGCGCTGGATGGGTGTCGCATCGAGAAGGGGTTCAAACATTGGGGGCACGATCTTGGGCCGACGATCACTCCGCTTGACGCCGGACTTGGGTTTACCATCGATTGGGACAAAGATTTTCAGGGTAAATCCGCGTTGCTCGAGCAGCGGCAAAATGGGCTTGGACAACGGCTGATCCTTTTTGAAATTCAAGGGGAGGGGTTGATGTTGCATGATGAACCGATTTTGGAGGGCGGCAAAATTGTCGGCTTCACCACATCGGGCGCGAGGGGCCCGCGCACCGGTCTGAACCTGGCGTTCGGATTGATCAAAACCAACCCGGTTGAAACACTTTCCCAGTCATGTGAACGGCAATTTGAGGTGCAAGTTGCCGAAAAATCCTATCCCGCGCGCGCGTTACCTCGTGCGCCATACGACCCCAACGGGAAGGAAATGCGTGCATGACCGACGCACAGGTAGTCATTGTTGGCGGCGGTGTGATGGGCGTTTCACTTCTGTACCACCTGACCAAGTTGGGATGGAACGATGTGGTTCTGGTCGAAAAGAACGACCTGACGCACGGATCAACATGGCATGCGGCGGGGCTTTGCACACATTTCGCACATAACCCTACTATACAGGAACTGCGTGCCACATCTGTGCGGTTGTACCGGGACATTCTGCCCTCTGAGACCGGACAAAGCTGTGGGTTCCATGCGTCTGGCGCGATGCGGGTCACAAAAAACCCGGACCGGATGGACGAATTTGCCCACGTGGCAGGCTTGTCGGATTTCACCGGTTATCCGTTGGAGGTCCTGACCCCGGAAAGGATCGCGGAACTTCACCCTCTGGCGACCCTCGACGGGCTGTTGGGCGGGATCTATGAACCCGATGACGGGCATGTGGATCCGACGCTGGCCACAAATGCAATGGCGCAAGTTGCGCTTGGGAAAGGCGGCGCGATCTGGCGTTATGCCCCTGTTGTGTCGATCTCGCAGCTGAATGGCAGCTGGTATGTTGAAACCGCCAAAGGCGCGATATCGACCAAACACATAGTCAACGCCGCCGGAACGTGGGGTTGGGAAATCGGCAAAATGATGGGCCTTAACGTCCCATCCGTCCCGGTGCTGCATCAGTATTTGGTTACGGATACGGTTCCGGTTGTGGCCGAACGTATCGCACGCGGACTGCCCGAATTGCCAATCATTCGCGACCCCGAAGAAAGCTGGTACGTCCGACAAGAACGTGACGGATTGATCCTTGGTCCCTATGAAAAAGAGGGTCAGGTCTGGTCGGTTGACGGTTGCCCACCTGAGTTCGGTGCCGATCTTATGCCACCCGATCTGGACCGTGTTGAACACATCATCGAAGCGGCCTTGCAGCGCATTCCAGCTCTTGAAACCGGCGGCGTGAAATCCGTAATCAACGGCCCGATCACGTTCACCCCCGACGCCAGCCCGTTAATCGGACCCGCACACGGACTGCCCGGAGCTTGGTTGTTGACCGGGTCGTCCATGGGCGTAATGGAAGGCGGTGGGTCGGGGTGGTTTTTAGCCCATTGGATGACCCACGGCGCCGCCCCGATGGACGCTTTGGCAATTGACAGCAGGCGGTTCGGTGCCTGGGCGGATCGCGATTTCCGCATGGCCAAGGCGGTCGAATGTTTCGGATTGCAATTCGGCGTACATTACCCCAACGAAGAACGTCCGGCAGGCCGCGGTCTGCGTCTGTCTCCTCTGCACGATTTAATGATTGAGCGTGGCGCGGTGATGGGTACTGCTTATGGATGGGAACGCCCCAACTGGTTTTCAGACAAAGTATATGACAAATCGGATGAAACATTTGGTCGGGCAAATTGGTTTGAACACGTTGCGCGCGAGGTTGATGCCGCTTCCAATCGTTCGGCACTGGCCGACCTGTCGGTGTTTTCAAAATTTGAAATCACAGGACCAGATGCGCATTTGTTCGTTGACACATTGGGGGCCAATTCAGCCCCAAAAACCGGACGAGTTGGCTTAATCCATGTGTTGACCGCGGCAGGTGGCGTTGCGTCGGAATTCACGGTGGCAACCCTGAGCGCCGACCATGTTTATCTGACATCAGCCGCAGCCGCAGAAGAAATGGATCTTGATCTGCTGTGCAAACGCGCAAATGGATTTAATGTCAGCGTAACTAATGTGACAGAGGCATTTGCGGTCATCGGCCTAATGGGTCCAGAATCCCGTGCCGTTCTGGGGAAGCTGACACTGGCCGACCTTGGTGAAGGCTTTCCTTGGTTATGCGTGCAGGAAATTGATGTAGCAGGGGTGCAATCCCGCGCTATGCGTGTATCCTACTTAGGCGAATTAGGATGGGAGTTGCACCTGCCAACAGACCAAGCTGTGCAGGTATTTCTTGCATTAGAAAAGGCGGGGGCGGCGCAGGGTATAGGATACTATGGTGCTTTTGCAGCCAATTCGATGCGGCTGGAAAAAGGATATCGCGGTTGGGGCGCTGACCTCACGACCGAGCGATCGCCGCTAGAGTCCGGACTGTCGTTTCTTACCAAGACCAAGGATCGCGAGTTTGTCGGGCGTGACGCCATGATGGCACGCGAAAACCCGTGGGACATGGTGCTGCTTGAAATTGAGACAACAAATGTAGACCCATTTTATGCGCACAGCGTCTTGCACGATGGCAGACCAGTCGGCATCGTAACATCCGGTACCTTCGGGCATCGAACAGGCAAAACGTTGGCGCTGGCCTACCTACGCGAACCGGGCCTGCGCACCGAATTGCAAGTCAAGATATTGGGCAAAGCGCGCGACGCAAAGATCCTTGAACAACCCCCGTACGACCCGGCAAACATTCGGCTAAGATCCTGAAAGGTACTGCTATGGCAGATCACAAACTATCGACAGACTGGTCGCTGGAAGCAACATCAAAAAGGCGCGCGAAATACTATGCCGCGTCGCAGTCAAAGTTCGTACCATTTGCCGACCCCATTGTTTTCAAAAAGGGGCACGGACAATATCTCTGGGACAATGAAGGGAATAAGTATACAGATCTATTGGGGATGAACGTCTGCATTTCCGTCGGCCATTCCCATCCCCGCGTCGTTGCTGCCGCAATGGAACAAGCGCAAGAGCTGACCCATTGCACCACAATGTTTTATCACCCGATGCCCGCGCAATTGGCCGAAGAATTGAGCGCAACGATGCCAAAGGGGCACGAATGGGTTGTGCACTTCACGAATTCGGGCGCCGAAGCTGTCGATTTGGCAATGGCGATGGCGCGAACTTACACTGGAAATCTGGATCTTTTGGCGCTGCGCACGGCCTATCACGGACCAACCTCGGCGGCGCAATCGCTAACCGGGATTTCAAGCTGGCGTCATCCGGGGATGCCCGGAAATGTCGCCTTTGTCGCGGAACCAAACCAATATCGAGGAGTGTTTGGCCCCGGAACACAACCCTATCTTGATGAGATTGACCGCACCATTTCAAGTGCCACATCTGGCCGGATCGCCGGCATGTTTGTCGAAAGCGTGCAGGGCTATGGCGGGATTATCGAAATGCCACCAGGATACATGTCGGGCGCTGCTCAGCGCGTCCGCGCGGCGGGCGGGCTTTATGTCGCCGACGAGGTGCAATCCGGCTTTGGTCGCACCGGCGATCAGTTCTGGGCGTTTGAGGCGGATGACGTGGTTCCCGATATTGTTGTGATGGCCAAGGGGCTTGGTAACGGTTTTCCCATTGGTGCAGTTGTCGCGCGCAGGGAAATCGCCCAACCTATGGCAGAAAAATTCATGTTCCACACATATGGCGCCAATCCTACCAGCTGCGCGGCGGCGCGTGCGGTGCTGGCGGTGATCCGCGACGAAGGCTTGCAAGAAAACGCCAAAATTGTCGGCGCTGCCTTGCTGGACGGACTGCGCGATCTTCAACAGCGTCATTCCGTGATCGGAGACGTTCGCGGCAGCGGGCTGATGTTGGCGATTGAAATGGTCAAAGACAGGTCGACCAAAGAACCCGATCCTGATGTGACGGCGGCGGTTTTTGAAAGCTGTCGGACGCAAAGGCTGATCCTGTCTAAATCCGGACCCTTCCAATCGGTTTTGCGCATGGTGCCGCCGTTGTGCCTGTCGATCGATGACGTCAGCGCCGTTGTCAGCGGATTGGACAGGGCATTCAGTGAAATTTCTTGAGTGTTTGGATTGATTTGCGGGAGTCAGCCCCCTGCAAATGCCGCGTTTTTCAGGCGCAGGTAATACGGCAGATGGTGTTCAAGGTACACCAGCATTTTGGGTTGTTCTTGCGCACCCGCAAAAAATGCGCGTTCCTGGTCCATCAATTCATCCAGCGTCAGTTCCCGGATTGCTTTGGACGAACTGACGTCGCTGTGCCAACCGTCAACCTGCGCCCAATCTTTTGGCTTTTCGTCCTGCCAATCAAACGCCGCTTCGGAAAACGGCAAGCCAATTATTTCCCACATTTCCCGCAACGATCCGCGTGTGTCCCGTCTTACCGCTTCGGCCTCAATCACAACCGGGTTTTGACCCCCGGCCTTTAGCGCAGAATAGTGACGCCACTGCGCCTCAATTCCAATTTCCTCGCGCGTCACCTCGGCATCCAGTTTGAAATAGGATAGTATCGAGGCAATCGGATTGCGGATCAGAAAACAATTCACCAAACGGTCCTGAAATTCTGTGTCTTCCAGGATATGCGGCATCACATAATAGCTCATATCTTTGAAAAAGACCGTCCGCTTGTCGGCGCGCTGCAGTAACATGTCGCGGATGCTGGCGTAGTCCACGGGGTGGTTATCCTGAACATCGAAATGCGGCATCTGGCGCGTTTGACGATTAACGTAATAATCATACATGAATGGTTCATGCGCACAGTCCAAATCGCCGCGTTCTCGCATGACGCGCTCTATCGCTGTCGACATGGATCGTGGATGGGACCATAGCGCAATGATTTTGTGCACTTTGCGAACCCTCTAATAGGTTTGGGAAATTTGTTTGCGAAAATTCATCGGGAAGCCCAGCGAAATAAACCCATCCTGTCCGATTGCACCGGTCTATTCAGTCGCGTTGGCGGACCCAAACTCTGCTTTGAACCAGTTGACGATCTGATCGCGAATTTCATGTTTTCGCCACTCCGAAGAATACAGCAGACGATAACTACCAGATGTTTTTGCCGGCGCAATGTCAAGAACATCCAACCATCCATTATCCTGATAGGAGCCCAACAAGTTCCGCCACGCCAGAGCCACGCCCTTGCCTTCGGCGGCAGCCTGCAGCGAAAAGGCATAGTTTTGCAGGAAATACGTCCCGGATGGCGGTTGGTACTGTGCGTCGTTATGGGCGAACCAACTCTGCCAAGACATCCAACCTTCCTCGCCGTTATCAAGGTGGATCAGGGGAACTTGTTGCAGCCACTTGCCCATATCGGCGATGCCATATTGGGCATGATTTGCCAAAAAATCGGGTGCCGCGACAAGAATGACCTCTTCCTTGAAAAGAAGTTCGCCCTGTTGGGGTAACCTATATTCGCAAAACCGGATCGAAAAATCAACATCTCCCAATCCAAATGTTGGATAGTGTTCTGACGTAACAACCCTTAATTCCCAGTCCTTAAGCAAAGTTTGAAGTGACGAAAACCGCGGCATAATCCACAAATGCGAAAAGCCATGTGTGCAACCAATGGTCAGAACTTTGCGGTTGGTCTCACCGCGACACTCGGCAATTGCGTTGGCCAAGGCGGTTATGCTGGTACGGCTAGGCTGAAATAACTTTTCGCCTGCTTCAGTCAACGATATTTGATTGTTTTGGCGGGAAAACAGTTTGCACGCCAGATATGACTCCAGATTGGATATGTGGCGGCTGACTGAAGGTTGCGAAGTTCCCATCTCCCTTGCAGCGGCAGAAAAGCTGCCCACGCGTCCGACACATTCAAATACAAGGATTGCGTTCATGACGGGTTGGAGTGTGCGCTCGGTCCTCATAACTTAATGTTATAATGATCATCATTTTTTTCAAGCTGTTTCGTTGATTTTTCCACGGCTATGTTTTTGGTGAGTCAACCCGCATATTACTGTGCAATCACATCGGTAATTTGGACTTCGATGTGCATCTAAATGGCGGCGAAAAGAGTGATTGGGATGATCAAAGAACTTGAATTTCCAAACGGGATTCACCTTTTGGCCGGTTGGCAAAGCGGCGACGAAAGAGCAATCGCCCGTCTGCGCGAAATTATGGACGCTACGATCGCTGGCAAATATGACCCCAATTTTCTGATTCACCCCCCCAAGGATCGCGTACATATTGCCGGTTCAGTCAACATGACCACGCTAAGCCTGCTGCACGATCTTTACAGGCTTAATTCCAAGGACGTGTATCGCGGTGATCCCGAACGATATGTCCGCACAACAATGATGACGCGCCGCCTTTTGGGGATGAACAAGCTTTATGTAAGTTGGGCTGTTTACGCGCTCACTGCCGAAGCCTTGGGCCAGGAAACCATGTATCCTGCGAATTTCCCACCAGGTGCTGACCCTGATCGACCGATGTTGAACCGTGACAATTGGCACGAATTGAAAACGCCGGATTTTAACAGCGGTGTGGCAAAAATTATCAACGATACCAGTGAATGTTTCGGTCGTTTGACCGGGCTTGACCCGATACTGCAAATTTCTGCGCCCTATAATTTGGCCGCAGATATATTCGGGCAAGAACCGTTGTTGGGGTCGCTGGTCCACGACCCGGAATTTGCAAATCAATTGCTAGATCATCTGGTGGATCACATTCACCGCCCCTGGATCGACCATTTTATGGCACGAAACCCCGATGGCTGGATCGAATTGTCTGATGCATCTGGATCGCCGTTTTTTATAGGGCCAGAGAATTGCAAAAATTTCTCAATCCGCGCAATCCGAAGGCTGAAAGAAGAAAACCCTTGGGGTCACCGCGTTTATGACGCGAATTTCCGCGGCGATTACGTTTCAGCCACAAAAAAGAAAGAACGCCGAAGTGCGCGCAAAGAACGCCGCGCGCCTGTTGCCAAAGTTGACCTAGCCGAGCTGACAGCCGAAAAACACAAGATTTGCGAGGATTTTGTGATCCGCTTGCACGACGACCAGGTGCCGGTAGAATTTTACGCCGAAGAAGCGATCAAAAAGAACGTGCCGTTTTTCGCAAGCGTCGGTTCGTCTGAAGTTGACCGAAATGGCATTGCTGACATGGATTTGGCCAAATCCGATATCGACACGCTGGCCCGCCACAAAGTGCGGCAAGTCAAACGCGTCGCGCATTCGATTGCCAAAAATGGATACCCAATCCGTACCCCGCCCTGGCCTGGCGTTCTATATTTCGAAGATATCAGTGGCGAGGCCAGCTTTGAATTGATTGAAATTGCAATCCGTGCAGGGTTGGAAGAAGGGGCGTTGTAATCGACCCCGTGCCGCTATTCGGACAGTGAACGTCACATGACAAAGCCCTCCCAGTCGATCCAGCCTGCCGATATTGCCATGTTGCCGCCCTTGAAAGATTGCCGAGTTATGGTCTGTAATGAAGACGGTTTTGAAAGCGAAGGCATTCGCATCTTGCTGGACACGATCCGAAGTTTTAGCGATGACGTTTGGCTTGTGGCGCCCAACACCAACCAATCCGCCCGCAGCCGTGCTTATTCGATTGCCCAAGATGTGCGCGTTCGCCAACTGGACGACCGTCGGTTCGCTGTCGACGGTACGCCCGTTGATTGCGCGATCGTCGGGCTGAACGGTCTGATCCCCGGCAGGCGTCCTGATTTGGTGCTGAGCGGCGTGAACGAGGGGACAAACCTTGCCGAAGACATTCCTGTGTCTGGAACAATCGGCGCCTGTATGGAGGCGGTTGATCAAGGCATTCCAGCCATAGCGTTCAGTCAGGTCGGAACTTACCAAGCCTCTGAGGGAGGCACCTGGTTAGCCACCCAAGAGTATTTGCATGAACTTTTACCCAAACTGGTTGGCAACCTGGGCCCCGAGCTTCCGTTGCTGAACGTGAATTTTCCTCAACTGAAATCGCGCGAAGACTTGAGGGGTATCAAGATCGTTCCATCAGGTCGCCGCCCTCCCGCGATCAATGTGATGAATAAGGTGGGCAATAATGCGGATGAAACGATTTACTATTTTGATCTTCTACGGGAAGACCGCGGCACATATCCGGACAGTGATATTCATCTGGCCTTAAATGGATATGTGACAATCACCCCGCTTGCCTGGTCGCCTACAAATTATTCTGGTTTAACTCGTGTTGAGCTAAACTGAAGAAAAACTGATCTAAGATCAGTTGCCGAAAGTCGTTCGATTGGGTTGTAAGAAAAATGCCGACTTTCCATGCAACCAGTTGGGCGCGGCGTTTACCGCTGTAAGAACGACATCACGAGTAAACATATCGAAACAATTCGATTTTTCACCCCGCCCGCTGTGCTGGTGCAAATGGCGCGGCTGGCACCGCCAGAAGCTGGAATTGGCATTGGGTGCGCGAGTAATAATTTTCGGTTTTGCATGCAC
>Ga0209992_10002684_pt1 | contig 15918 bp, 21 predicted proteins | sample 2SBtaG_2_FD_182564 | JGI IMG/M metagenome (GOLD analysis project Ga0209992, IMG submission 182564) | Deep subsurface microbial communities from Kolumbo volcano to uncover new lineages of life (NeLLi) - 2SBTROV12_ACTIVE470 metaG (SPAdes)... | ecosystem: Environmental > Aquatic > Marine >... | reverse complement strand
TGTGATTGTGGCACCAACACTTCCTCTCTTATCTGATGCACCAATTACTGCAATAGATTTTGGAGATAAAAAGACAGATTCTGCCATGTATGTTGAATCTAAGGATTTTGTATAATAAAGTTATTCTCGAAAATTCTGATCTATGATTTTTAGCTTCCCAGCATTTTTCCAGCCAAATTCTCTTTTCTAGGAACCCAAACTATAGTCAAATTGGAAAATTTCCCAATTATTCCCCATGCTTCCCGAGCCAAATTTCTTAATTCTTCATTATTTATTGCAAATTCATGATTTAGTTGGTTTACAGTATTTTTAGAATCACTGTAAATTGTAACATCATCAGTTGAATCAACATATTTGTTTAATGCAGAAATGATTGCCAAATATTCTGCTTGATTGTTGGTTAAATCAGATTTTTTCTCGTAAAAGGATTCTCCTGTTTCTTTAACAAAATATCCATATCCACTATTTGTTCCACCAGAACCATCAACGTAAATACTAATTCCCATCTTTATACAACCTTGTAATCTTTACACTTAGATTTAGAACTATCATGTAAATAATTGTAGATATCGCTTGTGATACAAATGATGCCAGATATGGATCGTAGTTTATGGTTAAAAAATAATATTGTAAAGCCCATCTAATTACTGTGTAAACAACTTCAGCAACACCTAGTGAAGTGATTAATTTTTTCAAATCTTGTTTTAATTTTGTAGTATCAGTCTTGCCTGATTCTAATCGATATTTTTTTCTGTTATCAAAATAAAATAAACTACTAAAAACTGAAAAATAAATCACGTAATCTGCAATTGTGGTATATGTTGTGTTTAGATAATCAGCTTGATCAGATAAAACTTGAGCAATTATAGCTGAAATGATTATTGAAGCTGCAAATGCTAGAAGAACATTTTTGTTTAATTTTAAATATTCTTGAAACACGTTTAAGGATATAGTTTGTTACAAATAAACTAAGATTAGTCCAGTGTAATTTTCAAAAAGATAATCAGACCAACAAGTTCTGCAATTCCTACTCCTAACATATATGGAAAAATCTCATGTGAGAAAATTTCTTCCATCGAAAAGTAGGCTAATGCACCAATCACATTATGCAAAAACAACATGCCTGCAACAACAATCATGCCTAATGGAAGTTGGGCTCTAGTCTTTCCGTACATTTTTCCAAATATAGCAATTAAAATTCCAAGTATGGCCATATTTGCCATTGAAACAATAGATAACACTAGAGAAGTAGATTCCATTTAGTGTAAAACACCTCGAGAGCTTTTATTTACTTTTATCCAATTTTCCTTCAATTTCTTCAAATGTCTCCATATTGACTTCAAGAAAATTGGAGATAAAGTACATCACATTGTATTTTTCTCCAACTTTGTTAATCATGTTATTTTTTTCTAGTACTCTAATATGATGCTGAATAGCCTTGTAATCTAGGCCTAATTCTTTTGCAAGTTGATTTGTGTTGAATGGATTTTCCTTTAGTTTTGAAATAATTTTTAATCGATTTAGTCCTCCTCGTGAACCTGCAAATACAAACCACAAGAGACGTTTTGCATCAGGATCAATGGCCATAAGTTATGGAATTGCTTCTCATTTACTACTAAAAGGTATTCTGGGACAAAGTAGAAAGTATAAAAAACAAATCCTACAAATTTGAATGAATTAGAAAATGATGTTAAATTATGATGCACCTCTGTATAGACCACCATCAGAAGCCAGATCATTAATTTTCCAAGTTACTTTGGGTTGTTCATTTAACGAATGTTCTTTCTGTGATATGTATAGATCAAAAGAATATTCTGAAAGATCATGGGAAGATGTGAAAGCAGAAATAGATTTGATGGCAGGTTATTTACCTGACACAAAAAGAGTATTCCTTGCAGATGGGGATGCATTAAATCTTGACTCTGAATATATGATTAAAATTGTAAAGTACATTAGAGAAAAATTTCAAAACATTGAAAGAATTTCATGTTATGCAATGCCTATGAATATTCTGAAAAAAACTTCTGAAGAACTAAAGAAAATGAATGAAGCAGGACTTGACATGTTCTATTTAGGAATAGAAAGTGGATCAGATATAGTTCTAAAAAAAGTAACAAAGGGTGCAATTGCAAAGACAATCATCAAATCAGTAAACAAAGCAAAAGAAGCAGGATATGTAATGTCATGTATGGTGATTTTAGGATTGGGTGGAAAAAAATATTCTAAAGACCACATCAAAGGAACTGCTGAAGTACTTAGTGCATGTTCACCACATTATGTTGGTGCATTAACATTGTATTTAGAAAATGGAATTAAACAAGAATTCATTGACAAGTATGAAGGAGAATTTGTTAGAATTAATGATGATGAATCTTTAGAGGAATTGTATGATTTGATCAAACAGATTGAAACCAAAGAAGAGATTGTGTTTAGAGTAAATCATGGTTCTAATGCATATACAGTAAAGGGAACATTCCCTCAAGACAAACAAGAGATGTTAGATAAAGTAGAATGGATGAAACAGCATCCAGAGATGGTACGCCCTCAAGGATTACGAGGATTCTAAATTAGATTTTCTTGATTAAGATATACTACTTTGAAGATTTTAACTGAATAATCACCATCAAATATTTTTGTAATATTGTCATTATCAGAATGTAAAACTCTGAATTTGTATTCGTAACTTCCATTTGAATTTACATCAGTTTGGGCAAAGTGGACAGCATCATCATCTTTGAAAATTTGAATAATTACGGGATAACCTTCAACATGATTTACAATTTTTCCTTCAACAAATGCCCATGGTAACACATTATTTTCAGGAGAATGAAAAAAAACAGTTGTCTTTTCAAGACCAATCATTCCGTTTAAGGGAGTAATTTCAGTTTGTGGTTCATGTGTGTGGTTATTAATTAGAACTTGACCTGAATGAGGATGAGCATAAACAGAATCTATTGAAAGTGTTAAAAGAAAAGTTATAGCAAGAATGCTTGAAAATAAAATGATTTTATTCATATCAAAATCATGGATTAATCTAGTTTAAGAATTTTTCAAATTAGAGATTGTCAATTACAGATTTGAGATGTTCTGGAAGTTCTGGCAATTCAGTATGACTCTCATTGTTTTGAAGATTCTCAGGGCCTATTCGTCTAACACGCTGGGTTCCAAGAAGAGTGTCAATATTTCTTTGAATGTCTTTTTCAGATAATATTGTCTTTAATTTTTCAAAGATTGTTTCTTCATTTTCATATTTTTTAATCCCATATTGAACAAGAATTGTTTTTTCTTCAGAAGTGAAATCAGTCATATTATTGAAAAGACATCTATGGCTAATAATCTTTGGAAATAAAAAATAGTTAAAATATGATGAATTGTAAATGAACCTACTTGGTAAGTAAATTACAATTAATTTCAAATGTCCTTACAACAAAAAGATACGTATCCATTGCAATAATTAGTGGTACAGGATTAGGAATCATCTATTACTTTTTGACAATGTCAATGCTGCCTTCACACTTGGACACTACAATGGAGATAATGCCATTTTACATAATTACATCAGTAGGATTAACAATTACAATTTCATCTTTGGCAGGAATTAATTTTGCAATGATGGCATTTAAAATTAAAAGAATGAAAATGATGAATTCTGTTAAATCAAATTCTTCAGCAGTATTAGGAGGAGCATTTGCAGCATTTACTCCAGGATGTCCTGCATGTACAGCACCTCTAGCAGTAATTTTAAGTGCAATTGGAGGATTGTCATTGTTTCCAATGCAAGGATTAGAATTAAAATTCATTTCAATAGGAGTGTTAGTTTTTTCTATTTGGTGGATTGCTAGAGGATTACAAAGTAAAAGTTGTTGTAAGATAGGATAGAATCTGTCTAGTATAATTTGTGATAAAGGAAATCACTTTTGATAATAAACAATTGAATTTTTATTAAAAAATCACGTAGTTCTAACATGTCTGCAGTGAATAATCAATCTAACAATAAATCAGATAAAAAATATCTTTTCATTATTAGTGGAGTAATTCTAGTAGGGGCTGCTTTTCTATTTGCATATCTAATGTGGTATGTTTCTCCAGATGAATATAATGAGAGAGTAAAGGTGATTGCAGTCACGGAAGCAGGATGTATTGCAGAAACCTTTGATGGTTTTGCAGTAAACATTGGTGATTGTAACGCACAGCAAGGCGAGTATGTTAATGCTGTAATAGATAAAAAAGTCAAAGAAAGAGCAGCAGCTATGAATCCTACAAACTAATTCTAGTTTTTCTTTTATTCTTCATTTTCTCCCCATTGTCTACCAAGATTTGATAGAATTCTAAAGGCAAATCTATCTATGTTAATGTGGGGTTCTGCAAGTATCATTACTACTCTATCGTATATTGGAAAACTCATTATTACAACTCGTTCTCTTCTTGATGCAGAATATTTGACATGACCTAATTCTGAATTAAATTTTTTTCTTTTTGTAACTCGTGATGCTAATTCTGTAGAAATAGAATTATGTTGTTCTTCAGATAATCTAGAGCAAGTTCCTTCTTTGAAACCTCCTGCTAAAAGAGTTCCAGAACTATCCAACAAACCAGCAAAAAGAATTTCAGGATCTTCTAATATTTTTTTACACTTTTCATTGTATTCAGTATGATCAAATTTTGATTCACTCAAGATAACAATCTATTTTGATCTATTATCTATGTAAATAGCTTTTAGAATGTCAGTTTTACTTACTACGCCACCTAATTTACCATTAATTCTAACACCTACACCATTAATTCTATTTTGAATCATTTCTTCACAAGCCACAGTAAGATCTTCATCAAAATCTACAGATTCCAAATTTTTAGTCATTACGTCTTTTGCTTGTGTAGAATTACCAAATCCTGAATCAGAAAGGAATCCTTTTCTTGTAAAAACTACAGAGATCACAGGATCAGAACTATCCAATACAGCATCAGTATTTCCTTGTTCTAATGCAACATGAAACAGATCACGAAATGTCATTATTCCTTGCGGTTCATTATTTTGATTTTTTAAGAAAATTCTCGATATTTTTTGCTTAATCATTTCAGATACAGCATGTCGCAGAGTAGTATCATAATCCATGGAAATGTAAGAAATGGTCATCACATCTCCAACTGTGTGTTTTTTTGCATATTTTTTGATATAATATTGCGCAATGTCAGTTTTGGTGATAATTCCAATAAGGCCTTCAGTATTTGAGGTGACACCAAGAGAGCCTATTTCTTTTTCAAGCATTATTTCTACACATTTTTCAACACTCATTGATTCATTTACAGAAGTGAGAATTTTCATTATTTGAGAAACAGGAATTTCGTCTAGATTCTTTTCTGAATCATCTTCAAGCAGAAACAATCCGATATCTTTTTCAGTAATTATTCCTGCAGAAGTACCATCATCAGTTACAATTAATCTACTGATTTTATTTTTCAGTAATTCTGAAATCACATGACTTAGAGAAGAATTTTTTTCAACGGTTATTGGTTTTTGTGAAATTGAAATTAAATCAGACATTTGATTCTCCAAATTATTTGATAAGATACACAGGAATTTTGGATTTTTGCAGAACATGATTTGAAACACTTCCTATCATATCTTTAGAAGCAGTACCAGCTCCAGTTGTACTCATTACAATATGATCAAACTTGCCTGTCTTTGCAGTATGTAATGTCACATGGCCTGGAGATCCTCTTAGAATTTTTGTAGTAAATTTAACATTTTTGTTACCTGCACGTTTTGTTGCCTTTTTTAGAATTATTTTTCCATCTTCTTCTAATTGTTTATCAAATGCTTTTGTTCTGGGACCACCTTCAATTACATGTGGAATTACATAGATGGCTGTTACTTGTCCATGTGTAAATCCTGCAAGAGTAATTGCTCTATCTAGTGCTTGAAATGATTTTTTTGAACCATCAATTGGTACTAAAATTTTGTTCAAGTCCATAAAAAATGTCTTAAATTATCTAATATTAAGAGTGAAAGCGATTCTCAATGAAGAGATTTATTCGTAACAAGAAATGAAATTTCATTAAATATGATGAAAACCTTTACAATCTCATATGTCAGATAAACAATTTCCCATTGAAGAAATTAAAAAACAAATTGATGAAATTTTATCTGAGCCTGAAATTCGATTTTGTGGACTAATTGATAGTTCTGGAGAGTTAATTGTAGGAGATTTTAGAAAAGATGTAATTCCTTTTGAAAATGATGCAAGAAGAAAGCAAATGTTTCAAGAATTGGCACATAGAGTTGCAAATCGACAGGGATTTGATGCTAGTCTAGGCAGGGTAAAATATTCATCTTCGAGGAGAGAAAATGTGGTAATGATGAGCTTTCCTATTGGAAAATATGTCATAATGATTACTGCAGAACCTAGCGTGAACATAGATAGACTAGCTTGGAAGATAATCTACAAGTTAGAACATCAATGGAGTGAATTTCATGGTTTTTGAAATAGGCTTGCAGTGATTCAGATGTCAAATTAGGGATGTAGAGAGGCGTAAAAATTTTGAATTAATTTTTTAGATGTTTAACATACATTTCCATAAAATCGTCATTCATGATGGGTTTAAGAAAATCATGGTCAGATTGAAATGCATTAATTGCTTCTTTAAGAGACGTAGGTAATTTTTTGATGTGAAGTGATTTCATTTTACTGGCTGAGAGTTTGTACGTATTTACATCAACGGGATCAGGTGGTTGAATCTTCTTTTTTATTCCATCAAGTCCTGCTAATAAAATAGATGATTCTACAAGATAGATATTAGATGTAGGATCAGGTGGACGATATTCTATTCTTTTAGTTTGCGGGCTTTTTTTATTATGTGCAGGAATTCTGACACTAACTGAACGATTCATTTTCCCCCATGCAATATTGGTAGGGGCCTCATAACCCGGAATAAGTCGTTTGTATGATTGTGTTGTAGGATTTGTAATTGCACAAAGAGATTTTGCATGTTCAAGTAGACCACCAATATAGTAGTGGGCAGTCTGACTTAGTTCAGCATATTTATCTGAAGGATCATAAAATGCATTGTAGTCTTTTTTGTTTTTTGTTTTCCATAGACTTTGATTAATGTGAACTGCTGAACCGTTATCATTAGGGATTGGTTTTGGATTAAAACTTGCAATCATTTCACGTTTTGAAGCAATTTCACGAACAGTTTTTACTCCTGTTACAAAAGCATCTGCCATTTTAGTAAGACCAGTATGTGATAGAACAATTTCACTTTGACCTGCTGTTGCTACTTCATGGTGATGTGCTTTTATTTTTATTCCAAATGTTTCAAGAACATCACAAACTTCATCTCTAAAATTTGTTAAAGTGTCTGATGGTGAATCTCGATAATATCCTTTTTTTATTTGAATTACATCTTCCAAGTTTTGAGAATTCCAAGGAGCTTCTATGGATGTAATTTGAGAATGTTGTTTTGTTTGATCGGTCTTATCAAAAATAAAAAACTCTATTTCTGCTGCCCATCTACTTGAAAATCCGTTTTTCTTTGCAAATTGTTCAGCTTTTTCTGAAATATATCTTGAATCTTTCAAATACCTATCTCCATCAAATCCTAGATGGATATTTGCAAACATTCTTGCAGATTTAGAGACATAGGAATTTTTGTCATTTTTATAAGAATCAAAATAATCAGGCAAGATTACAAAAGTTTGAGGATCAGGAATTAGAATAATGTCAGAATTTTCAATCTCTGTAAATCCCAAAATTGAGCTTCCATCTAATGGAAATCCATTAACAAACGATTCTTTTGTTAATTCTTGTGCAGGAATACTAAGTTGATGAATTAATCCAAATGGATTGCAAAACTGTAATCTAATCCATTTTACCTTTGATTTGTTAATTTTTTCAATTATTTTCTTATAATATGGCACAAACTTGATTTTTCATACTTACTGATAACTTTAGTCTAGAATTCCAATTCTCATAGTTTAGAAAATTAAGAAAGGGTATGGGCCCACGGGGATTTGAACCCCGGATCTTCGCCGTGTAAGGGCGACGTCATAACCGACCTGGACTATGAGCCCAGAAACCTACCTTGTTAAAATCCATTTAAACTTTGAGACAAGAGAAAATCTAGAAATTTGATTAAAAATCCACAAAACCATGAACGTTTTTAGTTTTTTTTCCAGTCCAATTGGCCTAGGTCATGTAACTCGAGATATTGCAATTGTGAATAATTTTGAAAATATTTCAACGAATTTCATTACAGGTAGTGGAGCTGCTAAAATTCTAAAAAAACTTGATTACAAAGTCCAAGATGCATACAATCCACCCTCATTCATCATTGAAAATGGAAATCTAAAGAATCCAGCAAAATGGTTATGGAACTATTATCAATATTATAGAGATTGTAAAAATATTTCACAAACAATTCTTTCAAAAGACAAACCAAATTTGGTGATTAGTGATGAAGATTTTGCATCATTAACTATTGCACAAGAGATGAAAATTCCAACAGTATTAGTTACAGATGTTTTAGAAACTCATTTCACTTCAGGTATTGTATCATTCATAGAAAAAAAGATGAATAAGTCAATGCATGAAATAATTAAAAAATGTGATATGGTAATTATTCCTGAAAATGGAGATGATCATGGCAATATTAAAAGAGTCGGTCCAATAGTTAGAGAGACAAACTATACCAGAGAAGAATTAAGAAAAAAGTTTTCCTTTGAAAAAAATACCATAGTAATATCAATAGGCGGAACAGATGCAGGATTATTTCTCATTGAAAAAGCATTACAAGTTCTCTCAAAAATTAATCAAGATATAGAAATAGTTCTAGTATCAGGTCCTGCAGTAAATAAAAAATTTGAAAATATTAGAAATCTAGGATTTGTAGATAATTTACATGAATTAATTTTTGCAGCAGATTTGATTATTTCATTGGCAGGAAAATCAACCATAGATGAGGCTAATGCATATGGAACACCTGGAATTTTTATTCCAATCAAAGGACATTTTGAACAAGAAGATAACGCGAAAGAACAAGGATTTGAATTTGCAGATATTGAAAGATTAGAAGAATTAATTGGAGAAAAACTTGAACAGAAAAGAAATCAAGTAAATACAGATGGTGCTAAAATAACATCAAAGATTATACAAAATTTGATGAATTGACAATCAAATGCTTAATAGAAGGCAAATTCGATTTGATAAAGTACTATGACTAGACTAGTAGTTGCCAAATTCGGCGGTAGTGCAATAGGTCCAAACGGAGAAACAATTCCTAAAATTATTCAAAGAATTACAAATTTGAAAACAGATTCCAAAGTGATTGCAGTTTTTTCAGCCCCCTTGACAATGGTCAATGGGGAAAAACGCTCATTGACTGATGTAGTTTTAGAACAGGGAAGAAATGCAGAGAATGGAACTAGTTCATCTTTAGATATTGTAAAATCAACATATGAAAAAATTTTACAGATGGTTGATGACAAAAATAAGGAAAATTGTAAAAAAACAATTGATTTTCATCTAGAAAAAGCCCAAAATGCACTAGATGAGGCTTTGAAAAACAAGGAATTTGCAAACGAGACAAGATCTCAAGCTTTGGCATTTTCAGGGGAGATTTTGATGGCACAGGTGATGAATCACATTCTAAGAAGTAACAGTATCAAGGCAGATTCTGTGGGATTTGAGAATTGGCCCATTATTACAGATAACAATATTGAATTTACAAATTTTCTCACTGCAGAATCTAGAGAAAAAATGGTCAAAACAGCAGAACTAGTAGAGAAAAATGAAGTAGTTGCCATAGGAGGGTTTATCGGAAAAACAGTAGATGGAGTAATTACTACCTATGAGCGGGGAGGATCGGATAGAACTGCAGCAGATCTTGGTATATTGTTTCATAAAAAATATGAAACTAGTATCGACTTTGAGAAAGATAGTGCAGTAGTTTCAGCTGATCCCAAAATTGTAGATTCAGGATTAAGTGAAGTTTTTCAATTATCATACAATGAAGCAAGGCTAGCAGGGATGTTTGGAATGAAAATTTTAGATCCAATTGCAATCAAAGAAATTGTAGAAAATGGTGTTGACATGCCAATTACTGTAACCAATATGAAAAATCCAGAAAAAATTACTACAATTAAAAGAAATTTAGATGAACAAAAGGGGCATCCAATAAAAATAGTTACAGGAAAAGAGAATTGTTCTATTTTCAGAATTGAAACAAGTTGTGTTCAAAAATTATTAACATCATTAGAAAAAGACAAACACTATAGTGAATTTATTATTCTATCACCATTTACAAAAGATGGATTAGAATTTTCTAGAATATTATTTTTGGATGGAGATTATGTAAAGAGAAATGAAAAATATCTTTTAGCATTTGATTCACTTGCTACAATCACATACAATAGAGGAGTCATTACATTAATTGGAGATGAGATGTGGAGAGTTCAACAAGTAGCTTCTAGAACTAGTGCAAAGATTGGTGAATCAGGATTAAACATTTTGAATATGGATGCACAAGAAGAGACTTCAAGAATAATTATTGTGGTAGAAGATACTCAAGATAATATTACAAAAGCCATCAAGGCAATTCATCAAGAAATCTCAGAAATTAATTTTATTTAATGTAAGAGTGGCGTTACGGGATTTCTCCTGTAAACGCCATCATGGGTTTGTTCTTGGACCGTTATCTAGACTTAGTCCGGCGTTACCCAAAACACGCGATACTATAGGTTATAATTTCTAGTATTTAGAGCTGATCTATATAGATCCGTTCACATACGCTCAGCTGCGTACCAAAGTAGAATACCAATGCCAAGTATAGCATACCATTTGAAATTCTTCTTATTCATGAAAATATTGGCTGAGCCTAACTCTTCATCTTTGTATGTAGTTAAACGAATTTTTCTCATTTCAAATGCCTGACCAACCAAGCCTACTACAAGACAGATAATTCCAGCAAAGCCTAATGTCCATTCCATGTTAGAATTCTTCATTCATCAGATATGTAGTTTCAGATAGTCATAATCAGTAGAAAAGATAATTCTTTAAATTAGCAGTGTTTTTTTGCTCTCCTATGAAAGAGATTGGTAAAATTTGGATGAATGGAAAATTGGTACCATTCAAGGATGCCAAAGTTCACGTTTTAACTCACGCATTACATTATTCAACATCAATTTTTGAAGGAATTAGATGCTATGATACTCCAAATGGATCAGCAATTTTCAGATTACCTGAACATATTGACAGATTCTTCAAATCTGCAAAATTATATTCTATGAAGATGCAATTCTCAAAAAAAGTAATTTCAGATGCAATTGTAAAAACAGTACAATCTGGTGGACTCAAAGAATCATACATTAGACCATTAGCATATTATGGATATGGAACAATGGGATTAACCCCTACTACAAACAAAGTAGATGTTTCGATTTCTTGCTGGGAATGGAAGATGGGTGAATCAAAAGCAGGCAAATTTTCTGGGGCAAAATGTAAAGTTTCAAGTTGGACTAAAATTGATTCAAGATCTCAACCTATGCAAGCAAAAGCTGCATCAAACTATGCAAATGCAGCTCTTGCAAGAATGGAGGCATTAGATAATGGATATGATGAAGCAATTATGTTAAACACTAATGGTAAAGTTGCAGAAGGTAGTGCTGAAAATATTTTTATCATCAAAGACGACATTATTCAAACCCCACCACTTTCAGCAGGTGGATTAGAAGGAATTACCAGAGATAGTGTCATACAGATTATAGAAGAAAACGGAGGATTTGTAATTGAACGTGATCTAGAACGAGACGACTTGTATTCAGCTGATGAAATCTTTATGACAGGTACTGCAGCTGAAGTGAAATCTGTAACTCAGATAGACAAGGTGAAGATTGGAAATGGCAAAATGGGCAATATTACCAAAGCACTTCAAAAATCATTTACAGATGTAGTCATGGGTAAAGATGAAAGATTCCTACCTTGGTTGACATTTATCTAGATTCCACGAAGTTTTTTACCCACAATATAGATTGAAAATTATGGATTCATGTGCTACGGGGGATACTCAAGAAATTTGTTGGTTTTGCAGAAAAGGGCGTCACGATGATTGTATGAAAGAGATTCCTACACAAGGAAAATCAGATGGTCCACATGATTGTACTTTTGATACAAAGTTGATTCCTTGCAAGTGTCAGCATTAAACAATTAGTATCAAATACAGGAAGGAATGAAAAAATGTATGAGTTACAATGAAGATTTTTGGAACAAATATTCCGATGAGAATGAATCAAAGTATAATGAAGAATTTTCTAAATTTGTAAGAGATTTGGCCACTTCCTTACGATGTACAAGTGTATTAGAGGTTGGTTGCGGCACAGGAATTGATTTAAGATTATTTCAAGATACGTTTCAGATTAACGGTATTGATCTAAATGAAAAGGCACTAAGCATTGCAAAGAAAAAATTACCTATTGGAGATTTTAAGAAAGGAACAATTACAGAGTTGCCATTTGAAGATTCGTCTATAGATTTTGTTTTTACTCATGGATTGATGAATTATTTAGATGATAAAATATTAGAAAAAGGAGTTGCAGAAATGTTTAGAGTTTCCAAAAGATGGATAATGAACTGTGAGAATTTTGATAAAGCAGAAAAACAAATTGATGAGAACCAAAAATCACGTAATATGCAAAAATGGTGGCTTGATTATAACGTAAAATTTGTCAGTGATGTTGATATGCATGAAGATATAGAGCCTAACAAACCTAGATTTACTCTATTAAAGAAATTATAATTTTATTTTGACTTTAGTTTCTTATGTTGTATAGTTAGTATTTTTGGTAATGTAATAGTAAAAGTTGTTGGATTGTTTGATACAGATATTTCTCCCTGATGTTGCTCTACAATATTTTTACAGCTAGCCAAACCCAATCCGGTTCCCTTTTGTTTAGTTGTAAATAATGGCTCAAAGATTTTAGATAAATTATCTTCAGGAATTCCATCACCTGAATCAATGAACTTTATAATTGCTAAATTATCCTGTTCATAAATTTTAACTTCAATTTTACCCCCATTATGCATTGCCTGAATAGAATTTACAATCAAATTGATAAAGACAGCATCAATTTTTACAGTATCACAATCAATGTTAAAATCTTTTTTAGAAATGTTAACTTTAACATCTTTTGGAACATTTATCTTATCCAATGAACTTTGAATTAGTTCTTTCAATGATACGTTTTGTAAATTTAGCGGTGAGTTTCTTACATAACCTAAAACATCATCAACCTGATGAGAAATTCTATCAATACTTTTTTCTATCAAATCAATGCGCTTTTTTACAGATTCATCAGAAATTTTTGAATCTGGAGAAGTTTGTTTGATCAAATCTATAGACATTTTCATTACAGATAGAGGATTTCTCAAGTCATGTGCAAGACGTCCAGATAGTTCACCAATGGCAGATAATCGTTCAGATTTTAGAACTTCGCCTGTTTTTTCTTCAACAAGATTTTCAAGGTTATCTCGTTGCTCAATTAATTCATTAGTTCGCATTTTTACCAAGCGTGAAAGATTCTTGTTGATTGTAATTACTATTGCTGCAAAAACTCCCAACATTGCAACAATTCCTAACATAATATTTTGAGTCGAAATTTGTTCATCAGTTTCAATAAAAATTGAATATGTTACAGAGATGAGAATTATCATACAAATAATAGCTACAGTTAGCGGAATGCCAAATTTGCTTATAGTTTCAAATTGAACATTTTCAGAATAAGAAAATGTTTGATTTGATGATGTTGGCAATTTTGCAATTTTTAATCTAGCATGAAATGCAAAAATGATCATAGTGTAACTATAAAGATACATCAAATCAACAGGATGTCCATCATAGTATGTTCCATCAAGTTCTGCAAAGAGGAAGAAAATATCTGAAACACCATATATTATAAATCCAAATAAAATCAGCATCCAAGGCAAACTTGTATTTTGTTTTGCAAGAAGCATTACACCTACAATTGCAGGAACCAATACAATTGAACTCAAAATTGGATATGCAAGAGCAATGATAGTTGGAAATGCATCTTCCTCAAACATATCATCATATGCAGCCAAAACTGAAGGAATCAATAATGAAAAAGCTAATCCAATTGAAAATAACCAAACGTTTCTACTAACTTTTCTAATTATTGGTTTTAGTGAAAGAAACAGGAATACAGTAATTAACGGATAAGATGCTATGTAAAAAATATCAGCTTCAGATGGGAATGGTTCACCTTCCCATACATGATCATATAGTTGCCAAATTTGTTCTGCGATAAACCAAAATGCTGCAGCTATTGCAAACAACAGATATCCTTTTGCTTCAAAGTTTTTTTGTTTGTGTAATTTTATTGTCAGAACTGATGAATAAGCTATAATCACTCCTGGAAAAATGGCATATGCAGGAATGGCTATCAAAGAGAATTGTGCGTCATCAAGAAAAGGCCTTGTTTGATATAATGCTGTAATACCCACCAATACCAAGATTAAACAAATGATAATTTTTTTCTGATTTTCTAATACAGTTTTTGGCAGATTACTAGTTTTACTCATTACAAAAACCTCTTAACATCACATAATTACAAAAATTCTTAGAATATACGTTTTCAGCAAAATCCAATTGCATTTTCTCTCAAAAACCATTGACAAAGTCAATACTTAATTTGACATCTGTCATAATTGGTACTTACGCACTGTTTAATAGTAAAGTATGATTTTACTACTATGGGAATGGGTAGACCAGTACTAGTTGTAGAAGATGACGTAGATTTAATTGGAATTTACAGAGAGATTTTAGAGTTACATGATTTTGATGTAGAAACTGCACTAAATGGAGAAGAAGGAGTTCAAAAATTCATAGACGTTAAACCTTCTCTAGTAATAATGGATGGAGATATGCCAGTTCTAGATGGTTACCAAGCATTCAAACAAATCAAAGAGATTGACAAAAATGCAAATGTGGTAATTGTTACAGGGTTTTCAGAATTTGAACCAAAAAGTCAAGAAGCAATCAAGCAAGGATTGATTAAAGTGATTTCAAAGCCACTAGGGGTAGATGAATTGCTTGATCTGGCAAAAAAATATTCTGAAATTAAAGTTTAAGAATAATTTTATTTTTTGAATCAATTTTAGAAAAAGCGGGTCTAAAGGGATTCGGACCCTTGACAACCGGATTAAGAGTCCGGTGCGCTACCTGGCTGCGCCATAGACCCACTAAAATAGATATGCCTAGAGTTGTTATTAATCTTAAGATTTTAAAATAAATGAAAATTTAGTTTTATGCTTTAGCTTCAATCTCATTGTATTTCTCAATGATTGCAGTTAGTGCAGTTGAAACTGGAACATCGTTCATCTTTTTCTTTTCGGCTAGAAGTTTTTGGTATGCATCTAGTGTAATGTACACTGGAATAGAACCATTTCCTTCAAGTAATCCTCTAACGTTGTATAGAGCAGTTTCCATTCCTCTTTCAGCAGATTTTGCAAACTTTGCTTTATCCATAATTGCTCCTAGAGGACCAAATGGCATATCATAGTCTACTGACATGGTTACTCTTGTAAGATTATTACCTAATGATTTGAATTCGTTAGTAATTTGCCAGTTCTTGAAAGGACCTTCAATTTGCTTGGCAGTGATTTTCTCGTTTCTAATGAATTCAATTGTTTCACAATCCCACTCTAAACGTTTACCGCTAAAGTCACCGATAATTCTGAAAGTTGTTCCAACACCCATTCCTTCTTTGATGTCCATAGGAATGACTGTCATACCTACTGTGTCATTTTTGATTTGATCAGAAACATGTTCTGGTCTTGCAAAGTAGGTGAAAACATTCTCTACAGGTGTTTTGATATCGATTGATTTTGTTACGAGGGTCAACGATTG
>Ga0209992_10002683_pt1 | contig 15919 bp, 14 predicted proteins | sample 2SBtaG_2_FD_182564 | JGI IMG/M metagenome (GOLD analysis project Ga0209992, IMG submission 182564) | Deep subsurface microbial communities from Kolumbo volcano to uncover new lineages of life (NeLLi) - 2SBTROV12_ACTIVE470 metaG (SPAdes)... | ecosystem: Environmental > Aquatic > Marine >... | reverse complement strand
AGCTTCTCAATTTAGTGGTGCAATTACTACTGGTGTTGATGACACTGGAGTAGATGTAAAATTTTTTGGTGCTACTTCTGGAAGTTTCTTATTATGGGACGAATCAGATGATGCATTAGAATTAACAGATTCTTCGCCAATAAAAATTGGTGATGGTGGTGATATGCAAGTATATCACGATGGTTCAAATTCTTATATTACAAATAGTACAGGAGCTTTAAAACTTGCAACAGAGACTTCTGGTATTGCAGTTACAATTGGACATACAACTTCAGAAACAACAATTGCAGATAATGCAACAATTACTGGAAACCTTTCAGTAGGTGGAAATTTTGATGTCACAGGAACTTTAGATTTTAGTGATTCTGATATTACAAACATTGGATCAATAGCACTTGATACAATTACAAATGATGGCACAGATATTACATTAGATTCCTCTGGGGACATTGTTCTTGATGCAGGTGGCGCAGACATAATACTTAAAGATGATGGAACTACTTTTGGTTCTTTAGTTAATAATAGTGGTAATTTACTGATAAAATCAGGTTCATCACCTACAACAACGATGACTATTGATGGTTCTCAAAAAGTAACTTTTGCTGGAGATATTGTAGTTGCAGATGATATATTTATGTCATCAGATGATGCTAAATTACAACTCGGTACTCACCAAGATGTAACAATTACACACGACCCCGATGATGGTTTAATTTTAAAAAGTACAGCAACAGCTGACGATAATCCATTTTTATTAACTATACAAACAGGCGAAACAGACATTGCAGTAGATGATGTTTTAGGTACAATAAACTTTCAAGCACCAGACGAAGGCGCAGGAACAGACGCTATTTTAGTTGCTGCAGGAATTGAAGCAGTATCAGAAGGAGACTTTAGTTCTTCTAACAACGCTACAAAATTAAGTTTTAAAACAGGAGCATCGGAAGCTGCTACTGAAAAAGTTGCAATCAGTTCTGCTGGTAATTTAAATTTAACAGCATCTAATACAGAATTAAGATTCTATGAAGGATCAAACTATGTTGGTTTTGAAGCACCAGCATTATCAGCTGATCAAATTTGGGTATTACCAAGCGCAGACGGATCAGCAGACCAAATGTTAAAAACAGATGGTTCTGGAAACTTAGGTTGGGCAACAACTTCTAGTGCAGCAGACGATATTTCTACAGGAGATGCAGCAGTTACAATTGCAACTTCTTCAGGAAACATTACAATTGATGCAACAGCAAATGATTCAGATATTATATTTAAAGGAACTGATAACAGTTCTGATATTACAATGCTTACACTTGATGGAAGTGAAGCTGGTGCAGCTACATTTAATAACAAAGTTGTAGCAACAGAATTAGATATTTCAGGAAATGTTGATATTGATGGTACATTAGAAACAGATGCTATAACTCTTGATGGTACATCTTTTATTAAACTTGCAGGAACAAATTTTACAGGATCATTATTACTTGGTCATGCAACAACAGGAACTTTAGATGCAGCTCAATATAATACTGGAGTTGGTCTTACAGCTTTAGATGCTTTAACACAAGGAGACAATAATACAGCACTTGGTTATGGTGCTCTAACAGCTACTACAACGGGAAGAAGATGTGTTGCTTTAGGAGTTAATGCGTTGTCAGGTTTAACAACCGGTCAACAAAACATTGCAATAGGTCATGGTACACTTGATAATAATAATAATAGCTATAATACTGGAGTTGGTACTGATGCTTTAACAGATGCAACAGGTGGTTATAATACAGCTTTTGGTTATAGAGCTGGTTATGAAGTTACTGATGGTCAATATAATATTAATGTTGGTTATTTAGCTGGCGATAATATTACATCAGGTTCTGGTAATGTTGTTATTGGAAAAGCAGATGTTGCAAGTGCAACAGGAGATGATCAATTATCAATATCTGATGGTGAAGATGGATCAGTTGCTTGGATAACTGGTGATAGTTCTGGAAATTTAACTTTTCCTGCAGATGTTACATTAGGTGATGATCTAGTTTTAGATTCTGATTCAGCAGTTTTAAAATTTGGTGATGACCAAGATGTTACACTTACTCACACAGATGGTACAGGTTTAACTTTAAATTCAACTAGTAAACTTTGTTTTCAAGATACAGGGACACATATTTATTCAAATGCAGATGGAGATTTAGACGTTGTATCTGATGGTACAGCAATTGATTCTATTAATTTAGAATCAGCTGGTGGAATTACTTTAGACGCTGGCTCCACGACTCATGGTATTACATACGAGGATGATGGAACTGCAATGTTACAAATTACAAACAGTTCATCTGATGTAATTATTAAACCATTAGTAGATGCAAAAGATATTATATTCCAACAATACGATGGTACAGCAGTATTAACAATTGAAGATAATGCAACTGCTAATATTCCTGCTGGTAAATTAGCAATTGGTGGAACAGCAGTTACTTCAACTGCAGCAGAATTAAATTTATTAGATGGAGGAACATCTGTTGGTAGTTCAATAACATTAGCAGATGCTGATGGTTTCGTCGTTAATGACGGTGGAACTATGAAGACTATTCCTGCTTCTGATGTTAAAACATACAATCCAGGTGGAACTGCATGGCAAGCTGTTGTTACAGGCGCAACTACAATGGTTTCAGGAAGAGGTTATTTTGTAAATACAACTTCTTCAGCTTTTACAATGACATTACCTGCTTCTCCTTCAATTGGAGATAATGTTACAATTATAGATTATGCAGGAACATTTGATTCTAATAACTGTACAGTCGGAAGAAATTCACAAAAAATACACGGAGCTTCTGAAGATTTAACAGTTGCAACAGAAAGAGCAGCATTTACATTAGTGTTTACTGATAGTACTCAAGGATGGCTCCTAACGAATAATTAAGGAGAATAAATGGCTAACTATAAAGATTTACACGGTTTTCAAATTAAAAGTTATTCTAGTGATCCTTCTAATCCTATTAAAGGAGAAGTTTGGTATAATTCTACTACTCAAGTTTTAAAAGGTTATCAATCTAAAGGAGCTGCTTGGGAATCAGGAGGAGATTTAAACACATTAAGAGGCGCTGTTAAAGGACAAGGAACACAAACTGCAGCTTTAGCTGTAGGTGGTAATACTCCTTCAGCTCCAACTGGAGTAACTGAATCTTATGATGGAACAAGTTGGTCAGAACAACCTGATTTAAATACTGCTAGACACTCAGGAGGAATGTCACAAGCTGGACCTCAAACAGCTGCTTTCTATGCAGCAGGAGATCACAACACTTCTGGTAAACAAAATGCAACTGAAGAATATGATGGTTCTAGCTGGACAAATGGAAATAATTATCCATTATCAGCAACTATAGGTGGTACTGGAACAGTAACAGCAGGACTTGGATTTGGTGGTTATTTACCTGGCACTGGTGAACTATATAAACATGATACATCTGAATATGATGGAACTAATTGGACAGCAGGTGGAGATATGCCTGTAGAAAGAAATGACATAACTGGGGTTGGAACTCAAACTGCAACTCTTGCAGCTGGAGGAATAGGATCTGGATCACCAGGAACATTTAATAATTCAGCAACTTATGATGGTTCTTCGTGGACAGCAACAAATAATTTACATACAGCATCGGGTGCTGGTGGTATGTTTGGAACTCAAACAGTGGCTTTTCTTTTTGGAGGTAGAAGTGCACCAGGTGGTTCTATTTTAACTACTAATCAATCTTGGAATGGAACAAGCTGGTCTCAAAGTCCTGCTACTCTAACAACTGCAAGAACTAATATGGCAGCTGTGGGACAATCAGGAACTGCTGGACTTGCAGCAGGAGGTAATCCTAATATGGCTACTACAGAAGAATATAACGATCCAGCTTTTGGAATAAGAACTTGGGATGCATCATGACAGATTATAAAGCAATACATGGAAAAAAAATTAAGTTTTTAACTACAGATTTAAGTACAGCTGAAGGTGAAGGAGAAATTTTTTATAGTGATACTGATGCAGGATTTAAAGTAGGAGTTGCTGCTTCTGCGTGGTCATCTGGTAGTCCCGTAGCTACTGCTAGAGCTTACCCAGCAGGAGCTGGTATACAAACAGCATCTTTTTGTGTAACAGGACTTGTTTCCCCCACTGTAATTTCTAATGCAACAGAAGAATATAATGGTTCTGGATGGTCTGCTGGAGGAGACTTACCTGCTAATAGATGGGCAAATGCTGCATGCGGAACATTAACTGCAGGATTAGCTTTTGGTGGACATGGTCCAGGATCACCATCATATAAAGCTGAAACGTATGAATATGATGGCTCTTCATGGACAGAAACAAATGATCTTAATACTGCTAGATATATGCTAGCTGGAGCAGGAACCCAAACTGCTGGATTATCAATGGGAGCATCAGCAGGAGCACATGGTGATTCGACTGAAGAATATAATGGAACTTCTTGGACAGAAAGTGGAGCCTTAGGAACAGCGAGATACCATCACGGAGGTTGTGGAACACAAACAGCAGCTTTAGTTACAGGTGGAGCTACTTTTCCACCAAGAGTTAATATAAACGCAACAGAAGAATATGATGGATCAAGTTGGACTGCAGGAGAAAATATGCCAAATAGCTATTCCCAACATGTCAATATTGGAATTCAAACAGCGGCTTTATCATTTGGAGGTCAGGCAGCTGCACCTCCTACACCCGTAGTCAATACAACATTAACATATGATGGTACTGATTATGCATCAGCTCCTAATATGGGAACAGCAAGAAATAATCATGCAGGAGCAGGAGTTCAAGCAGCAGGATTAGCTTTTACAGGAAGTACACCATCAAATTCGGCTGCAACAGAAGAATATAATTTTACAGCTATGACTGTCACTGCTGGTGCATGGGCTAATAGTAATAATACAAATACAGCTTTAGGAACTACTGCTGGATGTGGAACTCAAACTGCAGGACTTATTATGGGAGGTGCAGATAATGTAGTTAAAAGTGAATCATATGATGGTTCATCTTGGACAGAAGGCCCTGATTTAAATACAGGTAGGTATGGAGCAGGAGAGGCAACAGCTGCTCCTCAAACTGCTGCAGTTATTTTTGGTGGTGTAGTATCAGACACTAGAAAATCAGAAGTTGAAGAATATAATGGATCAAGTTGGAGTGAAGTTACTGATATGCCTGCGGATATTGGACAAATAGCAGGAGCTGGCACACAAACTGCTGGACTTTCAATAGGTGGCAGTACTGGTGCAACAGCTTGGGTTGCAGAATCATATGAATATGATGGAACCAATTGGACAGCGGCTGGAAATATTAATACTGCTAGAGAAAGAGCAGCTGGTGCAGGAACACAAACTGCTGGAATTGCAATAGGAGGAAACAATGCTACTTCGCATTTAGCAAATGTAGAAGAATATGATGGGTCCTCTTGGAGTGAAGTTACTGATATTCCTACAGCTACTAAACTTGGAGCAACTGCAGGAATACAAACAAATATGATATTTTTTATGGGTAATACTCCTCCAAACAGTGTTCCAACGACTACAATTGGTTATGATGGAACTAGTTGGTCTACAAGACCTGCAATGGCAACTGCAAGGCAAGGAGGGGCAGGAGCAGGAACTGGAGCGTTAGGATTAGCAGCAGCAGGAGCTAATTCAGGTGGAACAGCAGTGGCTAACACTGAAGAATTTACAGGAGAAACAACATCATTAAATTTAAAAACTATAACTGATAGTTGATTTATGATACTATTAATATATAAAGTATAAAAGGAGGATTAATATGGCACTATTTATATATGGCGTAGCAGCAAACACTGGAAAAGGATTTTTTACTCATGAAGATAGAAGAAACTTTTTTCTAAGAGGTTACACTGGAAAAGATGGCGATGACTATGTTGATGTTTGGGTTATTGGAGCTAATGAAAGAGGAGCATGTTGGTTAGCTGATAGAAACGGAACTGAAAAAACAAAATCAGAAGCACAAACTTTAGTTACTGCAGCAGTCACTGCTGCTCAAAATGAATGGGATGGTTTATCTGATGAACAAAAAGCACTTCGAGGACCTAGACCTACAGCAATTTCAATCCCTTAAAGGAATTTAAATGGCAGACTATACCGAATTAAAAGGTCTTAAAGTCAAGTACCTTGACTCTGATCCATCTCCTGGAACAGCTGGAGATGTTTGGTACAATACAACTACAGCACAATTAAAATCATTTTTAGCAACAACTGCTTTTTCAGCTAGTAGTCCTGTACTTACTGCAAGAAGTTATGGTGGTAGTGCTGGAACTCAAACAGCAAATGTATTTTTTGGTGGTGAAATTTATCCTAATCCAAATGCTAGTACAGAAGAATATGATGGTACTGGCTGGGCATCTAGCAATAATATGAATTTAGGTAGAGGTTCCATAGGAGGATTTGGAACTCAAACCGCTGCAGTCGCTGTAGCTGGAACTCATCCAGCTCCTTCTGATAGAGTAGCAAATGTTGAAGAATATAATGGTTCATCATGGACTGCTGGAGAAAATTATCCAGCAAGTGCTATAAACTCTAATGGATCAGGAACTTTAACTGCTGGTATTCAAATGGGAGGTTCAACAACAGCAACTCAAGATGCATCAAATGAATACGATGGCACTGATTGGACTGCAGGTGGTGATATGAACAGTGCAAGAGATGCTTTTATGACTGCAACTCAAGGAACACAAACAGCAACTTTAGCAGCTGGTGGAGGACCAGCTGGTGCCAATTGTGAAACTTATGATGGTTCGTCATGGACAGAGGTTGGTAATTTTCCAGTTGCGTGTGGTAATAATAAAGGCGGTGGTACTCAAACTAACGCAGTAAGTTATGGCGGTGAACCTCCTGGAGGAGTTCCCGCTGGAGTAGAAGCTTATACGTGGGATGGTACAAGTTGGACTGCTAGTGCAAATATGGCAAAACATAGAATTCAGCTTGCTGGAAGTGGAACAGCCACTGCAGCATTAGCAATATCAGGTGTTCAACCAGGGCTTATATCAGACACAGAAGAATGGCATAACACATTTACAGTAGTTACTGCTGGTGCATGGGCTAGTGGTGGTGATATAAATACAGCTAGAGATAATTTAGGTGGTGCAGGAACACAAACTGCTGGATTAGTTTTTGGAGGAGATAAACCTGGTCCAGCATCTGGATCTCCTTCAAATGAAAGTGAAGAGTACGATGGTTCATCGTGGACAGAAGGAAGTAATTTAAACACAAGTAGAAGTGGATTAGGTGGTGCTGGAACTCAAACTGCAGGTTTAGGTTTTGGTGGATATACTTATCCAAACGGCAGATCTGTTGCTAGTGAAGAATATAATGGTTCTAGTTGGACAGAAGGAAGTAATTTAAATCAATCAAGAGCAAATTTAGGGGGTCTTGGTATTCAAACTGCTGCAATTGCTTATGGAGGAAGAGATGCCTCATCCCCACCAAATTCATATGATAATACTGAAAGTTATGATGGGTCAAGTTGGACAGCTTTACCTACATTAAATCAAGCACTTCAATTTGCCCCTACATCAGGAGGAGGAACCACTACAGCGGCTGTTGTTACAACTGCTACAGGTAGTCCCCTTACTGATTATACAGAAGAGTATAATGGTTCAGCATGGTCAGATGCAGGAAAAAAAGGAACTGCAAGATATAATGTTGGTGGTGCAGGAACACAAACTGCATTTTTAGCTTTTGGGGGAGGACCTAATAGAACTGATACAGAAGAATATGATGGAACAAGTTGGGCTACTAGACCTTCTTTAGCAACTGGAAGGGGTAAGGGAGCTGGAGGAGGAACTTCAGCAAGTGCTTTTTATGCTGGTGGAGCTTCCCCAGATAAAGCTAACACAGAAGAATTTACAGCGGAAACATCAGCAGCTACAGCTAAAACAATTGACTTTGATTAATTAATAGTTATATTAGAAATAACGAAAGGATTTATATGACAGATAAAAGAAATATAAAAGCATTAATAGAAAAAGAAGCACCTAACTTAAATAATTTATTAGACCCAGAAGAGGTTAAAATATTTAAAGGTTTAACAGACGAGCTTCGAGATACTTGGACTAAAAAACAAATGTTTAGAACGGAGACTGAAATGCAGTTTTCTGTTTTAAATGATGCAAAGTATCCAACAAAAGCCGCTAAATACTGGCAGTGTGTTAGAGAGCAAAATGTATTCTTAGAAAACTTAATGCAGTTATCTTTTGATTACAGAAGAGCAGAAGTTAAACAAAAAAGAATACAAGAGAAATTAGATAAAGAAGAAGATCCATTAAAAAAAGAATTGCTACAGATAGATGTAGATGAAAAGATATATCAGAAAGCAAGCATGCAGCTAGTGGCGAGAGACAGGATGAGAGAAATAAAACTATGGTCTAAATTTAAAAAGAGATTTAATGATGGTTCCTTTGATACTAAAAATGTTAATACTCATCAATTAAACTCTTATCATTTAACTATGAAGAATAAAGCTGAAACTTTAACATCTGGTTCTTCTCAACCAGAAGTATTTAATGTATTAGGTCAACTACAATCAATTGAAAGAATTAAAAAAGACATTGCAATAGAAAATAAAAAGAAAGAAAATGCAAAACTGGAATTCGACAAAAACTCAATCGGAAAACAGGATTAAAAAACTTTTCTTTTTAGTTGCTATGCCAAGGTCGGGAAATACCTTGTTTACATCTATCATGAATCAAAACTCTAATATAGCGTGCACCCCTAATTCTATTACATTGGAGATTATGAAAGATTTATTTTTATTAAAAAAGACAGATGTATTTCAAAATTATCCAGATCATCAGTCTTTAGACAACGTATTAAATTCTGTTTATGTTAGTTACTATAGAAATTGGCCACAGAAATATATTATAGATCGTGGACCTGTAATGACTGCAGGTAATTTTGATTTAATGCAAAAGCATTTTAAAAAACCTTTTAAGTGCGTAGTATTACTTAGAGATCTAATGGATGTATTAGCTAGTTATATAAAATGGTATACAGAAAACCCTAATGCATTTCCTAATAGATATGATTGTAAAAATGATGAAGAAAAATTATCAATGATAATGAATAAAGATGGCGCTGTTGCCAAAGATTTAGAAGCAATTAAAAATGCATATAACTATCCTGATATATGTCACTTTATGAAGTATGATGATTTAGTGCAAAACCCTGAAGAAGAAATAAATAAAGTATATACTTTCTTTAACATACCTTATTTTAAACATAGATTTTTTGATCTAAATCAAATTCAAGTTAATGGTATGGGATATAATGATAGCATTGTTGGAAAAAATATGCATATTATACGTCGTGAAATTAAGAAAGAATATAATCCCTACATTGAAAGAATACCAAAAAGAATAAGAGAAAAATATGGACACATTAAATTTTAGTTTTATATTTTTAGGTCAATCAGTATTAAGGTATGAAGTACCTTTGGATGTATATAATATTATTAATCATATTTATGAAACAAGACGACATGAATTACCACCAGCTAATAAACAATTAGTTGGTAAAATTCAAAATGAACATTCCTTATTTTTTGATGGTCCTCCAAACAATAAAATGCATCCACATAATTTTTTACCAGACAATGTTAAACAATGGTTTTATATGGTTATGAAACATTACTTAGATTGGAATAAAATTAAAGAATATAAAATGCATATAAATTCTGTATGGATAAATGAAATGAAAGCTAATGAATACAACCCAGTGCACATTCATCAAGGATCAATATTTACAGGATTGTCTTCAGTGATGATTTTAAAACTACCAAAGAATACTGGCGTTGAATATTCAGCAGCTGAAAAACCTATGAATGGTCAATTACAAATACTAGGAAATTCATCAGGACAATTTGCAAATGTTGATTATGGTCCTATAATGAAAGAGAGAAATTTTTATATTTTTCCATATGACATAAGACATTGTGTATATCCTTTTAATAGTACAGATGAAATAAGAAGAACTCTTTCATGTAATATGGACGTAGAATATGACCCAATTAAAAATAGGAGCGCATGATAATAACAGAACCTAAATGGAAAAGTTGGATAGTTGAAACAACAACTCCTTTATTTACACCAGATCAATGTAGAGAAATTATTGAATGTGGTCACAGACAAAAACCTATAAAAGCACAAGTTGGAATTGGTAGACCTGAAGGTGGAACAGATACAAAAAAAAGAGTAACTACTATTGGTTGGATTCCATTTGAAGAAATGCAACCAATGTATAATCAAGTAAATGAATTTATACAAAAAGCAAATAAAAATCATTTTGGATTTGGTGATATACAAATAACTGAAACCGCTCAATTTACAGAATATCCTGAAGGTGGTTTTTATGATTGGCATATGGATACAGATGTTAATATGACTTATGAACCACCAGTGCGAAAAATATCTATGACAGTTTTATTATCTCCTGAAAATCAATTTGAAGGTGGAGATTTAGAATTAATGGCCCCTGGTAAAAGAGTTAAACTTAAACAAGGTCATGCAATTATATTTGCATCTTTTTTAAATCATAGAGTAGCACCAATAACTCGTGGTGTTAGACAATCTTTAGTCATGTGGTTTGGGGGAGAACCTTTTAAATGATTAAAGAATATTTATTTCCAACTATTATTTACGTTAAAGATTTACCTAATGCTAATGAGTTAAATTCTTATTTAGAAAAGCATATTATTGAATGGAGTAAACAAGATAAAGGTGTAAGTAAAACTAATGTTAATGGTTGGCACTCACAGACGGATATGAACCATAGAAAAGAATATGAACCATTAATTAAAGAATTGTTTCAAATGCAAAATGAAATTATTCAAGAAGAGCACTTAGATATTAAATCTAGATTAGGTAATATGTGGGCTAATATAAATTTACCTGGTGGATATAATAATATGCATCTTCATCCTAATTCATTATTTTCTGGCGCCTACTATGTAAAAGCGTCACCTAATTCTGGTCGATTAGCACTAATGGACCCAAGACCAGGAGCACAACAAGTAATGCCAAATAGAAAAAAAGGAAAATTACCTAGAGAATTATGGCGAGAAACTTACTATGATCCAGTTCCTGGAAGACTTATAATGTTTCCATCTTGGTTGTGGCATAAAGTAGAACCTAATAAAAGTAATGATATAAGAATATCGGTATCTTTTAATTTTATAATGTTATGATTTTTCAATATAAAAAATATCAAGTTATTAAGAACGCTATATCTTATGAATTAGCTAATTTTATATTTAATTATTTTTTACTTAAACGTGACGCAGTAAGTTTTTTATATAAAAATAATGTAACTTATGACACAGGATTACTTGGAACATGGAACGATGAACAAGTGCCTAATACGTATTCTCATTATGCTGATCCTGTAATGGAAACATTATTAATGAAAGTAAGACCAAAAATGCAGCAAGAAACAGGGCTTCAATTGGTACCTACTTATTCATATGCTAGAGTATACAAAAAAGGAGATATTTTAAAACGTCATAAAGATAGACCTAGTTGTGAAATATCTACTACTCTTCATTTAGGAGGAGCTTCTTGGCCTATATTTATAGATGGTACAGGAGCTGATAATGTAATTGATGAACGTAAAAATATAATAAAGCCCAATGCCCCAGAAGGCACTAAAGTCTTGCTTGAAGTGGGAGATATGCTAGTATATAGTGGATGTGAATTAGAGCATTGGAGAGAACCCCTTGAAGGAGAAACTTGTGGACAAGTATTCCTTCATTATAACCATGTAAATGGTCCTTTTGCTGAAAAAAACAGGTTCGACAAAAGGCCGATGTTAGGTATTCCAAAATTAAGGAATAAATAATATAATGGTTATATATGTTACAGAAATTAAATTTTGCACCAGGATTCAATAAACAAGTTACTGCAACTGGTGGTGAGGGTCAATGGAGAAGTGGAGATTATGTTCGTTTCAGATACAAAACTCCTGAGAAAATAGGTGGTTGGGCTCAGTTAGGAGATAATACTCTTACAGGTAGAAATACAGCTCTACATCATTTCGTTAATGCAAGTGGTATTAAGTATGCCGCATTAGGTACAAACAGATTTTTATATGTATATTCAGGAGGAGCTTTTTATGACATTACTCCTATTAAAGCCACAACAACATTAACTAATGCTTTTACAACAACACAAAATGATGCAACTGTTACATTAACTTTTTCATCTGATCATAATATATCTAAATACGATATTATCCGATTAGATAATTTTACAGCTATTACTAATTCTAATTTTAGTTCTGGTGATTTTGATGATACCAATTTTATGGTTACAACGGTTCCAACTTCAACAACACTAACAATTGAAATGGGATCAGCTGAATCTGGATCAGGAGCTAGTACTTCTGGTGGAATAAGAGTTCAACATTTTTATTCAATTGGACCAGCAACTGAAGCATCAGCAGCTGGTTGGGGACTAGGATTATGGGGTGGTACTGTGGCTGGAGAAATTACATCTACTTTAAATGGCGCCTTAACAGATTCTTCGACTAGTATTGTATTAGCTGATTCAGGAGGTATGCCTGCATCTGGAACAGTCTTAATAGATAGTGAGCGTATTGCTTATACAACAAATACTACAGGAACAGATACTTTATCAGGATTAACAAGAGGAGCAGATAACACTACAGCTGCATCACACTCTGATGGAGCAACTGTTTATGATGCATCAGAATATACTAAATGGGGTGCTTCACAAACAGGGGACATTGTAACAGCTCCTGGTCTATGGACCTTGGACAATTATGGAAATAAATTGATTGCAACTATTGTTGATGGTGCAACTTTTGAATGGGATTCAGATGCAACAGGTGCAACATCCACAAGAGCAACAATCGTTGCCAATGCACCAACAGCAGCGATACAGACTTTAGTTTCAACACCCGATAGACACTTAGTTTGTTTTGGAACTGAAAAAACTATTGGAACAACCAGTACACAGGACGATATGTATATAAGATGGTCAGATCAAGAATCAATTAATGCTTCAACTTCTTGGACACCTTCAGTAACCAATACCGCTGGAGACCAAAGACTGGCCGATGGAACACGGATCGTGGGAGCAATAAGAGGTCGGGACGCAATTTATATTTGGACTGATACATCTTTATTTATTATGAGGTTTGTTGGTGCTCCATTTACTTTTTCATTTCAACAAGTTGGAACTAACTGTGGATTAATTGGAAAAAGTGCAGCTGTTGAAGTTGATGGATCAGCTTATTGGATGTCAGAAAATGGTTTTTTTAGATACACTGGTAAACTAGAATCTTTAGCATGCTTAGTTGAAGATTATGTTTATGATGATATTAACACGGTTCCTAAAAATCATATTTATGCAGGATTAAATAATTTATTTGGTGAAGTCACGTGGTTCTATCCAGGAAGTGGAGCTTCATCTAATAATAGATCAGTAACATTTAATTATATGGATTCAACACCTGAAAGACCTGTGTGGACTACAAGTTCTTTAGCTAGATCAACATGGTCAGATTCTCATATATTTGGTAAACCACATGCAACAGAATATGTATCAGATAGTACAAGTGATTCAACAGTTGGTAATACAGATGGTGTTACTTATTATTATGAACATGAGACAGGAGTTAATCAAATTAAAGATGGTGCAGCTTCTGCAATTGCTGCAAGTATTCAATCTGGAGATTTTGATATATCTATGACACAAGGTGGTGGAGCAGATTTAAGAGGAGATGGTGAATACGTTATGAAAATTAGAAGAGTACTTCCAGACTTTTTAACTCAAACAGGTGATGCAAGAGTTACATTAAACTTAAAAAATTATCCAACAGATTCAGAAGCTAGTTCTTCATTAGGTCCTTTTGATACAACTACAAGTACAACTAAAATAGATACCCGTGCTAGAGCAAGAGCCATATCTTTAAAGGTTGACAATACAAGTACTGGACAACACTGGAAACTAGGAACATTTAGATTAGACATACAACCAGATGGTAGAAGATAATGATAGAAAAAAGAATTAATTATAGATTTGGTGGTGGTTATCAAGGTAGTTCAGCAGGCCCTGCTGGAGGAGCATCATCAGGTGGAAATTATGGTGGTAACACTGGCAACAATCAAAGCGGAAGCGGCGAAGATGATGCTAGAGAAAGAGCAATTGCACAACAATATAGTGCACCTGCACCTGCACCAGCACCAAGAGAAGAAAGAGTTAGTCCACCAAGAGAAGAAAGAGTTAGTCCAATAGAATCTATAGCTAGAATTGGTGATACAAGTTTAGCTGGAAAAACTAGAGAAGAAGCGGACAGAACAATGGAATCTCAAAATGAAGTAGAAAAAGATGCAAGAGAAGAATACATTTCAGAAATGTATACTAAACCTCCTGTAACTCCAACAGAAGATAAGGTTCCAGATTTTGTTAAGCAAGTAGTAACTCCAACAACACCAATGAGAAATAGAATTCAAGATGAAAGAGCAGAAGACATTAGAAGAAAAGAACTTGCAAATATAGCTTTGCAAACTGATAAATCTTTAATAGATATTTCTGATCCTTCAGGTCAAGATCGAGGAATCATGAGCAGTTTTGCAGACATGAGAACAAAAGAAGGTCTTATGAGTGCAGGAAAAAATTATGCTAAAAAAGCCGCTATAAACTATGGACTTCAAAAATCAGGATTAGGTTTTATTAATCCTATTCTAGGTCTTGCAAGTATGTTTGGTTTTGATCCAGTAGGATCACTTATGGCTAAAATGCCTAAAGGAACAGGAACAAAAACTATTGATACTACTCCTGGGGAAGGTAGAGAAAAGGGTATTCTGCAGGTTCAAGCACCTAAAAATGTAATAGAAAAAAACATTCAAAAATTTTCACCAGAACAATTTAATCTTTTACGTAAAAGATATGCTGAATTACAAGAAGTAATGAAAACAGGTATGCTTGGAGAACGTAAATTAACTATGGATGAATTGTCTCGTCTTGAACAAATTAGTAAACAAATGAAAGATTTTTTAGTAAGTGAAGTTGGAGGAATGAAGGTAGCATAATGGCTAGAATTGTACAATCATTAACACAACCACTAGAGAAATACGATCAACAAATACAGCAATCGTTTGTTAGAGATGTTGATAGTATAGTACAAAAATTAAACACATCCTTTCAACAGGATTTAAAAGATGAGGCGGAAGCGGAAGCTTTATTTATGGCATAATGGCTAATACATTTGTAAACAAAAAAAAGGATTTAACTAGCAACAGTGCTACTACATTGTACACTGTACCATCAGCTACAACAGCTGTTGTTAAATCAATATTGGTATCTGAAGACTCAGGAAATGCTGATACTATAACAGTGACTATAACTGATACGGATGACGCAGTTTTTAGCTTATTTAAGACTAAATCCATATCCGCTAATGCAACATCAGAATTGCTATCTGCGCCCTTAGTGGTTGCAGAAAGCGAAGTGATAAAAGTAACCGCAGCAACAGCTAATAGACTACATGTAGTCTTATCTGCGCTTGAAATTAAACCTAGATCAGTTACAGAGTAGGCTTGATTTACATGAAAAAAACAAGTATTATTATAAACCCAGGTGAAACTCCTGCCTTTAAAAATAACACATAAAAATTATGGCTATAGATAGAACAGGAATATCATCATTAGACGCAGGTGCATCAGACATTACCTATTCAGGTAATGAAGGACCTAAATCTCCAGAAGAAGAAATGCAAATGGCGGATGCTTTATTAAGAGACGAATACGATAAATATGTATATGATTTATTAGAACAAAGACCAGAAGCAACACCTATGTCATTTGAAGAATTTAGAATGATGGTTATTGGAGAAGGACAACTCGGTTCTGCACAACCTC
>Ga0209992_10002680_pt1 | contig 15928 bp, 16 predicted proteins | sample 2SBtaG_2_FD_182564 | JGI IMG/M metagenome (GOLD analysis project Ga0209992, IMG submission 182564) | Deep subsurface microbial communities from Kolumbo volcano to uncover new lineages of life (NeLLi) - 2SBTROV12_ACTIVE470 metaG (SPAdes)... | ecosystem: Environmental > Aquatic > Marine >... | reverse complement strand
TTTAAGACTATTTTTCCTTATAGTTTCCAAAATTGTTAAAGTAGATTTTGAATTAATATCTAAATCATATATAGGATTTTCAAAGGATTGTTTGTGGGATGTTTGTCCTGCTAAATGAAAAATAATATCAGGTTTGAATGACTCAATAGAATGTTCTAATTTAGCATTATCAGTAATATCAAAAGTTTCAACACTAATTTTAGGGAGTATAGATTTTACATTAATTTCTTTATTATGACTTTTTGTGATGACCTTAACTGTATTATGTTCTATAAGTTTTTCACATAAATGGCTTCCAATAAATCCAAAACCTCCAGTAACAAGAATTTTCATGATTAGGGTTTGTAATGCCAATTATTAAGGGAATTGTCAAAAAATATTCAAAAATAATTTATTGCCTAAAAAAGAAATATGTGGAGATATGAAAAAAACTAAGATACTAGTTTTGTGTCATGTCCCTCCAGACAGAGTCACTTTCACGACAATGCTGTTTCAAAGAATTTCGCCAATTTTAAAAAAAAAGAAGAATATAGAAATTATTTGGGCAGTATTGATGTCAAAAAAAATTGAAAATGTTAGAGTTTCAGAAAATGAAAGAATTTTAGATATTAGAAATTATAAAAATTTTCTTGAGATAATTAATAATGAAGAACCAGATTTAGTTTATGCTGCGGCAACATTTAGTTTTATGGATTATGCTGCATCAACAGCAGCAAAACATTGTAAAACTCCAGTATTAAGTAGATGGTATAATTCCATGGGAGATAAAACAGGAAGACAAAATGATGCAATAAAATCATATCCAAGAAGATTTTTTGAAGATAAAACACCTACTGATGAAGAAAATGATTCAAAAATGATGATGAAACGGGGACGATTTTTTTTGTACAAATATTGGTATTTAATGAAAACTCTAAAAGCAACTGGAATAAATCTTCCAAAAAGATTTGTAATTAGTTTAAAATTATTAAATATTTATCTGAACATGGGTAAAAGAACAGTTTTTCCAGAGTTTGCAAATACAATGCATTGGTTAGAAAATGAATCAACGTATAATGAACTAAAAAATTCTGGTTATAAAGAAGAAAGTTTGATAGTTACAGGGAATCCAATATATGATGATGCCTATAACGAGAGCAAGATTAATCAAAAAAAAGATTCAAAAAAAATAAGAGTGTTATTTGCACCAGTTGCATTGTTTGAGCACGGAGTAATAACAAAGGAACAAAATGAATTTAGTTTTAAAACTATTCTAGAAAAAATAAATTCCCAGCAAAAATTTGAATTAATAACTAAAATTCATCCTACAACACGAAGCATGGAGAATTATTCTTCATTAGCTATTGAAGTTGATGGTTCAATACAATTAATCGATAAAGGTCATATTTTGGATTATATTTTAAAATCAGATGTATTAGTAACATACCCAGGAAATTCTACTATGATTGTAAATGCATTAATTGCAAAAATTCCAATTATTGTATGTAATTTTTTCAATATAGAACCTGGAACATATGTTAAAGAACATCTTGTAAAACAATGTACAAATCCAGACGAGTTAGAAAAAATGATTTTTGAGTATAAAAATTATCAAAATAAAAATATTGATAAATTTATGATAAAACATTTTTTTAAAAATGATGGGAAATCTGCTGATAGATTATGTGATGTGATTATTAAAATGATATCATGAAAAAATTATTTTTAAAATTTGATTTTTTGAGAATAGTAAATTCTATTTACTAGAAAATGACATTAATAGATACAAAGGAATACTAGCAAATTTTTCTCTAATCAATACAGAAATAATTAAGGAAATCTAAATAGAGTGATTGAAGATCAACAATTCTTATTAATACATCATAAATTTAATATAAAATAATGTTCTCAACATCAAAACCTTTTGTAATTGCTGAAATGGCAAACAGTCACGAAGGAAGTCTTGAAAAAGCTAAAAAAATTGTTGATGCAGCTAGATTTGCAAAAGCTGATGCTATAAAATTTCAAAAGTTTTTTGCAAAAGATGAAGCAGAGCCAGGTCAAAAAATTTTTGACGTATTAAAAAACCTAGAGATGAAAGATTCAGAATGGAGAAATCTTATCTCTTATGCGAAAAAAAATAATCTTAAAGTTTTTGTGGATGTTGATGGATTAAAAAGTTTAAAGTCTATTTTAAAATTTAATGTTGATGGATATAAAATTCATACTTCAGATTCAACAAATCCTGAATTGTTAGATTTTCTTGGAAAAGCAAAAAAACCAATTTTACTATCCTCTGCAGGTTCTAATTTAAATGAATTATCTGAAATACTAAAGATATTGTCTTTTACTAAAAAAGAAATTGTAATAATGCATGGTTATCAGGGATATCCAACAAAGATAAACGATCTTAATCTTTTAAGAATAAAAACATTGAAAAATAACTTTCCTCACTATATAGGAATTTCAGATCATGTTTCCGGTGATTCAAAATTTTCATTTATTCCACCTATTGTAGCTTATGCTTTAGGTGTAACTGTAATTGAAAAACACATTACTTTGGATAGATCATTACATGGAATAGATTATTATTCTGCACTAAATCCAGATGAATTTAAAAATTTTGTTTCAATGATTAAACTAACAAAAAGTTCTTTTGGAAATGAGACATTTGATTTATCATTAAATGAAAAATCTTATCGATTAAATCATAAGAAAAATACATTAGCCAAAAAATTGATTAAGAAAAATACTATTTTAACAGATAAATTATTTTATTCTAAAATTCCAAAAATTAAAACAGAGTCTGTTCCATTTTTTGAATATAGAGGAAAAACTAATTCCACGAACATCCTACCTAATTCAATTCTTAAAAAATCACATCTTAATCCAAATGAAAAGAAAACTGTAGCGGTCATTGCTTGCAGAGTAGACTCTAATAGATTATTTGCAAAACCAATGCAACTATTAGAAAAAACACCAATTTTGGAACTATTAATTTTACAAATAAAAAAATCTTTAATGATAAAAGATATTGTACTTGCTATTAGCGAAAATCCAGGAAATGAAATTTTTGTTGATTTTGCACAAAAACATGGATTAAAATTCATTAGAGGAAATGATAGAGATGTTCTACACAGATTAATTCTTGGTGGAAGGCTTACTAATGCAGATATTGTTTTTAGAGTCACTTCTGAAAATCCTTACATCTATTGGGAAGGGATTGATTCAGCCATCAAAAATCATATTAATAAAAAATCAGATTATTCAATAGTTTTGCCTCTACCATTAGGAAGTAGTTTTGAAATTATTAACTTAAAAGCACTAGAAATTTCTCACGAGAAAGGTTCAAAACGACATAGATCTGAGCATTGTGATCTATATATTTTTGAAAATAAAAAGAAATTTAAAATTAATGTGCTAACTCCACCAAAAATTTTGCAACATCCAGACATAAGACTTACTGTAGACACTCCAGAGGATTTAATGGTTGTACGAATGATCTATTCAACCTTAAAAAAGAATGATGAACTTATTAAACTTGTAGATGTAATTGACTTTCTCAAAAAAAATCCGTCTATCAAAAAAATAAATTTTAACAAAGATATGCATAAAGGATGGTCAAAGATGATTTCCGATCTTACTTCATAATTTACGGATAAGAATGATTGTTTCAATACATCAACCAGGTTATTTACCATGGTTAGGTTTTTTTAAAAAAATTCAAAGTTCTGATATTTTTGTTTTTTTAGATGATGTTCAATTTGAAAAAAATGGGTGGCATAATAGAAACAAGATTAAAACCTCAGAAAATTGGATGTGGCTAACAGTACCAGTAAATGCAAAATTAGGTACAAATCTAAATCAAATTCGAATAGACTATTCCTCAAAATGGATTAAAAAACATAAAAAATCAATAGAGTTGAATTATTCAAAATCAGAATTTTTTGATAAATATTGGTCTAATTTTGAAAATATTTATGAAAAAAAATATGAATTATTAGTTGATTTGAACATGGCATTCATTAAAAAAATTATGGAATTTTTAGATATCAAAACAAAAATCTTATTTTCATCATCATTAGAAATAACAGAAAAGAAATCTGCAAGAATTCTACAAATTTGTAAATCATTAGACGCATCAAGATATATTTCTGGTGTTATGGGAGAAGATTACTTAGATATGCAGGAGTTTGAAAAACAAAATATTGAGCTAGTCTTTCAAGATTATCAACATCCAACTTATCACCAAAAATATAAGTCATTTTTAGAAAATATGTCTATAATAGATTTACTTTTTAACGAAGGTGATAATGCTAGAAAAATATTAAAAGAATCAAAAAATACAAAAGAAAAAATATGAAATATGTCTTATATCTAGAGTAAACATTGAAAAACGTAAATTTAGAAAATAAAATTGTAGGTGATGATCACCCATGTTATTTTATAGGGGAAATTGGAAACTCATTTTCAAATTTCCAACAAGCAAAATTGTTAATTGATCTTGCAAAAAAAGTAGGAATAGATGCAGTAAAATTTCAAACTTTTAAAGCTGAAACAATTACTACAAAATCAAATAATTTTGATATGGAAGTAACAGGGAAAACATCACAATATGAATTTCTCAAAAAATTGGAAATTTCTAAAGAACTTCAGAAACAAGTAATAGATTATGCAAAAAAAGTAGGAATTACCATTTTTTCTTCTCCAGGTCATATTAATGATTTAGAAGTTCTAGAAGAATTAGATATACCAATTTATAAAATTGGTTCAGATGTAGCTTGTCATATACCTCTATTAAAAAAGATAGCAGAGTTACAGAAACCAATAATACTATCAACAGGTATGTGTACAATGAATGAAATAAGAGAATCAGTAAATGCAATCTTAAGTGCTGGAAATAATAATCTAATTCTTCTACATTGTATATCAAACTATCCAGCAAATTTAGAAGAAGCAAATCTTAATGCAATAATTGAAATGAAAAAAGAATTCGGAATTCCAGTCGGGTATTCTGATCATGTTAAAGGAACTATTGCATCATTAACTGCAGCAACATTAGGTGCAAATGTAATAGAACGTCATTTTCATGATTCTAAAAATGGAATTTTTCCTGATGATATACATGCACTAAATAGTTTTGAATTTGATGAATTAATACAAAACATAAAAAAAATAGAAACTGCAAAAGGAACAGGTGAAAAAAAGCCAAGCGAATCCGAAAAACAAAATTTATTAAAAAATAGGGTTAGTATTATTGCCATACAAGATATTAAAAAAGGTGAAGAAATTACTGAAGAGATGATAGATATTAGACGTCCTGGAATAGGGATAAGTCCTATTCATTTTGATGAAGTTTTAGGGAAGAAAGCACAAGTAGACATATCTAGAGAGATTCCGATTCAATGGGACATGATAATATAATATTAGCATTAAAAAATAAACAGAAATGAAAGATTATTGGGAAAAATCTAAAGATTTTCTTAAAAATACAAAGGATTTACAATTTATTAGTATTGCAAATATTTCAGGAAAAATTATTTCCGGATTATTTTGGTTTTATGTAGCTACATTAATGGTAGCTGAAGAATATGGGCAAATTAGTTATTTTATTGCAATAGCAGTGTTAGCAACAAGAATTTCATTAATTGGATCAGGCCAAACAATTACAGTATATCTTGCAAAAAAAATCCCAATTCATACACCTCTGATCATAATTACATCAATATTATCTACAATCTCAGCAATTATTGTTTATGTTATTTTTCAAGATATTGTAATTAGTATCTATATTCTACTTATGACATTATATGATGTTGCAATAGCAATATTACTTGGAAATCAATTTTTTAATAAATATTCAAAATATTTTATAACACAAAAAATTTGTGCTACAGGTTTTGGATTATTATTATATCAACTAATGGGAACAAGTGGATTAATTTTGGGTATAGGTTTATCATTTTTAATTTTATTCCCAGTCATAATTAATTCTTTTAAAAAATCAAACGTAGATTTTTCATTAATAAAACCACGTTTTGGATTTATGATGAATAATTATGGATTGACAATTGAAAAGATTTTTGCAGGTCAAGTTGATAAAATTATAATTGTTTCAATTTTAGGTTTTGCAACAGTTGGAAATTTTCATCTAGGAATTCAAGTTTTAAGCATTATGATGATTTTGCCTGTCGTGGTTTTTCAATATACACTTCCACGAGATGCTAAGGGAATTTCTAATAAACAAATTAAAAAAATTACAATCATTATTTCAATAATATTTGCTATTCTAGGTATAATACTTGCACCAATAATACTCCCAACTATTTTTCCAAAATATGCAGAAGTTGTAGAAATAGTACAAATACTAAGCATTTACATTATTCCCAATACAATTAATACAACAATAATTTCAAATTATTTAGGAAAAGAAAAAAGCAAAATTGTTTTGATTGGTCAAAGTATTTCAATTTCAACATATGTTTTAGGAATACTAACTTTAGGAACTGAGTTAGGAATTAATGGAATAGCAATAGCATATGTTTTATCAGGTATCGTTCAAACTATTTTTTATATTATATATAAAAAGAAGTATGAGGAGAATTAAAAATGATTTTTGGGAGAACAAATGCTAAAATTATTAAAAAAAATATTATTTGTAATACAAACACCATTGTTATTTTAATTTCAATTACTGTAATTGGGTTTATTCTAAGAGCAATTTTCACACCTTGGGAAATAGTTATGCCTTCCTCGGATAGTATCATTTTTTTTCGAGAAGCATATAATTTCTCAAATGGGGAATTTGGAGAGATAAGCAGGAGGGTTTTATGGCCACTGATTATTTCTTTTGTTTTTATTTTTTTCAAATCAGATAATATTTCACATTATGTAGATATTATGCAAATAATTTCTATTTTTATTTCAAGTATAACAATACCAGTTGTTTATTTTTTTACTAAACATTTTGTTGTAAGGAAATATGCATTTATTTCAGCAGGATTGTTTGCAATTGAACCAAATATCATAAATAATTCAACTTTTACACTTACTGAGCCCCTTTTTATTTTTCTGGGAATTTTAAGTCTTTATTTTGTTTTAAAATTTAATTTTAAAGGAATAATTATTGGTGTAATTTTCATGGGATTAGCATTAGACGTAAGGTTAAATGCAATTGTTTTACCATTTATTTTTGTTTTAATTCTAATTTTTAAAATCAGACCAAAAAATGAAATTTTTAAGAGTATGATAATTGGAATGCCAATATTATTCCTACTTATTTCACCATATTACATTAGTGAACTAAATAATGAAAATAGTAATTTTGGGTCCACATTAACAAGTTTTACTACTTATAATGAGAAAGAAATTAGTCCGCATCTGTATAATTTTGATAAAACAATATTAATGAAATTAGGAATTATAGAAAATACATCACCATTAGATGATTTAGGAAAAATGACAACTGGTGATGTGTATTGGTTGGCATTTTTAAAAGAATTAATTCATGTGATCAGAGTTCTCATTCCATTTTTGATTTTTATGGTGCCATTTGGTCTATATTGTATTAGTAAAAAACCAAATTTTCAGAAAAAAATCTTGGTAATTACAATGATTTTATATTTTATAATTTTACTTCCTCAATATACTATTTCAGCAGAATTAAGAAATCTATTATTTTTAATTCCAATTTTTTGTGTAATATCAACAATTTTTCTTGAAAATAAAATAGAAAAATTTAGATTACATAATATAATATTGGTTATAATTTTAATTATTTGTGTTAGTTCTTCAATAGTATTTCTTTATCAAGACAAACAAGATATCGAATTAACTTTAGAAAAAGAATTATTTGGAAAATTTGTTGCAGACAATTATAATGGGAGAATAATGGGAGATTTATCACAATATATAGAATATAATTTAATTCAGCTAGATGAAATTCCTATTAAACAAAGTGAAAAAATTCAAATCATTAATCCATTTTTTGTAATTTCAACATATGATAATCTTGAAAAATATCTCAATGATAATAAAATATCATATGTAATAATTGATGATTCGTTAAATAATAGATACCCAATGTTTGAAGATATTTTTTCTCATGAAGAAAAGTATCCAAAATTAGAAAAAGTTTTTGATTCTCAAAATGAATTTGAATTCTTGAAAGTTAAAATTTTTAAAATAGATTTAGAATAAGATTAGTTAAATTATTTATGAGCCATAAAAAGCATAAAATTCATTGGAAGTTTCTCAGATTCTAAATCCTCAAAAAGTTTTTCAAAAGACAAGGTCTTAATATCATTTTTTGTGCCAAGTATAGGCACATCCATCTCACGTGGTACATAATATAGAATTTCATAGCCATGTTTTTGAATACCTTGTAATAGTTTTTTAGTTTCACTAATACCAAGTAAAAATAAATGTACTTCCATATGCAATAGAGGTTTAAATTTTTCAAGAGTATTATGCATGCCTTCAACAATATTTACTTCATAACCTTCTACATCCATTCTTATAAAATCAATATGTGGTAATGATTTTTCTTCAACAATAAAATCAATAGTTTTAACAGGAATTTTTATAGTTTGTAAAATAGCATCTGGTGGTGCATCAATAAATTTATCAGTTGCAACTCTAGACCAATTAGAACGATCACTAACAAGGAATTCTATTTCACCATTTTCGTTTCCACATGCAAAATTATACACTTCAGTATTTGACATATTTTGTAATTCTATATTTTTTTTTAAATATTTGAAATTTATTGGAGAGGGCTCAATTGAAATTACTTTGCCAGTATTTCCAACAGCATTACTTTCTAAGCATGCATAATAACCAATATTACTTCCAACATCAAGACAATACATTCCATTTTTCAAAAGAGGAGTGAGCAAGTTAGTACTTAATGGTTCATGAGTATGAAACATCAATAATTCTTCAGATATCCCAATGTCATTTGGAATAGTTGTAAATTTATATCCATTTATCTTTAGTATATGTTCTTTTGATAAATCTAAAAACTGTCTTCGAAAAATTCTATAATTGTAAAAAAATATTCCTTTTATTGTTTTTGAAATACCAAAATGTTTTAAAAAATAATTTTTCATATATGAGATTTTAGAAAAATACCCTGATTCCATTTATGAAAAATAAAACAAGGGTATGCTATAAATCATATTAGAATTAAAAATTATTCTAAAATGGCATAAGAAGGAGAAGCTGCAAAATCAAATCGTTTTAATTTAATATTATGAATACCCAATTCTTCTATAACAGCAATAGTTTCACCAGGCCAATTAGGGTGATTTAGTTCATCAAAAGCAATGATAGCACCCTTTGGCATTCGGGGTAAAAGAAGTTTTAATGCCATTTTTGTTCCTGAATAGATATCTAAATCTAAATTTAATAAACTGACAACTAGATGTGGGTTTTCTTTAAGATATTTTGGGAGAGTTTTTGTAACATCTCCCTTAACTAGTTCTACTTTCGGACTTTGGTTTTGGTATCTATCACGATTATACAGAGAAATAGATTTTAAAAGATCATCATAGGAATCTACATAATTTTCTTGTTTTTTGGGATTTTTCATTCCACGTGATTTTTCAACAGATTTTGAAATTTTATCTTTAACAGAAATAGATGGAAAGCCAGAAAAAGTATCAAAACCAATAACTTTTCTTGAATAATTTGCAGGTTCATAAATAGAACTTAATTTTGCCCAAGACATTAAACCGCCTCCAAATAAAACACCTAATTCTAAAATAGAACCATGAACATCTATAATTTTTTTAAAAATTTCAACTCTGAATAAGAAATTTCGTAAATCTAATTCTGTTACATATTTTGGAAATTGTGAGATCTTTACATAATCATTCCCTACTGAATTTTGATAATAGTTTGAAATTTCATCTTTGTAATCAACATTCTTACTTAAATGCTTAATTCCTTTGTAAGCATCCTTCTTTTTTTGTATCATGGTATCACACAAAAAAAGTACTTTTTATGGTTTGCTAAAGGATTCATAATCAAATAAGTACATTAAGCCTATTTATCATATATTTTATTATTTTTTAATAATATATTTAGGATGTTTAGAGAATGGAAATTCAAGAATTTCGATATTCTCATCTTTAAAATAATCATCTACAGCTTTAGTCTCACCAGGAAATTTATCATAATCATCTAAAATCAAAATTCCACCTGTAGAAAGTTTAGGATATAATGATTCCAATATTGACACAGATGGTTCGTAAATATCAACATCAAGATTAAGAAGAGATATTTTTAAATCAGAATGTTTTTGAACAAATTCTGGTACACTTTTAGTAATGTCACCCTTGACTATTTCAACATAATTTTTTATATCTTTATGAGATATTACTGATTCTAATTGTTCAGTAGATATACAATTTTCTCCTGCGTCATTAATAAATTTCTCACGAGCATCAAAATCTTGTTCAAAATTTGTTGGAGGAAATTTTTCAAAAGTATCAAAACCTATGACTTTTTTATCAATATTAAATAATTTTAAGAAAGTTGCAAAGCGACTTAGTGATACACCCTTAAAGACACCACAATCAACGATTTCTCCAGGAATTTTTAAAGTCATTTTAAATAATTCATAATGAATTAAAATTTTTCCAATTCTGGATGGATCACAAGATAGATAAAAATCATTTTCATACTCAAATGATTTGTCAAAATTGGGTAAATCAAACATGAATATTTAAAAAATTGACGTCTTAAAATCATAACTATTTAACAAAATGGCAATCAATTTTATGATTTTTTTAAAATCAAAATAGACTAAGTTAAATAATGATTTAAGAATGATGATGACAATGAACTTAGTTTTTAAAAATGAAATAAATGAAAGTATTCAACAAAGTACATCAACAATAAAAAAAATTTTATCTCAAATTAATGAGATAGATGAATCTATAAACAAAATTATAGATTGTTATAAGAAAGGGAAAAAAGTCATAATATTTGGGAATGGAGGTAGTGCTGCAGATGCACAACATATTGCAGCAGAATTCATTGGAAGATTTTATTTAGATAGAGAGAGCTATCCTGCTATTGCTCTAACAACAGATACATCCATCCTTACTTCCATTGGAAATGATTATTCATTTGAAATGATTTTCAGTAGACAATGTGAAAGTTTAGTTTCAAAGGGGGATATAGTAATCGGCATTTCAACAAGTGGAAAATCTCAAAATGTGGAAAAGGGATTAATAGAAGCTAAAAAGAAAGGTGCGATCACAATAGGACTTTTAGGGAATAATGGTGGAACAATAAAAAAAATAACAGATATTCCAATAATTGTAGATTCGAATGAAACACCTAGAATACAAGAAGCACATAGAGTAATTTATCACATAATTTGCGAAATAGTTGAAAAAAAATTATCAAATAGTAAATCAGGAAAGGAAATATGATGGATGAAAATTTAGAAAATAAAAAATGTCTTATCACTGGGGCTACTGGAGGAATTGGAAAAGAGATATCAAAACTTTTACTTGAAAACGGATGTGATATTTTCATTACTGGGAGAGATAAGAATAAGTTAGAAAATCTTCAAAAAGAACTAAACAATGAAAATAAAATAAAGTTTGAATCAGGAGATTTGACAAAAAAAGATGATATTCAAAGAATTATAAAAAAAATAAGAATCAGTTTTGGTGAAATTGATATTTTAATTAATTGTGCAGGGATTTTTTTTATTGAACCTTTATCTACTTCTAAAATTGAGGATTTTGAAAATTGTTTAAAAGTTTCAGTGGTTGCACCGTTTATTTTTTCTAAAGAGTTTTCTCAAGAAATGATTAAAAAGAAATGGGGCAGAATTATCAATATTGGATCTTCATCTTCATATAGTGGTTTTAAAAATGGAACAATTTATTGTCCTGCAAAACATTCAATTTTAGGATTATCCAGAGCCTTGCATCAAGAATTAAAAGAAAATAATGTTAGAGTGCTTTGTATTTCTCCAGGTTCCACCCAAACAGAAATGGGAAAATTATCAACTGATCAGGATTTTAGTACATTTTTGAAACCAAAGGAAGTAGCAGAATACATTATTTTTGCAATGAAATTTGATAGTGAATTAATTATTGATGAAAGTCGTTTAAATCGTATTACATTAAAATAAAATTAGACTAAAGATTTCGTAATTTCTTCATAACAGGAATTTCAGAATCCCAGACACGTTTGACTCCATCACCTAAAATAGATTCTATTTGTCTTAGATCTCTCACCATACGTTGTAAACCATCAAATTCTAAAGATGCAGATTGATCCGAACCATACATAGATCGATCTAGTGTAATATGTCTCTCAAAAGTGGTAGCACCTAATACTGCCGCACAAACACAAACAAGATAAGATGCAGTTTCATGTCCACTATAACCAACATCACAATCAAATTGATCTTTCAAAGTAGTAATACATTTGAGATTTGCCTCTTCTAATTTCATTGGATATGAACTATTAGTATGCATTAATTCAAAAGGGCAGTTCAAATCTTTAAAAACTTGCACTGCTTCTTTTACTTGATCAATAGTACTCATTCCAGTTGAAATAAAAGTATGTTTTTTTTCTTCAGCAACTACTTTCAATAATTCTTTATCAGTAATCAATGCAGATGCAATTTTATTATATTTTAAATTATATTCTCTTAAAAATAATTGACTTTCAATATCCCAAGCAGATGCAAACCAATCAATTTCATTTTGTTTGCAATATTTATCAATAATATCATATTCCTCTTTATTAAATTCTAATCCAAGTTTTTGTTCTCTTGTTGTTGTCCCCCAAGGACTATCTCTAAGAGAATCCAAAGTATCTTGTGAATATATTTTCTCTACAGTTCTTTTTTGAAATTTGACAGCATCACAACCAGCTTTTTTGGCATTATCAATAAGTTGTTTAGTGATATCAATACTTCCATTATGATTTATTCCAATTTCAGCAATGATAAACATTAATGATCACCTTTTAGTAAATCAAATCTACTTTATATTTTGTACTGATAAAATCATATCAGCTATTTCTCGAAATGCACCACTGCCTCCTTTTTGTTTACAAACATAATGACAATTTGTCTTCAATTCTTCAATTCCATCATTAGGAATAGCAGAAAAACCTACTTTTTTTAATAAACCAAGATCATTTACGTCATCTCCAATATACGCAATTTCATCAGAAGTAATTTTGAAATCTTTACAAACTTGTTTTAATACAAGTTCTTTATTTGTCATACCATCAAAAAGTTTTTGAATATTCATTTTTTTTGCCCATTGTTTAATTATTTGATTTTTTTCTTTAGTTACAATTATTGAAGGAATCCCATTTTTTTTAAGTAATGTTACTCCCATTCCATCACGTGCAAAAAATTTTTTCATGATATCACCTTTTGCCGAATAATACATACCTCCATCAGTTAATACACCATCAACATCAGTCATTACAATTTTTATCTTCTTACATTTTGATACTATTGTAGAACGCATTATAAAATAGTAGTAAATCATTAATATTATTATATCAATCTGTAAAACTTACAATTATGACAAAAGCAATTAAAGAAACTAGGCATATTGGCATTGCTGTAAGAAACATGGAAAGTTCACTTCATTTTTATCGAGATCTTTTGGGATTAGAAATTGTTCGAGAAATGGATGAATCTGGTGAATATATCGATAACATGTTATCAATTAACAATGTAAATGTTAAGACTGTAAAAATGTCTGTAAATAACGGGGTTACTTTAATTGAACTACTTGAATTTAAATCACATCCAAAAGAAAAAATGCATAGAGAGATTTATGATATTGGAGCATCACATGTTGCATTTACTGTAGAAAATCTTGATGATATCTATGAATATTTGGTTAAATCAGGAATAGAGTTTAATGCTCCTCCTCAAATATCACCAGACAAATTTGCAAAAGTGACTTTTTGTAAAGATCCAGATGGAACACCTATAGAATTAGTAGAAGTCATAGGAAATTAATTAAGGAAAAGAGGATTAGTATCAAAAGGATTGTTAAAGATGGAAAATATTTTTTCAATTAAAGACAAAGTAATTATCATAACTGGGGCAGGTAAAGGAATTGGTGACTTTCTTGCAATAAATATGGCAAAGCAGTCAGGAATAATATATGGCATTGACCTAAAATTTTCTAAAAAAGTTCCAAAAAATCTTTCAAATAAATTTTTTCAAATAAATTGTGATATAACTCAAAAATTAAAATTTCAAAAAATTTGTAAAATGATTTTTGAAAAACATAAAAGAATTGATGCCTTAATAAATAATGCAGGCATTACTCTTCCAAATAAAAAAAACGTATTTTATTCTGAAAAAAAATGGGATGATACTCTAAAAATTAATCTTACATCACATTTCAATTGTAGTCAAACAATAATAAAATATATGATGAAAAATAAAAGCGGTTCCATAATCAATATAACAAGTCTTAATGCAGAATTAGGATTTCCAAATAATCCAGCATACGTAGCATCAAAAGGAGGATTAAAAATGTTAGGAAAAGCATTAGCACGTGATTGGGGGAAACATGGGATTAGAGTAAACAATCTAGGTCCTGGATACATCAAAACAGACATGACACAAAAAAGCTTCAATAAGACAAAAATTAGAAAAGAAAGAGAAAAAAGAATAATGTTAGGAAAATGGGGAGAAGTAAAAGATCTTCTTGGTCCATGTATTTTTTTAATCAGTAATTCATCAAGTTACATTACCGGACAAGACATCTATGTAGATGGAGGATGGATTTCAAACGGTCTATCAGATGAGAGAAATTAAAAAAAATTGATTTATAGAAAAGAAAAAACTAAGATGAATGTAGACATTTTTATTCCAATTAGATTGAATAGTACCAGATTACCTGGCAAACATTTTAAGGAAATTGAAGGACAACCTGTAATAAAATATTTAATAAATAGATTAAAAAATGCAAAAAAGATCAGAAATATTGTTGTATGTACAACAAATTTGAAATCAGATAATCCATTAGTGGAGTTTCTAGAAAAAGAAAATATATTATATTTTCGAGGAAGTCCAAAAGATATCTTAGTTCGTTTTTTAGAAGCCGCTAATCAATATGAAACAGATATAATTATAGATGTAGAAGGTGATAAAATATACACAGATCCATCATATGTAGATAAAATTGTAGAAGAAATAATAAATTCTGATATTGATTACATAGAAGGAGAAATATCAAAAAAGAACAATGATCCAATTCATGGAATTCATGGTATTGTACCTGCAGGAATAAAAACAAGTATTTTACAAAAAATATGTAAACTAAAAAAAACAAATGATACTGAAACAGGATATAGAGAATTTTTTGTAAACAATAAAATTGTAAAATGTAAGTATTTTAAATTAGATTCAAAAATCAAATTTCCTCAAAATATACGATTAACATTAGATTATCCTGAAGATCTTGAATTAGCTAAAAATATTTTCAAAGAGCTAGACAACAATTTTCATCTAGAAGATATTTTAAAATTATTTCATAAAAAACCAGATTTGTTAAAAATTACAGAACCCATAATAGATAAATGGGAAAAAGAATATAAAAAAAAATTGACTGATTTCTCCTTATCTGTTAACAATTAAAAAATGATTTATCTAATAAGAATATAAAAAATTAAAAGTAAAAATCTTTAAGGTAAATTTTGAAACTTGAAAAAGTTTTCAATAAATAGTTTTTAAAAATTTTACAATCTCTTTTTTAGGTAATGGGGAAAGATTTGAAAAATATCTAGAAATATTTTTTGGTTTTTTGGATCCTGGATATTTTTTTGTGTCATTCATTTCAAACATTTTAGGTATAATAAAGAAATTTTTTGTTTCTAAAGCATGTTCCATTTCAAAACTGGTAAGTAAATATTCAGTTAATTTTTCCCCAGGTCT
>Ga0209992_10002676_pt1 | contig 15943 bp, 17 predicted proteins | sample 2SBtaG_2_FD_182564 | JGI IMG/M metagenome (GOLD analysis project Ga0209992, IMG submission 182564) | Deep subsurface microbial communities from Kolumbo volcano to uncover new lineages of life (NeLLi) - 2SBTROV12_ACTIVE470 metaG (SPAdes)... | ecosystem: Environmental > Aquatic > Marine >... | reverse complement strand
TAGTATTAATTCATTACATCATACGGTTTTACGAGAAACTGAAGATGATTCATTACTAGAAATTGATCCTAATTTTTACCGAAACCTTTCTGATTTTATTGGAAATTTAAGAAAGCAAGAATTTGACGGTGTAGAAAATAAAATTAAAGATACCCTAATTGAAATGACAACTGAATTAACATCATTATTATTAAAAATTAGACTCGATAAAATCTCCAAATCGTCTAATTTTGAAATTGGATATCTTTTAGATGAAGAGAAATTCATTTTAGATTCACAAGACGAACAAAGAGAGAGAACAGAGATGATTCTTTCTGCAACAATTAATGGTAAATCAAAATTCCTTGAATCTTTAGCTCAAAACCATAAAACAAAAAAAATTGTCATAAGATTTCTAAATGAAGTAGATGAAATTGTGGGTGCTGACCTTGAAAAATACGGACCATTTAAGACTGAAGATATTGCTACAATTCCATATGAAAATGCACAGGCATTAATTGCTAAAAACATTGCAACAAAAGTTCGTTGGGAAGATTAGATAGAAATTATACCTGTTATTTTCATGATATATGTCACATACAGGAGTTGATGTAATTGATTTTTTGTTTTATACAATTTATCCAGTAATTGGAATTTTTGTTGTTGAAATAATTAGTAGGTTAATCAAGGCTCCAAAATGGATTAAATTATGGACACAAGCAGCAGTATCTTTCGGTTTTGGAATATATTATTGGTTTATTCTACCGGCACCTCAAAATTTCCCATTAACTGCCATGGTAATGTTTGCACTTGGTTTAGCTCTTATCTATCAAGGGAGACGCGCAAAAATTTCCCCTGAAAAAAGCCCTTACTAGTTTTTATCTTTTAAAAATTCGTTTGAAAATATTTGGTTTGTTTCTACCACCATCTCGAATAACTTTCTTCTCACCAAATCTTTTTGCTCTAATTTGAGTCAGTTTTACACATCTATGTTCCTCAGGTAATCTATGTTCAGAACAAAATGGATCCTTACAATAACTGCAATGAAAAGGCATTTCTGTTAAATCACCACAATAAGCACAGTTTTCTGATTCCATTATTTGGTTTAGCATTTTTCATTTAATAAAGATAATAGTATTTTTCAAAATAATATTGTTAGCCTAAACATTTTTACGATGATGAAATTTAATGCGATTAAATGATTAAAGATAAAGTTGCAATAATTACTGGTGCAAGCAGTGGTATAGGATATGCAACTGCTTTGACGCTATCTAAAGCAGGAGCTAAAGTTGCTATTGGTGCTAGAAGAGTAGATAAATTAGAAACACTTGCAAAAAAAATAACTGATAATGGTGGAGAGGTATTTTTTCAAAAATTAGATGTAACACAAAGATCAGAGTGTGAAAATTTTGCAAAAGCAGTTTTAGAAAAATGGAATTCTATTGATATTTTAGTAAATAATGCAGGTTTAATGCCTTTGAGCTTCTTCAAGAGTCTCAAAGTAGATGAATGGGACAAAATGATTGATGTGAATATTAAAGGTGTTTTGTATTCTACAGGAGCAGTAATTACTCATATGAAAGAAAAAAAATCTGGTCACATTGTAAATCTTTCATCTGTTGCTGGAAGAATTGTATTTCCTGCTGGTAGTGTTTATTGTGCAACAAAACATGCAGTTGCAGCATTTAGTGAAGGATTACGTCAAGAATTTAGTGTTCGCTCAAATATTCGAGTAACAAGTATTGAACCTGGTGTTGTTGATACAGAACTTAATGATACAATTACAGACGAATCATTGAAAGGATTTGTTGAGAATACAAAAAAGATGGAAGCATTACATGCAGAAGATATTGCAAATGCAATTTTGTATGCTGTAAATTCACCACCATATGTTAATGTAAACGAAATTTTGATTAGACCAACAACACAAGAACGCTAAATTGACAAATATTCCTCATGTTGTAATTTTGGGAGGAGGATTTGGTGGACTTTCAAGTGCTAATGAATTAAGAAACACGTTATCATCTTCACAGGTGAAAATCACTGTAATTGATAAAAAAGATTGGTTTATGGTGGGATTTGCCAAATTATGGATATTAAATGGAACTAGAACTTTTGAAAATTCAACTGGTTCATTAAATGAATTATTAAAAAAAGAAATTAATTTCATTAAAGAAGAAATTTTAGAAATCAATTCTCAAAACAAAATTATTAAGACTGAATCTCAAAATATTAAATTTGATTTTTTAATTATTTCCACAGGAGTAATTTTAGCACCTCAAAAAATTCCTGGATTAGTAGAAAATGGATTTAATCTATATGATCATAATCAACTCTTAGAAATTCGTGATAAACTTGAGAATATAGAGTCTGGAAAAATTGCGATATCTATTATGGGAATGCCTTACAAATGTCCACCTGCACCATTTGAGGCTAGTTTATTGATAGATTCCATGCTTAGAAAGCGTGGCGTGCGTAATTCTGTACAAATTGACTTTTACAGTCCAGCTCCAATTACTTTACCAGCTGCAGGTCCTGAAGTAAGTAAAAAAATTCTTGAACTTGTAAACTCTGAAAAAATTACTTTTCATGATTCATGTAAAATAAAATCTGTTGAATCCAAAAAATTGATTTTTGAAAACAGTGAAGCTGATTTTGATATTCTCCTAGCTATTCCTCCTCATATTGCACCAAAAATAATTTATGATTCTGGTTTGGCAAACGAACCTGGTTTTATCCCAATAGATAGAGACTGTAAAACTACTTTTGAAAATATTTTTGCAATAGGTGATGTAACTGTATTAGCAGTTGGAGAAAAATTGGCAGTTCCAAAGGCAGGAATTTTTGCTGAAGGTGAAGGAATCATAGTTGCTAAAAATATTATTTCAAAAATTCAATTAAAAAAAGAAATTGAGTTATTTGATGGAAAAGGAGGATGTTTTATCGAATCTGGAAAAAATACTGCTGCTGTTCTTGAAGTAGACATGTTTTCAGACTCTAAACCCTCTACAAATCTTTCGGAATTAACATCTGATAATCTTTCTAAAAAGAAAGAATTTGAAAAAGAAAGATTATCAAAATGGTTATGATTTTTCTTCTGAATCTTTTTCTTTTGTAAGATGCTCAAGAATTGCTCTTACTTCAACTCCTAACTCTTGATTATCTTTTGAAATGTTAAGCTTTTCAGAAATATTATTTTTAAATTCTGCATCTTCTAACTCAATACTTCTTTTTTGTATACAATCAAGATGGTTTTCTTCTGTTGCAGAAATTTTATTACAAATACTACAAATCTTCATATTTTCATTATTCAATACGACGATTTAATAATTTCATTTTGTGCCTCTGTGACAAGGGATCGTCGTCTAGCTTGGTATGATACTAGTCTGGGGGACTAGTGGTCGCAGGTTCAAATCCTGCCGGTCCCATTATAATTTTAGAATTTTCAATAAATTTTCAAAATTCTCATTTGTTTTTTCTTTTTTATACTGTTTTAATGCCTCTATGATTTTTTCTTTTGGTGGATTCTTGTAAATTTTTTGAGCTTTTTTTGCAATTCCTGAACCAATAAAAAATGCTTGAGTAATTGCTGTTACATTAGATGGTATTCTCTTAGTACTAGAACTCTCAAAATCAATTAAGGTAGATTTCATTTTTCCAACAATCACATGTTTTGAAACATTACTTAACTCCCCATGATCAAATCCCAATTTATCTAATCTATAACAATCTTCAAGAATTTTTTTAACAGTTGATTTAAATTTTTTAGAACTACCAACCCCTTTTAGTGAATTTACCCAATCACTAATTTTCTCTCCTTCAAGATACTCCATAACTAGAAAATTTTTACTATTGTCAAATATTTTTGGTCCTACATCAATAGTGTTTACCAATTTCAATAACACTGATTCATTTTTCATATCTTTTCTTTGAGAATCAGTTCTTCTAATTTTTAATGCAACTTGCTTGTTACCTTTTTTTGCAAGAACAACTACTCCAACATACCCTTTACCCAAAATTGCTAATTTTCCTAATGTCGTAGGACCGATTAATGAAATAGATTTGATTTTTAATTTTTCTAACTCCTTTATCCTTGAAGTTATTTGACGACTAGTTGCTTTTGGATATCCTAGTATTTTTGAATACGGCTCATCAGTAAATTTGTTAATTGAAATGAAGGAATGTGCCATCTATTGAAATCAATTCATTGACTTCCTCTTTAATTGATTTGCTTAATTTTTTACTTCCTACAGAAACCTCAAAACCACGTTTAAAATCAGCTAAAAGTCCTTTTGGTATACCTGTCTGAAGATTCTTTTTCAAAAAATCATTCATAAATTTGACAGCTTCTGTATGTTTTCTTTTTTCAAGTGAAATAATTTTTCCACCAGTTTCAATCCACATTAATTCAGTATTTTTTAGATTTTTAGAAATGAAACTTTTAGAACTATTTTCTCTAAAAAAGTCTGGTCCTTTCTTTGAATATGTACGATTAATTTTTGTGGATTCTAAAAGGAACAAAAGATATGCTTCTTTTACTTGATCTGTATACGATTTACTTCTTAATACTGTAAATCCACTCAATTCAAGTTGTGTAGCCAATGATGATGTAGCTCTTTTAATCTGTCCCCAAATAATATCGGGACTTCTTTGTTTAAAATGAAATTTTATCACTAATAGATTTTCCCAATACTTTTTCGATGTTTTAGATTTTTTATTTTTAAATGACACTAAACTAGGTTTTTGTTTAAAGACTCTAGAAGTAAGAATAAATTTTCCAATATTTTCATTAGAAATTGCTGCAGCTAAATTTCTATTACTATCAATTGGATCAATGATGATTATTGATGTTTCAAATTTTTTTGAAGTTTTACCTATGATTTGTTTTTCTTTAATTTCTGAAATTGATTTAATTAAATTTTCAAAACTTTTAAAATTTAAAATTAAAACTTCTGAAACATATCCACTAAATCCTTGTTTTGCAATTTCTGCTCCATAGATCCCATTTGATTTTAGAAATGTCTTTAAAATTCTAATTTCATTTCTCATTTTTGGTGTTAATGATTTTTCCATAAATTTTGTATGAAATGGTGATCTATCTGCAGAGCTTTTCCACTCTCCTAGTTTTACATCGTAAAATGGTACAACATTGATTTTGGTATCTTTAATTTTAGCCTCAACATATGGATGTTCAGAATATCTTACGTATGGAGCATATTTTTTTAATGCTTCAAAACCAATTTTTTTTGAAATTATTTTAAATTTTTCTTCTGATGTAGATTTTTTAAATCTGAGAAAAATATCTATGTCTGCATCTTTTGCTAACCAAGTTCCCTTTGCAAAAGAACCACCAAATTCTAAACCTAACACTTCAGGAAATTTCTTAATCTCTTTTTCAACTAAATTATACGCTAGTTCAGAAATTTTCTTTTTTGTTTCTTCTATAGTTTTTGATGGTACAACTGTTTTTGCGACTTTAGAAATTATTTGTTTCATTTTATAGAATCTATCTCCACTAAATCTGAATATATTGGTCCATTAGGTGTTAGTTCACTTTTTTTAAACTTTATACTAGAAATTTTTTGAATTCCAAAATTCATATCTTTATTATTTTCCAATCCTTTTGTAATATTTCCAATCTTTTTGTTAATTCTAAATATTGTGATATGAGGTTTGAATACTTTATCCGAACTAAAACCTAATGGTTTTAACAATTTTTCAATTTTTTGTGCCAAATCAATTAACATATTTCCCCCATTTTCATCTGTACCAATCCAAATTATTCTAGGAAACTTTGGTTTTGGAAATGCACTAATTCCTTTCAAACTTACATTAAAACTTGAAAATTCTATTGTTTGAAGGGTTTTAATGATTTTTTGTGAAATTTCATCTGTAATTTCACCTAAAAATTGTAGTGTGAAATGTAAATTTCTTGAATTTACTGGTTTTGCATTAATTTTAATTGTTTTTTGAAATTTTGTAATTGAATTAATTACATTTTCATCTGAAATTTCAATTGCTACAAAAGTTCGCATTACAACATTTTTTGAAGTATCTTTATAATAATTTCCGGTAACTTCTTAGACGAGCCATTTTTTTGATAAGTATTGACCAAACTAATTGTATGCCTAACAGGAATGCCTGGTGCTGGTAAATCAACGATTGCTGAAGGATTAAAATCAAAAGGATATGATATTGTAAATATGGGTAATGCTGTTAGAGCAGAAGCAAAAAAAAGAAATTTAGAATCAACTAGAGAAAATCTTGGAAAATTAATGCTTGAACTCAGAGAACAAAACGGTCCTGGCGCAATTGCTGAATTAATTAGACCAGAAATTGAATCATCTCCTTCAAATGTAATTTTGGTAGATGGAGTACGATCTAATGATGAGATTCAAGTGCTAAAAAAATTTGGAAATGTAAAACTTTTAGCAATTCATGCATCAACTGAAACTAGATTTGATTTTCTACAAAAAAGAGGAAGATCAGATGATCCTCAAACTCAAGAACATTTTGAAGAAAGAGACAATAGAGAATTAGGAGTTGGAATAAGTAATTCAATTGCATTATCAGATTATGCAATATCAAATATTGGTTTAACAAAAGATGATTTGATAGAATCAGGATTTAGAGTAATTCAAAGCTGGATAGAATGAAGATTCCAACTATTAAATGTAAAATAGAAATGTTTTGTTCAATTAATCCTTCTGAAGATCCAGAAAAAATCAAAACATCAATTTCAAACATTTTCCCAAATTCAAAAATAACAATTGAAGATTTTTCCATAAAAGCACAATCTAAGGACTTGACTTCTTTTGAAAAAATTTATGAAACAATTCATTCTAAAAGATCACAAAAAAGCTATAGACGTAATCTTGAAAAAAATTTAGAAAATGATTCAACTTGGTTTTATCTAAATAAACAAGCAGCATTTGCTGCAGAAATAGCAATTTGTGAAGAAGCAGAAGAATCTCCTTTAGGACCAATTAAAGTAACTATGACCTCACCTGATATTGATAGCATTATTGATTGGATAGTTCTTGTGGATTAAAACTAGCTAAGAAAATTCACTCATCTCTGATTATTTTTTTTAGTATGAATCTAAAATCCATTTTTTATAATTATTAAGAAATGTTCATTAAATTAGGCATAATTGCAGGAATTATTATCTTAGGAAGCATGGTGTTTTCAAATGAAATTGATATTCTATTTCCATCTACTTCTGCCACTGTAGTTAATTCATTGAAAGATGATGTATCTAATTTTGGTACTATAGCTTCAGAATCTGTAGAAAAGAGAATTGATCAATCCATTGATAAAATAGTAGACAAAACAAGTGATACTATAACTGATGAAATTAGTGATATGGGAAATAATATTTCTAATGAAATCTCTGATGTAAGAAAATCATCTCAACAGACAATTACTGAAAAAATTTCTAATTTTAATCCTGTTGAATCAATTCAAAATATTTTTACTGATAACCCAAATGTAGAAGAATTAACTGATTTGTCTACTAATCCTGAACAAACTGAAGAACCTATTATTGAAAATCCTATTCAAAATAAATCTCAAATGATTCATGAAACATTATCGTTATCTACAATTCAACAATCAAATGATGACATTCTTTTACAATATTCTGATTCGAGTGGAAAAACAACTAGTGTTAATGTAATTATCAGAACAGATCAAAAAGAGATTTTCTCTGGAATATTTTTTACATCAATTTTTGAAACAAATCTAAATGATATTTCTGGTCAACCATATTATGTAGATATGATTGTTGAACATGAAGATTATGGTACTGTAACATCATCAATGTTTAATCCAGGAGATTCTACTCATTCAAAAATTAGTGGCATATTTTTACAATCATAATTTTATTTTTTAAATAATGATACAAATTCAGGTAATGTATTTGCACTAGTATTTCTTAAAATTAAATCCATATCAGAAGACATTTCAGTTTTTTCAGGATTAATTTCAATTAATGTTGCATTATTTTGTTTAGCATAGATTGGTAATGTATTTGCAGGAGATACAACAAGTGATGTACCAGCAATTATCATTAAATCACATTTACTTGCAAGAACCATCGCTTGTTCCCAGACATCTTGTGGTAATGATTCTCCAAACCAAACAACATCTGGTCTAAGAATATTTCCACATTTACATAATGGTGGAATTTCAGAAAATTCTGTCATTATTTCATCATGAAATTCACAAACTGTACACTTTATTTTCACAATACTTCCATGTAATTCCAATACTTTGGTACTTCCTGCTTTTTGATGAAGACCATCAATATTTTGAGTTAAAACTGTAACATTGACATATTTTTCTAGTTCAGATATGGCCAAATGTCCTTGATTTGGACTAGCTGAAAAAATATTACTCCTTCTTTCATTATACCATTCCCAAACTAATTTTGGATCTTCATAAAATGCATCAATTGTAGCTAATTTCATAGCATCATGATTTCTCCATAATCCATCTTTACCTCTAAATGTGGGAATTCCACTTTCTTGAGAAATTCCAGCACCAGTTACAAAAACAATTTTCTTAAAATCTTTAACTTGTTCTTTAATTGATTCAAACATTTTATTTGATTTCTATTTCTAAAAGATCTTGTGCAGTAATCACTGAATCATGAATCTCTTTTGCTTCATTCAAATGTCCTATTTCATCTTTGTATCTTGCTGAAAAATGTGTTAAGATTAAATTTTTTACATTAGCATTTTTTCCTAAAGTTGCAGCTTGTTTTGCAGTAGAATGACAAGTATCTTGCGCCCTTTGTTTTTCTTTATCTAAAAATGTTGAATCAAACACTAGGTAATCACACCCATCAAAAAATTTTTCCAATTTTTTAGTAGGCATTGTATCACCTGAAATACCTATTTTTTTACCTGGACGTTTTTCTCCTAGAACTTGTTCAGGTTTTACTGATAAACCATTATGATTAACTTCATTTCCATTTTGTAGTTTATTCCACAATTCACCTTCAGGTATACCTAATTCTTTTGCTTTTTTGACATTGAATCTTCCCGGTTTATCTTTTTCTTCAATTAAATATGAAAATGCTGTAATTGAATGATTTGCTTTGCATGCATATATTACAAATCTTTCATTATCAATTATCTTTTCTTCATTTATTATATTTATCAAAATAGGAAATGATAATCCAAAATTTAACACTTTGATATTTGCTGCAATGAATTCTTCAATACCACTCGGACCAAAAATTTCCAAAGATTCAGTTCTTTTTTGCATTGACATAGTTTGTAATAATCCTAAAATTCCAACACAATGATCTCCGTGAAGATGTGTAACAAAAATTTTCATTTTTTTATTCCATCCTAAACCTGATTTCATATATGATATTTGAGCTGATTCTCCTGCATCAAACATTAGAATTTCACCGTCTCTTTCTAAACAAATACATGACAATGATCTTCTCTCAGTAGGTTGAGCAGCAGATGTTCCTAAAAATACAAGCTTCATTTGATCAAAATTGTCCTTGTCAAGCTTTTATGCCTATAGATTTGATATTTTTTTAATCCTTTCAGTTTAAGATTATCTCCGAACTCTTTTTTGTACATTATTGCTATTTTCTTTCGTTTTGGGAGAATTGAGATGAATCTCTTTAGAATTTTTTCAGGTTTTTCAGTGGTTTTAGAATTCAACCCATACGGTAAATCAGTAACAATTCCCTCATATTTTTCAGGAATTTTTAACATTTCTTGAAAATCAGTATTAAAAATTTTAGATTTGAATTTATTTTCTTTAAGATTTTCTTTTGCAATGTTGAACATTTTTTCGTCAAAATCCATTCCAATTGCATGAATTCCCATAGATTCAGCCTCCAAAAGTGTAGTTCCTGTACCACAAAATGGATCACATATTGTTTCTCCTTGTTTAATTCCAATCAAATTAATCATAACTCTAGTTAATTTCCAATCTAATTCATGAGGATACGTCTTTGTCTTTTTTGGTCTCACCTTTTGTTTTGTCATCTTTGAAAATCCAAAAAAATTTTCTTTGTTGGTAAAAATTAGATATACTGTGATATCTGGATTTTCCATCTTTACTTTTGCATGAGAAAATTTTGAAATCATATCTCCCATTGAATTTTCTAATTCTGGGATGTTAAATTGATTTGATGATAAATTAATTATTCTACAAACAAACGTTTTTGCATTTTTAAGAATTTCAAAATTACCTTCATCTAAAAACAATCCTGACATTTTTCTTAATATTTGTCCTGATACTTTAACAAATGATGCTCGATTTGATATTTCATTCCAATTTGTTTTTGATTGAATCATTACTAAATTAGAAATAACTTTCACCTTAGAAAATCTATCATACATTTTTGCTATAGCAATTACTTCATCTATAGCAAGTTCTAGATTATCTTTAGATAAAACAAAAAAACTTTCTGGCATTATATTATTGCCTTTGCAATTGTATTTGAAACATCAACTATTGATGTTTTTCCAGGAATTGTGTTTGCACTAACAATTTTTGTTACTCCAGCCTTTCTAATCTTTTTCTCAGCATCATTCATCAATAATGCATGTGTACATCCAACATACACTTTTTTACATTTTTGTTTCTTAAGAAATTGTGTTGCGTTAATTATACTTCCCCCAGTACTAATCATATCATCAATTAAAATTAAATCTCTACCATTAACTTCAGTAGCATTTTTTGTTTTGATTTGTACTTTACCTGTTTTTCGATCTCTTTTTTTCTGTAATGCAATATACTCTATACCAAACTCTTTTGCAAATTCTTGCGCCCTTTCTTTTCCACCTTGATCAGGGGATACAACCAGAGGATTTTTCAGGCTCAATTTCTTAAAATATTTGACTAAATCAGGTATGGCCGTCACATTTTTACTTTTTATTGTAAAATGTTTGAATCCTATTAAACTATGAATATCAACTGCAATTATTTTTGATGCACCAGCACCTTTGAATAATTTTGCAAGAACCTTCATTGTAACAATTTCTCCTGGTAAAAATTCTCTATCTTGTCTTGCATATCCCATGTAGGGAATTACTGCAATAACTTTAGATGAATTTTCTTTAGCTTTTGAAATCAATGATAATGCTTGGATTAGATTTGAGTCAACAGGAGGATAAATTGATTGCACAACAATTGCTTTTCTTTTTGATATTTTTCCACTTAATGTAATCTTACTTTCTCCATCAGGAAAAACTCTAATTGATGATTTTACTAAATTCGCTTTGATATTTTTTGATAACTTTCTTGCTAAATCTTCAGATGATTTACCAGAAATTACTGAAATATTACTCAACAAGAAAATGTAATTAAATGGGATTCTTAAGTTTTGAGAAAAACAAGACTAGTCATCTCCTTCTCCTCGTCCAATGTCCCCAAGTCCAAATTCATCAATTACTTTTTCTCTGTCTGGATCTAATTGACTAATTTCTTCAAATTCTCTCTTTTCGTCTCCCTGATAGACAGTTCGTATTGGCCATGGAATTCTAATATCATATTTCTTAAATTCTTCATACATTATCATTCTCAAATCAGTTTTTGTTTTGAATTGAGCACCATAATCTCTGACATAAACCCACATTGAAAAGTCAAGTGATGAATCATTGAATTCATTAAATCTGACAACTGGTTGTGTTATTTCTACATGAAGTTCTTTATCACAACCACAACTAGGTTTATTCTCATTAAGGTAAGGACATCTTTTTTGTCTTACTAAGTGTCTATCTTTACCATCAACAATTTCATTCATTCCACGTTTCCCAACTTTGACTAAAATTGAAGCAACCTGACGAGGATTATTTAGATAAGATACACCTACTTTAACAACTGCAGGTACCAGCTTGTTTTCTTTTGTATAATTTATTATTTGAGCATTAACTAACTGTCTAGTAGGAATTACTGCAATTGATTCATGTAATGCATCTCGAATGTATGTAACTCTAGGCGTAATTTTGTGAATATTTCCATTATACCCTGTATCTAGTTGAACTCTTTCTCCTTCTACTACTATCTTGTCTTTTCTAATCATAATATATGCAAAATAATTTTGCATTGTTTCTTGTAATGCTAAACCTAAACCAATTGAAAAACCACCAGTTGCAGTGGCAAGAACAATCAAATCAACTCCCCACCATGCAACAACTCCTAAAATTGTAGCAATAAAAATACCAATTGGGAGGATTTGCTTTGCAGATTTTGGCAATCCCTCTCTTTTCTTTTGTGCATATCCTGCAGGATGGGAACTTGGAATTAGTGGTTCATAACCACGTTCTCTTTTTTCTTCTCTCCAAATATCAATTGGAAAAATTTCATCAGGTTTTGCACCAGGTCTTAACTTTCTTCCTGATTGATTGTTACCTGTAACACAATTATGATAATATTTATCATATTTTACTCGCTCAGATTTTTTCCATTCTTCAAATGGTTCATCAATAAGTTTTTCATATCCACCAACTGGATTTCCTTTAGTTGTTCTAAATTGTTCTAAATATTGCAATCCTTCTTTTGTTCTAAGTAATTTATGGAATTCATCATCATCCATATCTTCTGGAGTAGTTTTTGGTGGATTCCATTTGTATAATTTATGAAACAGGTCATCTTTGTCATCCACAAAACCTCTTTGATCAAACCAAGCATCAAAATCATCTTTTTCTAAAATTGATTTATCTCGTTTAGTAAGACTAATTGGAATCAGATGTGAAACTGTATAACCAATTACTAAAATATTAAAAGTATTCAGAATTTTTGCAAAAGATTCTTCTGCAGAAACATTTTGGTTCCCAACAATTGTTAAATCTTCTCCTATCAAAAAACCTACTTGAATGTGAATATTGATTGCAGTAATTAATATAATTGCAAAAACTGGTAAAACAGCTCTTCGTAAAAATCTGGAAAAATGTGGTCTTTTGTAATAAAATTTTTTTGAACCAACCCAAGATGAAAATTTTTTATAACCAATAGCTATTCCAATAATTCCTATAATCATTATGAAAAATGCCAGTTGAAGTGATTCAGAAGAAGCAATTAATTGTGATACAGTTTCAAATTCCCCTACAGAGATTTGTGATAATTCTTCTTCAACCATAATAAACCACTATTCTACACCATTTCATCCTCTTGAATACAAACGTTGAGGAATATTGTCATTATTTATTGAAATTTTTATCAATTTGATATAAAATTTTAGAAAATTTTACGCATAAAATACTTGCAACCTTTAACAAGGGTAAAGTAACTATTTACAAAATGACCTATCAAGAATCAGTTTGGGATGATTCACCATCTTTGAAATATGTAACTTTAGCAAATTTTAGAGAACTTCCACAAATTCAAAAACTTTCTGAAGAAACTCAATTTGAAATGGAAGTTGTAGGAAATGTTTTACCTTTTAAAACCAACAATTATGTTGTTGAACAATTAATTGATTGGAATAACATCCCAAATGATTCTATGTTTGTTCTTACTTTCCCACAAAAAGGAATGCTGAGTCCAGAACATTATAAAAAAATGGAAATTGCTTTAAAACGTAATGCTGATAAAAAAGAAATTGCTGATATTGCAAATGAAATTAGATTACAATTAAATCCTCATCCAGCTGGACAAATGGAATTAAATGTTCCAACACTTAGTGATGGAACCAAATTATATGGAATGCAACATAAATACAAAGAAACATGCCTATTTTTTCCAAGTCAAAGTCAAACATGTCATGCATATTGTAGTTTTTGTTTTAGATGGCCACAATTTGTTGGAATGGATGAAATGAAATTTGCAATGCAAGAAGGACAACAACTTGTTCAATACGTCAAAGAACATCCAGAGATCACTGATGTGTTATTCACAGGTGGTGATCCAATGATTATGAAAGCTAAAATGTTTTCAAAATATGTTGATGCATTAATTGATGCAAAGCTTCCTAATCTTAAAACAATTAGAATTGGAACAAAAGCATTATCATATTGGCCATACAAATTTTTGACTGATTCTGATTCTCAAGAAATGCTTGATGTTTTTAAAAAAATTACTGATAATGGAATTCATCTTGCATTTATGGCACACTTTAATCATCTAATTGAATTATCAACTGATGCTGTTAAAGATGCAATCAAAAAAGTGAGAGAAACTGGGGCACAAATTAGAACTCAATCACCAATATTAGCTCACATTAATGACGATTCAAAGATGTGGGCAAAAATGTGGACAAAACAGGTTCAACTTGGTTGTATTCCATATTACATGTTTGTTGTAAGGGATACAGGAGCTCAGCATTATTTTGGAATCTCTTTAGTTAAAGCTCAAGAAATTTTTAGAAAAGCATTTTCTTCAGTTAGTGGATTAGCAAGAACTGTTCGTGGTCCAAGTATGTCTGCTACACCAGGAAAAGTACACATAATTGGAACTACAACAATTAATGATCAAAAAGTAATAGCTCTAAGATTTCTTCAGGGCAGAAATCCTGACTGGGTAGATATACCATTTTTTGCAAAATATGATGAAAATGCAATTTGGTTAGATGATTTGACTCCTGCATTTTCAGAAAAATTCTTCTTTGATGACGAGATGAAAAAAATCAAGCCATCATATCAAAATTAGTCAAAATCTTATAATTTACCTGACCATCTTGACAATTCTATCTTACTAAATAACATTAGTAAACTAATTCTCTAAAATTATTAATTGAACGCAGATCAGGTATTACAAACTATTCAAGATGAAAAAATATCATTTATTGATTTTTGGTTTGTAGATATTTTTGGAGAACTTCATAATGTTGGAATGCCTAGCTATGCGATTGATAAAGGCAATTTTGTAAATGGTCTTGAAAAATTAGATGCAAGTTCAATTGTTGGATTCAAATCCGTAAATAATTCTGATATGATTCTATTGCCTGATCCTAATTCATTTAAAATTCTTCCACATGATTATGATCCAGGTAACAGAAAAAATGCAAGAATCTTTTGTGACTTGTATGATGGTAGTACAAATAAAGAATCACGTTATAATAGAGATTCAAGAGGAATTGCATATAAAGCATCAGAGAAACTCAAAGATTTTGGATTTACTCATACAAACTGGGGTCCAGAAATAGAATTTTTTGTTTTTGATGCTATCAATGTTTATCCATCACCTTATGCTGCAACTCATTCTGGTGCAGGTGCAGGATATTCAATTGAATCAAAAGAATCACCTTGGGCAAAGGGGAATGTAAGTACAGCAATTGATATCAAAGAAGGATATTATCCATCACAACCTAAAGATACACTTGAAGGATTTAGAAAAGATATCTGTGATGATCTGTATAGTTATTTTGGAATTAAGATTGAAGCAGAACACCATGAAGTAGCAACTTCTGGTCAATGTGAAATCAATTTAGTCTATGATGAAATGATTACAATGGCAGATAATGTAATTGCTGTAAAAAATCTAGTCAAAGTAAAAGCTAAACGAAAAAATAAAGTTGCAACATTTATGCCAAAACCAATTTTTGGAGATAATGCATCTGCTATGCATACTCATCAAAGTTTGTGGAATGATAAATCAAATGCAATGTATGATGAAAATGATGATTTAGCACAGTTAAGTCAAATTGGTAGATACTATATTGGTGGAATTTTGAGTCATGCATCTGCATTATGTGCAATTTCAAATCCAACAACTAATTCATACAAACGTCTTGTTCCTGGATTTGAAGCACCAGTCAATGTTTGTTGGGGTTTAGGAAATAGATCTGCAGCAATTAGAGTTCCAATGTATAATAGAAATCAAGAAAAAAGCAAAAGAATGGAATATCGAGTACCTGATCCTACTGCAAATATCTATCTTTTAGAAGCAGCATTATTGTTAGCTGGATTAGATGGAATCAAAAACAAAATTGATCCTGGTGATCCTGTTGAAGAAAATGTTTACAAACTTTCTACAGAAAAGAAACGAGAAT
>Ga0209992_10002675_pt1 | contig 15955 bp, 9 predicted proteins | sample 2SBtaG_2_FD_182564 | JGI IMG/M metagenome (GOLD analysis project Ga0209992, IMG submission 182564) | Deep subsurface microbial communities from Kolumbo volcano to uncover new lineages of life (NeLLi) - 2SBTROV12_ACTIVE470 metaG (SPAdes)... | ecosystem: Environmental > Aquatic > Marine > Volcanic... | reverse complement strand
GCTCATCAATAAGCGTCCATGTTTCACCATCATTTGAACCATATACCTGCCAACTTGTTGGCCAACGTATGTCGTTCTTATCACTCATAGCAATTGAATACTGATTGACAGTCTCTTCATTGGCTAGTGAAAAATCTACCTCAACTGCATCGATGTCATTAATCGGTATTAAGTCAGGCGTATATTGTTCAAGGAACCATGGCGCTTCAAGAACACCTGTAAAGGGCGTATATACACTGTTATCGTAAGTATTTTCTGGATTATCTCCATAAGGCCCTAAATGTGTTGCATTTGTTACCATACTGACGCCTTCTTTTTGAAGAATATTCGTGTGGTCTTCAACCTGTGTTGGTTCAGGCGAAACAATACCGAGTGACTTCAGATAAGCTTGATATTCTCCTAATACAACATCAAGCCCTCGGTTTTCACCGAATATGTGTTTAAATGCAGAGTCAAAAGACCATTCTGGCAAGATTTTGGCTGAAGCATTGAACGCTTTCATAAAGTCAATATTACGGTTGGTATTGACCACCCACTCTAAAAATAAAGAGGTTTGGTTATAAGCGTCGTCGTTTACATCTGCTAACCATGAGCGACCTGCGCGAATGCGTTCTAAATAACCCGCTTCCAGTCGAATAAAGTTTGCCATGCCTTCAAGGTAACTATGAAAGTCAGTGCCTTGAATATAGGCACCCGTATTTGGCACATTCTGGTAGCCGTGTGTCAGTTCATGCCAAAGTACACCGACGATCTCATCTCGTATCGCTTGATCTCCTTGTTCTTCAAGACCGGCGATGTGATTGAGGTCAAACATCAACTGCATATTTTTATCTGTACCACCTTTCGCCGCTGGAAAATCGTACTCATCAGTTAAAAATTCAACTGATTCAAATACATTTATTTCTGTTACATTGTTAAATAAACGTTTGGCAATCAACTCAGAGATACGATGGATTTCAGATTCTAAATCAGGCATTACACGCTCAAGTATTACTTGGCCTGGGTGATCTGGTTTCTTTTTAGTAAATGTCACTTGTGGTTTTGGAAAGCCAGCCCAAGGATTTGCTGGATCCCATACGCGAATGAAATCTGTTTCAATCAGTTCAGATTCACCCTTGTCATTTTTAGCAACTAAAGTGACTGTTTTTGCGCCTAATTCACTAAAACGAACCAATGGCTTACGTTCTGTACTTGTTGCGGGTGTACCGCCCTCAAACGTCCACTGCCAGCTAGTTGGGTTTACTAATGAAGTATCTTCAAATATCACTATTTCTTCTATTTTTGGCGTTAAGGTAGATGCAGAAAAAGAGACAATTGGTGCTTCAGCAATCACAAACAGCTCAAGCTCTGAAACTTGTACGATCATCTGACCGCTGGTGTCGATGCCTCCATGCTCTAAATCAAATTTAAAGTATTGATATGCTTCTTGTTCACCTTCTAATTCAAACGCTTTTAATTGATTTCGTTCTTCAAAAACTTGATTTGCACGAGAATCAATTTCAATCCATTCTTGCTTATCGTTTGAGCCATACACCACCCAATTTTTAGGATCGCGTTTAGGCTCGTCACCTCCAGATACAAAGTGATATTTTTGAATCGCAATTGCTTTAGCGGCTTTAAAGATAACAGTCGCTTTCTTATCAAAAGCTAAAAACTTAGTCTGGTAGTTGCCATCAATTAATTTAGTTATTTCTTCACCGCCTGGAGAAGCTTTCACTCCCTCAGCCAGCACGGCCTCTATTTCTACACCATCATCTTGCGACATATTACGTAACGCATTTGATGCAGCAACTTGCGTAACTTGACTGCTTTGCTCAGCGTCAGTTTGCGCTTCGGTTAAACCCGAGCCATCGTTACACCCAATTAGTATTGCCGAAACCGACAATGCCAGTGCTGATAAAGTAAATTTATTCATGTTCGTTCCTTATTATTCTTGTTAGAACTCGTAAGTCATTCGCAATACGAACTCTCGACCAATGCTGTCGTAGTTACCAGCCGAGTAAAACGGGTAATTTCCGTAGGTCATGTCTTGAGGTGGCATAGCATTGAGTAGGTTCTTCACAGAGAAGATAATGCGTGTTTTATCACCAATGAATTGTCCGAATGTGAGGTTATAACGGTACCAAGCAGGTAATTTTTCACGCTCACCATATGGCGCGTTATTCCACATTTTTCCTTTATACAAGGCTAATAATGAAATCGATGTATCTTCTTTCTGCCAAGTCAAACTGAAATTACCAGTGTCGTTGAAATCATAGTTTCTTTGGCTATCCAGCATATCTAGCAAAGGGTCCGATGCTTCAATACGCTCTTTTTTCTTCAACACTTTGTTATATTCAAACTTGTAACGGAACGTTCCAAAATCCGAATCGTAAGAACCCTTAAACCCTAAATCAATCCCGCCGTCTTGGGTTTCAGACGCATTAATGTAACCTTGTCGAATTGAATGTGGTTTATAAGCATCACCTTCTATGCTGTTGCCAAGACGATCTGTACCTTTACCATTTTCATCATAGCGCTTTATACGATCCGCGGTGTTTTTACATAGTTGTGAATTGCCATCGAGAATACCTTGATTACACTCCCACATAGTATGAAGAATACTTCCAGCATCAAGAACCTTAATTTTATCTTTAATGGTGATGTCGTAAAAATCGACATTAAATGACAGGTGCTCTGAATACTCGTAGACAAACCCCGCAGTAAATGAGTTACCAGTCTCTTCTCTAAGTGTTGGATCACCTACTGATGCAGTTTCAAAATTTGCTTGCAAGACTGCCATATCCGAATTAGATAAATCAACGTCGCTACAAGTCTCAGTGAGTGCATCGGTTACATAGCCACTGACTGACCCATTTTTTTCTAACTGTGCACAGGCATCCGCTGTGATCCTATCATTGCCTGCACCATAGTTACCTGAAAAACCTTGATAAACTGAAGACATACTTGGTCCACGGAAAGTCGTACTATACGCCGAACGAAGTACTAGAGAATCAGTAGGTCGATAAGTAAAACCAAGCTGATAGGTTGGTGCCCCACCGACTTCAGTAATATCGTCATAGTGGTCATAACGAATGGCAGCTTCGACATCAAATTGCTCGGTGACTGGGATCAAGAACTCAAGTGCGGCGGCATAGCGATCACGCTCACCTTCTGTAATAACGCCGGTTTGACCAACAAATTCTTTGTTGATTATGCGCGCATCAGGGGTTGCACGCGTACCTTCATTCATTGCTTCGATATAAGCTGAAAACGCAACCGGCCCAGCTGGTAATTCAAATAAGTCGCCTGTAATGTCAGCAGTAAAGGTGTTGTTAAATGAGTTACCGTCATAGGTTGCCCAATCTGCAAGCTGTGTATATGTATCAGGTGTTAATGGAGAAAACCAAAGCTCATAATTCGGACGATATACTGGTAAACCATTCACTTCACCGTATTGCTCACCTTTGAGTAAACGGTTTGCTTCATTGGTGTGATTTAAATATCGGTCGTTGAAGTCATAGTTTGCTCGGCTATAACCTATTGAATAGTAATAATCACCTATTTCACCTTTGATACCGACATTAAACGATAATGACGTATCGTTATATGTTCGACCTAAACCATCTGGCGTATATTCTTCATCTGCGACCGTTCGCCACATATAATATACGGGTGCACCTAACCCTCCGTCTTTATTGACAATATCTGGGTCCCAGAATGCACTACCATGAAGTTGTGGATGATTACCCCAGAACAATGCATTTCTTCGTCCCTTTTTTTCTTGATCAATATAAAATCCATTGGCAAATAAACTGTGTTGTTCGTTTAATTGGTACTCTGAATTGATATAAACGCTGTATGCTTCTGATTGGTTTCGCAGTAATTTATCACTTGTTTCATCCCAACCACAACTTGAACCATATTCGTTAAACTCTATGAAATGCTTTACCGCCTTTGGGTGAGGATTTTGCTCAGTATTACAATATTGATCTGTATACTGGTTTTTATATTCTGTATCTTGTGCATACACAGTTATAGAACGGTTTATATCTCGACGAGCGTCAGGATGAGGGTTATCCCAGACACTATCATGCATGGGTCGATCACCTGATAAAAGTGGATCGGTATGTTTGTATTCGAGCGCATAGTCAAATGTGAACTCATCTTTTTGAAAGCCCCCCACAAACGTTAAGCCTTTTTTATCACCTTTACCATAGGTATCTTGACCGTAATATGCATCTACATAATGAGAGTCAATGCCTTTTTTAGTGATAATATTAACAACACCCGCCATCGCGTCTGACCCGTAAATCGCTGATGCGCCACCAGTTTGAATATCAATGCGGTCAACCATAGCTGTTGGGATCATATCAAGGTTAACAAAGTTGGTTTGACCACCGTAAGGCATAGGGTAGTAGGCTAAACGCTTTCCGTTTACTAAGATCAGCGTATATTCGGGCCCTAAACCCCTTAGCTTGAGCTCTTTGGCACCAGGTGTATATGACCCGGTTTCAACTTCACCTAATATTTGGCCATTAGCAGCAGTCACACTACTTAACGCCTCATACACATTGGTGAAACCACTTCTTATCATATCTGCCGATGAGATAGTTTGTATATTGGTGACACCTTCAATATCTGTACGTTTGATACGTGAAGATGTCACTTCTATTCGTTCAATTTTTTCTTCGACCTGATTTTGCTCTGCAGCACTTGCTGATGCAGATATCGACAAAGACACGGCCAGTGCCAACGGCGATAGCATTAAAATTTTATTATTATTCATCTTAGCCTCTAAGATCTATTTTATGGAACGTTCCAAAATATTAGTATAAAAAATGCTGAAGAACGCAAAATTTGCGCACACAGCATGGAACGTTCCATTATTTGCTCGTTATTCATTCAATGTCAACAATTAAGACGGGAATACTTAATAAACTTTTAAAAATATTGGCTAAAATATTTATAAGCTCAGTTTTTAACGTTGCACAATTAAATAAACTCTGAACTTATGAATTACGCCATCGACTCTTCACTTAAAGATTTAAGATTAAATAGAAGTACACCATTAAAATTGCATTTATTTAAAAACGTGCAATCAACATCAAAAATTTAAATAGGTAGTTCTGATATACAGCAAGTATTAGAGGGGCTTTATTATAAAATAGCCAATTGGTTTGGTATCATTGTTGAATAATCTTAATCTTTACGAAGAGATATATTACATATTAATGAGTAGAAAGCTCGCATAAACGAATTTATGAGAACTTTCAAAAAGACTTAGAGTGAGCTTTCTCTACAATCTAAGCTCCAAGTAACCGCCTTGAGCATCACACTGCTCCATTGCAACTCGATAATCATAATTAGGCTGAGGTTTATAAATTGACCATATTAATTGTGTTCTATTCGAATCTTCCCAGCAATACACACTCATACCCCAAACACTGGCATTGACTGATACTGACAAAACCGTTGTCGTTATGGCTACCAACCCCATGCCGATGAGACTTTTCTTCATGTTCATCTTTATTTTCCTTATTAACATTTTTATTTTAAAAAGTGTCTGTACTGAAAACACTTTGGTACTCTCCTAAAGCAAGAAACGCAATAGGAACGTTCCAATAATTACGTTCAATTGAATCATTGTCAACATTATAGGTAATAAAATTAATCTAATTTATAACCATGTATTTGAAATTCCTAACGCGTAATAGGCTATTAATGATTAAGGCATAAGTCTGCAAATTTAATGAATGGTCATTATTACTTAAGAGGAAGCGATAATGACCATTTGAAAAAGGAGAGATTTATTATTTAGTGAGTTCAGCTTGGTACTCTTGCCAAAGCTTTTCAACTTTCTCGCCAGTCACATATTCAATGGCAGCAGCAAATGTCCAGTCTGGTAGCTCAGTTGCTGTAGCATTAAACTGATGCTCAAACGCTTCATACCGTTTACTTAACCAAGATAAGAAAAAGCCGGTATTTGTGTAGCCACCCAGCCAAGTATCTGAAGGTTGAGGTTCACGAGTTTTATGAAAGCCCGCATTAATGCGAATTAAATCAGCAATTCCCTCAATAAATGCATGCGTCTCTTCGGGGGTGCCCTTTGCTGACTGTGGAAATAACTGATAACCGTGGGTCAATTCGTGCCAAAGCACACCAAGTAGCTCGTAAGTCACTTGTTCATCCGGCTTATCGGCTAACTTTTCAGTGATATATTTGCTACTAAATGCAATTTCCATATTTGAATAATCACCCGCACGATAAGCAAGAGTATCCATCCACTTTAATTTAAAAGTCACTTGCTCAAATTCAGGAACTTCGGTGAAATTGTTATACAACATGGGCACTAGATCACGAGTCACATCATTAATTGCTTGTTCGATATTTGGCAGTAATTTGATCAATCTCTTTGCACCTGCGGATTCAGTATCCTCAAGTTCAATAACCACTTTAGGAAACTGTAAGCCAGCCCAAGGTCGATGAATATCCATGACTTTAATGATGTTTTTTTGAGTAATGCTATCTACACCTGCCGCATTTTCAGTGTTCAACGTCACAGAGTAACTTCCAGGTTTTGCAAAACGTACTTTAACATCCTTGCCTTGGTGATTAACTGTCGCACCGGGAATGATCCACTCAACATTGCTTGGATCATTCTCACTGGTATTAGTCAGCGTTATTTCTTCATTTAGCTTTACAATACGTTTATCAAACTCAAATGAAGACAATGGTAGGTCAGTAGCTGCATAAACGCCGATATCAGCTACCTGCAAGTAGCTATCACCCCACTCAGTTGTGCCTTCTTGTTTTAAAGTAAAACGAATATGTTTTACCGTTTTACTGTGTGAAACCGTGTAAGTTTTAGTTTGCGACCTTGAATCAAAAGCTTGCTGAGTTTGGCTATCTAGTAAGGCCCAGCTTTTTCCATCCATAGAGCCTTGAACTTGCCAATGCTTTGGGTCTCGCTGCGGTGCATCGCCGGCTGACGTTAAAGAGTATTGCTGTATTTGAAACGCTTTTTCAAAGTTAATTTGTACCCAAGACTCAGACTTATCAGATAAAAATTTACTGTGGATAGAAGCGTCAAACACTTGCTCAACAGACTCTGTATCAACAAAGGCAGGATATTGAGCTTGTGCGGTGAATGGCTCTTTATTAGTTAAGTCATACAAGACAATATCTTTGGCAAATGATGTCTGTGCACATAGGGCTGCAAAAAGGATCGCTAGGTTTCTGTTTCTAAACATAAGTACAATCTTCAAGTTTATAAGTTAGACATACATTATTGGAACGTTCCACAAAAGCAAGTGTTTTGCGTTTAAAAAACATACTTTATATTTTCCAAATAACGTACCCCACTTTTATAAGGTCTATACTCATGAAAATTAGATCAATATATCTCTTTAGCTCACATCAAGATTTTAATAATTAGAAACTGCTTTGCCGCATCTGAAGCTTGATGCTAATGTTAACTGAAAGCTTTTATTGCTTGGAAACTCAATATGAAAAGTGCCCCACTTGCCGTAAATGAAAATCTGCGCTTAAGAACCTTAGAAAGGTATAAAGTGCTTGATACAGAAGCTGAACAAAGTTTTGACGATATTACCAAATTGGCATCTGTCATTTGTAATACACCGATTTCATTGGTCAGTCTGGTTGATAGTAATCGACAGTGGTTTAAGTCAAAGGTTGGCCTTGATGCAGATGAGACCAACCGGGAAATAGCATTTTGCTCACATGCAATCTTAGAGGAACACATTTTCGAAATTGAAGATGCACGAAATGACGAGCGTTTTTTTGATAATCCTTTAGTGACCGACGGCCCTAAAATTCGCTTCTATGCTGGCGCTCCTTTATGTGCTCCAAATGGCGAAGCAATAGGCACACTTTGCGCAATCAGTGATGAACCACAAAAATTGACGAACGAGCAGCGTTTAGCACTTCAAACACTGGCTAAGCAAGTCATCGCTCAACTAGAGCTTCGGCTAAAAGTAAAACAATTGAAAGATTCAAACCGTGCAAAAGACGAGTTCTTATCAACAATAAGCCATGAGCTTCGTACTCCGCTCAATGCCATTACAGGTTTTAGCGAAGTTTTAAAAGAGTCTGCCGATATAAGAGCTCTACCAAAAGAGCAATTTGAATATATACAAAACATTGAGTTTAGTAGTCATCAATTACTAGAAATAGTTAACTCGGTGCTCAACTTAGAAAAAATTGATGCTGGAAAGATGGAACTAAAACCGCAACCAGTAAGCCTCGATAAATTATTTCAAAGCATTATGAAAATGATGGGAAGTAAAGCACAGCAGGGAGAGGTAGAACTTAATTACGATATCGATGGTGCCCTAACTTCGCGCTTTTTTAATATTGACAAAACAAAATTAACGCAAGTCATTGTAAATATTATTGGCAATGCCATTAAATTCACGCCACAAACAAAGCAGATTAATGTTCGCTTCTATTTAAATAAAGATAAATTACACATAGAAGTCGCTGATCAAGGCGTAGGTATTAGTAAATCAGACCAAGTCCTACTGTTTGATAAATTCAAACAAGTCGGTATGCAAAGAAAAGAAGGTACAGGTTTGGGTCTCTGCATTTCTAAAGGGTTAGTCGAACTAATGAAAGGCAAAATTCAGTTATCGAGTACTTTAGGTATAGGCACCCTAGTTTCAATATCACTGCCTGTTGACGGATGCGAGCAATGTGCAGAACCTGAACCAATCGAAGTACAGAGCTTTGAAAAACTATGTATTTGTGTTGTTGAAGATAACGCGCTTAACCAGATGTTAATTAAGGCGATGTTACAGCAACTTGGTATCCAACATACGATTTTCGAAAGCGCTGAGGCGTTGTTTGAAATGTCGAATTTAGATACTTTTGATCTCTTCTTTCTTGATATCAACTTACCAGGAATGTCTGGGTTACAAGCTTTAGAAAAGCTAAAAATATTACAGTGCAAACAGCCTAAAGTTGCTGTAACAGCTGATATTTTTCAAGAAAAAGAGCTTGGTTCACTTTTTGATTCTGTTATTACAAAACCATACAAAAAAGCTGATTTGGTCAGCGTCCTGAATCAAATAGTGACTTCTCCGTCCCCTTTATAAAAAATGTTGGAGTCACCTCAACTTGCATGTTTCTTAGAAACTAACTATCTGTGAAACATAGGCTTAATTTATTTTTTCTATTGCAACAACCTCTGAGCGATTCATCGTTAATTTGTAACGCTCTAGTTGCGTTACTGAATTGTCTCTATCTGTTGAATACTTCAATACCAAATTAATCTGATAACGACGCTCAACCCCTTGTCCTGACACTTTATTGCCATCATGACTATAAAGTTTACCTGCGCCTTTTTTTAAATAACGCGCAAAAGAACTTAAATTAAAGGTGATGCGTTGCTGAATTTCTTCGTATCCAGGTAAATACTCTTGCAACTTAACTTCATTTTTACTGCAAAAGTGCAGTAAGGTAGCAGCTTGCTTATTTTGCTGACGACGCTTTTGTAATAACGCATCAACGTCTTCAGGTAATTCTTTGCTTTTGATAAATTCAAACCAAATGGTTTGCCGAGCAACGACTTTATCATCAACTGAGTTTTTGAAAATATTTCGCCACTTGGGGCGACCATGTTGTATTTTTCGCCAAGCCCATTGTGTAATTTCATCTTTAAAGGTCTCACGCAAACCGTAGATGAGACCAAGTAATGCAATCAAGGCTATCGTGATTTCTTGAAAAGTAGAACGCGCATTAAGTACTAGATACATCACAAATGCCATAATGACACCTGTGACTAGGCCTCTTACTAATCGTTTGAGGTTTAAGTTGAGATCTTGTGTTTTTTTATTAAATACCACGCCATGTTCAATCAATCGTTGTAATAACCGCATTTTGTTGGTAATACGGTTTGGATCATCAAGCGTCACTTGCGAATTGTAGTTATGTTGCTCTCTATAAGCGGTTTCTTCTTTACAAAATGCTAAAATCTTAATTCTTTCACTGCTAAACTCACTTGATTTTGGGCCTTTTGCTAGTAACTTTAAAAATGCCTGCTCGATGTGCCAACTTAAATAGTTATCGGCATTTTGAAAGTAAGGCTTTAACATTTGCTCTGGTGGCTTATAACGACGTAATTTCTTTAGTAACTTTTTAGCTTGTTCAACCAACTCACTGGCAGCGGGGAAAAAGTCGTTGGCTTGCTTTAATTTTAGTACGGCTTTTATATCTGCATCGAGTGCAATGCGAATTTGATATGAAAAGAGATTTAAATTTACTCTGTAACCGCTTTTTTCTCTTTTGTTTTGGCTGATATATCGGCTTCGAACTAACGGAAGATGGAGTTGTTCAGAGTAATAAGCGCAGTGCGTTTTAATGTGGGCGTTAAAGAAATCAACTTCATTAAAAGTATCTTTATTTATCCCCATTTCAGTCGGGATTGAAAAATACAAATCTAGTCGGCAGTCTTCCTTTGGTAATAATTGAGTGACAAGTTTAAAAGATAAGCTTTCATCAGGGCTTAATTTGGTTGTAGGCATTAATTAAAGATCCCCTTTATTACTACACGCCTTAATTTTAGCACAACCTATTGCTTTATATCATAAAAACTATTAAAGCTTATTGGCTTTAACTGCTTCTAAATATCGTCCTTCAATAAATTTCTTTTCTTTATTTAAGTGCTTTATCTTAGTTTTAGCTTGCTCTAATTCAGTTTGAAGTTCTGCAACTTCAGCAGGGTCGACTTCTCCACTAGTTTGCAATGATAACTGCTCAATCAACTGGTTTTGTTCGTTAATCTGACGTTTATAATTGTTCAACATAGCGGCCATTTCAGATTCACTTTGGCTAGCTGGAGCCATAGGTTCATTCATCCACTCTTCTCTTTGCGCTCTTAGTGAGATCACCTCATTTTGTAGTTTTTTATTGCTACTTTGTAAGTCCTCAAAAGAAGAAGTTTTTATCTCTAATTCTGTTTTAGCAACATCTAGCTTTTTAGCTGTAACATCTAAATCACCTTTTAATTTTCGGATTAACTTGTGAGATCGGTTCAACTTTTTATTTAGATCATTAATCGATGCTTGTTCCTCTCTCGTTATATGATCTGCAGTAGAAGAACGAATTTGAGCAAGTTGCTGCTCTAATCCAACCTGTACTTGTACTAATTCTGATAATGTTTTGCCATGCTGCTCAGAAAATTGACTCGCTCGTTGTACTGACTCTCTACAGAGTGCAATAACAGCCTCATGCTCCTCACTTGATTGCCCCTTTCCTGTTATTGATACAGCAAACTTCCTAAATTCGCGCAGTATCAATAACAATATATAAAACCAGGTCGCCAAAATAAGTAATCCAAAGTTGAGCGCTACATATTGATATGCTTCTAGAGGAAAAAGAGTGTCCACACACATTACCTCACTGTTATTAATGCTATAAGTTTAGTTTTAATGAAGAATTCTGCCTATACTCATTAGAGTTATTTTTTTTTAGGGTTAGATGTGAAAGTACTAATTGTCGATGATAGCTTAGCTACAAGAGAAATAATTAAACGCGCTCTAATGAACTATGAGTACCGTAAGCTATTTATTCGATGTGTTGAGAGTGTCGAAAAGGCAAGAATTGAATTGGTCGATTGGCACCCTCATATTGTGCTTACCGATTGGTACATGCCAGAACAAACTGGGCTCGTGTTATTAGAAGAAATACGCTTATTAAGACCTGAACTTCCTGTCGGGATCATTTCTACGATTGATGAAAAAGAAAAGATAATACAAGCGAGAGCAGCAGGTTGTAACTTCTTTTTATCAAAGCCGTTCACTGATGAACAACTACATACTCAACTGCAACCTCTTATTGAAAAACTCGAACAAATTGAGCTTGAGGTAGAGCAGTCAGTCCCCTTAAAAGAAGGTTTGCCATTACCCAAGACTGAACAATTAGAAAAATTAATGCAAAAGAACATTAGCGAATGCCTCACTTTAAACCCAATTCGAGCACAATTCTTTGATGAGTCCAAAGTTCCTAGCGTTATGGTTATTTATGCAGAGCGTGGAAATCAGAAAATCAGAGTTATTGGGGTTTTAGATATTTACGCTGTATGTGTATTGGCTAGTAGTTGTATGAATATAGAAAAAGAAGAAGCGTTAAAAGCAATACATGAAAATAACGTCCACCCTGATATCCTAACTGCGTGCAAAGAAGCATTGGAAAAAACAGCTTACGCATTTTTAGATAACCATAGCCGTATGAGTTTGTACGTAAGAAGTTGTAAAATCATCTCTCAACCACACCCTCGTCTTGAGCAATTATTTAGCTATCCTTTAAATAGCCGAATTGATTTAAGCTGTGAACGAGATGGCATGGCTCAAGGGAAGATGCTGATTGTGGGCGTTTGATACATTACTCCCACAACAAGGCATTTTCGAAGTTAAATCCAATTAATATTTTCTAAGTAGGTTTCTGCTTGATTAAGTACCGCAGCTCTTTGTTCATCGGTTTTCTTAAGCCAATTTTTAAATACCATGGCTGTACGTGGGTTGTTGCCCAGTTTTTCTTGATTTCGATGCATAAAATGCCAATACAATGAATTTAACGGACACGCGTTACTCCCCACTGTTTCTGTTACTTTGTAGGCACAACTAGAGCAGTAATCTCCCATCTTTTTCACATAATTTCCACTTGCTGCATAGGCCTTTGATCCGACGATACCACCATCAGCAAACTGGCTCATGCCTCTGGTATTTGGCATTTCAACCCATTCGATGGCATCGATGTAAACACCCAAATACCAAGCATCGACTTCATCAGGGTGAATACCTGCTATCAAACAGAAGTTCCCAGTTATCATTAACCGTTGAATATGATGAGCGTAAGCATAATCAAGTGATTGACTGATTGCATGATGTTGGCAATTCATTTTGGTATTGGCATCCCAAAACCAGCTTGGCAGCGCACGCGTTGAGTCTAAGTTATTCAATGTTGCGTAGTTCGGCATATTTGCCCAGTAAACTCCTCTGACGAACTCTCGCCAACCAAGTATTTGCCTGACAAAGCCTTCAATTTGCGCTAAGTTAATTTTGCCATTTGATTGTTTATAGTAATGGATCGCAGTATCAACTACCTGCTTAGGCGACAAGATCTTACTATTTAATGCGAATGAAATGCGACTGTGATACAAACTCCAACCTAAGTCTCCACCTAAACCTTTAAGCTGTCCCGTCATGGCATCTTGAAAGCGGCCAAAGTTAGGCAAACACACTTCACAAAAAAAGTTTAGCAGCTCTACAGACTGCTTTCGGCTTATAGGCCATAGTAATGTGTTATCACCTTTACCTATGGTACTTATATTGTGCCGTGCAATACGCTCGTTTATTTCAGTGACATCATTGCTAAATAAAAGAGGTCGCGGTACGTCGTTTAAATCTTGTTTTTTTAGCTTCTCGCGATTGTCTTTGTCGTAATTCCATTGACCACCTTCAGGTTCACCGTTTTGCATTAAAATATCGAAACGTGCGCGCATCGTACGATAAAAATGCTCTAACCGATGTTTTTTGTTAGCTTTAAAGTATTGCCCTAACTCTTGTTCACCTAAATAGAAATGCTCGGTTTCAAAGCCCATGGTATCGATTTCTAGACTTTGGCAAAATTCGCTTATTTGTGTGCGAAGCCTCGCTTCATCGGCAAGTTGATATTCAAATTGCTCAATACCGAACTTTTGGATTAAGTGAGATAACAACTCAGGCAAACTCTTATATTCTGCTGTGTCGTCCAAGGTTAGGTGCAAAACGTGGAACCCTGCTTGCTTTAAGCCCGCTGCAAAGCCTTGTATTGCCGCAAAAAACGCCTGTACTTTTTGAATGTGATGCACTGTATAAGTGGCTTCTTGATGTAACTCAGCGATAACATACAACACAGTATCGTTTTTATCTTGATACCAACTGTGACTGGCATTGAGTTGATCACCTAGAATTAATCTGAGTGTTTGATACTGATTATTCATACCAACTCCTTATCTTGTTTGACTTTATTGCTCGCACAACGTTTAGAGCAATACTTCACATTTTCCCAATCACGCTGCCACTTTTTACGCCATGTAAAAGGTCGCTCACACACAGGACATAACTTGGTAGGTAATTGGCTTTTCTTCATGTTACTTTTCATCTTTTTCTAATCTGGTCTTACATGGCGGGCGAGTAAGTGACTGACTTGAGCTCGTACTTCGGGACGCTTGCGCCATTTCCACAATAAGTCTTGCGCTGCTTTATAACTCTTTGCCACATCAACAATAGGGTCAGGATAATCTTCACCAAGCTCAACGCCATACATAAGCTGCTCCATTGGTGAAAGCTGCCAAGGTTCATGTACTAAAGGGGCGGGAATGCTGGCAAGCTCAGGCAGCCAGCGTTTAACAAACTCACCATCTGGGTCTTTTTCAAGCCCTTGTTTGACTGGGCTATAGATACGTATGGTATTAAAGCCTGTAACTCCTGCCTGCATCTGCATTTGGCTGTAATGAATGCCTGGTTCAAAGTCCAAAAATAGACTGGCCAAGTAAGGGGCACCTTCGCGCCAATCAACTTCGAGGTGATGACATAAAAAACTCACTAACATCGCCCGCATTCGAAAATTGATATACCCGGTTGCAATTAAACAACGCATGCAGGCATCAACCATGGGCACACCCGTTTTACCTTGTTGCCATGCATCAAGTCGATCAGCAGCAAGTTTTTTGTCTGCGCGAGGCAAATGCGTATAACCTAAATTAACGGGTTCAAACTCCATCGAACTTTGACTTTCGAATTTTTGAATGAAATGACAGTGCCAATGTAATCGAGAGGTAAAAGCAACTAGACTTCTGCGCCAGCCTTTTTTTTGCCAGTTTTGTAAAACCATCTGATAAGCTTGCCTTAAGCTTATGTTTCCCCACGCTAAATAAGGAGAAAGCCTAGAGCAATGAACTTGACTCAACACAGGACTAGAAACGCTGTAGGCATAAGCTTGACCGCGTGTATCGAAGAAGGAATCCAAAACCTCACTGGCCGCTTTTTCACCACCTTGTTGGTATTCTCCATCATCTAAAAACCACTCAGGGTGTTCACCAACAGAAGCCTTTTTTACACTATCTGAAAATTCATTTTCAACACACCAATTGACCGTATTGAGAACTACATCTGCGGCTGGAGCGCGCATGACTTTTTGCCAATACTCGTCCCAAGTTTTGCGATGTGTTAGCCCTCTGATTACTGCACCATATGGTGTTTCATACCAAGGAATTCCAGCATTTTTGCAGCAAGATGCTATCAATTTATCTCGCTCGAAGGTGTTGTTTAAACCGATTTCTTGATGAGAGTAAAGCCCTGCAATGGTGTATTTATCATGAAGTTCTGCAAAAGTGTGCTGTGCATCTTTGAAACTTATATAGAGCGAGCTTTCAGGCAAACGAGAAGCTATATCTTGCAAAGACGACAAGACAAATTGCCAATGCCGAGGTTTGTAATGCGGGTCATTGAGCAACATGGGCTCGAAGCAAAATACTAACAAAACAGGAAAACCTGAATTAGCCGCTTTCAGTAAAGGCTCGTGATCAGTGAGCCGTAAATCTCGTTTTAACCAAACGACTGAAATTGCCATAAATTATTGTGCACGCGTATCGAAGGGCCAATCAGCGGCATCAACCGAGTCCAGTGGTTGAAAGTTATGTTTATCAAGCCAATGATTTACAAATACATCATGAGGATCATACTGAGCATGCTGCTTTTCAATATTAAAATGACGACCACCTCGTGGATCGGCCCCAACACCAGCAATATACTGCCAATTGCCCCAGTTAGATGCCACATCGTAATCGAGTAATTGTTGCTGAAAATAAGCAGCACCATAGCGCCAATCAAGACAAAGCTCGTTGACTAAACAGCTAGCCACAATTTGTCTGCCACGGTTAGACATAAACCCAGTGTGATTGAGCTGCTTCATG